>JGI2172J19969_10000980_pt1 | contig 12843 bp, 8 predicted proteins | sample DeeMarSWOR230_32_FD_19969 | JGI IMG/M metagenome (IMG submission 19969)
TCGCGTCGTGTGCGCGTGCGGATAACGCGGGGGTGTTCCCTCCTCGAAACGCCCCTTTGCGGGGAACTCCGACGTCGTCTCCTCGTTCTTTGTGGAGCACGGGGAGCTCGTTCTTCCTCTCCGCCGTCCGCGGCCACGACGGCGGTGTCGAGTGCGTTGGCTAGCTGTCTCGCGCGCTTGCGTCATCGTTTATCGTTCAACGAGCCGTTCGGGGATGCGGATAAATGGGGGTCGGGTGGTCTATTCGTACGTGTTTATGTCATGCTTCGCGATTACCGGTTTGGAAAACCGGGTGATCTCGCCAGCGCTTTTCTCGATTCGATTCCCTGCGTGTCTCTGTAACGTAAATAAAGCAGGGCGTCGTTACTTAGGACGGGGGTTCATGTTGGTTTCCCTCAGCCAATTACAGGAACTTTCGCCGAAAACTTTGGTACTTTTGGTTGGTCCCCCGGGCTCAGGCAAAACAACCTTCTGTGAACAGACCGTTCTCAAGAGTTTAGCCATGGATCGGCCGATCATCTACGTGGCGACGGAGTATGGCCCGTCTGACGCCGAGCAGGCGTTGAAGGCGCAGGGGTTGGGCGCGGTGGAACGGGGCCTGCTTACCTTCGTTGATGCGTATAATGAGACGGTGGGGGGTTCGGTTCCCGAGAGGCCGGACACCGTGTACGCGGACTGTAANGACCTTTCAAGCCTGGACATCGCCATCACGAAGGTGACGGAACAGGTAGGACGAACGGGNGTCCTCTTAGTGTTTGATTCGCTGACGTCCCCCTATCTGTTTGGCGGCTCCGAGATTCTCCGGTTCATGCGGCAGACCCTCTCCCGCTTCGCGACCAGAGGAAACGCCGTGGTGGCCTCCATCGATGAGGGGTGTGGGAAGCCCGAGGACCTGGTGGCGATGATGAGCCTCGCCAACGCCATCATCGAAACGGATATCGCGGCGGGAACGAAGATCCTGACCGTCGTGAAGCATCCGCGAATCGAACCGACACGGATCGAGGTACCCGTGACGCTTCCTCCGCGGGTAATCTCCTACCATTTTGACCTCGATTACTTGAGACGGGAGATGGAGTTGATGGTTCGGGGCTTTGGCGCCGCGTTACGACCCGAGGTCGGGGACCGCATCAACATTGGGTGGCGGGACCTCATCTTTTGGAGCGGGATGCTCTGGGATCCCAAACGGTTTCCCACGATGATGTACGAGTTGACCAAGTACTCGGAGGACTTGGGCAATGTTCCCAGCAAGGTGATTCCCTTGCGCGTGAAACTGCTCTTCAAGTTCATGCCCAAGAGTTACAGCAAGGTCAACGACATGCGGAAATTCATGAACATGATTACGCGATTCAAACCGGAAGAACATGGCATGGCGACCATTGAATACCTCGACGACGCCTCGAAAACCGACGAACACCACGTTCGACTCCACGAACACTATGAATGCTGGGGCTTTGAGCGCATCGGGACCTCCCTCGGGATTATGCGGCCCGCCTTAGTAGCCGGCAGTTTGACTGGACTGGAGAAGCTGAAAGGACTGGAGAGAGACTGGAACGCCATTGAGACGCGATGCCTCGGGTTGGGCGATCCCTACTGCGAAGTGAAACTGGTGCCCGGCGAAATCGATGGCCTGCACGCCTCCCTCGAGAAAGACCGCACCGTCATCGAACGGATCCAGGCACGTCTGATGACCCACCTCACGGGCTTCATGCTCCATGGCACGCCTCTGATGGAGCGGCCGACCATCGGCAGTGGGGTCCACATCCACGATGTTCAACACGTCACGGCCGCGCCCACCGTCAACGCGAGCCTTCAAACAGTGTTTAAGATGGGAGGCGCCAAGGCAGGGAAGATGCTGGGCGACCGCCTCATGGACGCCGGGTTAAGGGCGGATGAGGGCGTGCACCGCGTCATCGCCCTCATGGAACACTGCAAGGTAGGAAAGATCGCGTTAGGTGACACCATACGCATGAGGGAGAACTGTGAACGATTCGGCATAAAAACCGGACAGCCTTCCTGCTTCTTCACGACCGGGTTCTTCAACGGCTTCTTCGCTGCCGTGAAGAATCAGCACGTCAAGGAAATCAGGTGTATTGCGATGGGGGACCCGTACTGCGAGTGGGAATTTAGATAATGCCTTTCCGTTCCCTGTGAGGCGCCTCGTCATCGTTCGACCTGGGTTTCCTAACACGTATTACGTGAACTCAAGCACATAGATGGTTTGCGCTGCTCAGGCTCGCAAGCTGCATAGCCAAGTCGTAGCTAGCTAAAGTCTACTATCTCCTCGACAAGCTAGCTAGCTGTAAAGCAAAATAGGGTATTCCATCTCGTCATTGGTTAGCTTAAATAGCCTCCCGTTCTTTTTCGCTCATCTCAAAGAAATTTTTGCAAACAACAACATTTCTTCATTAATCAAGGTCTCAACAGTTTGCCTTTTTCCCACCTACATTCTAGCTATTTCAACATGGGATTCAAAGAACTTGTTCAATTGTTTCATCAAGTCTCGGGTTTTAATGTCGTTCAAGTAAACTCTCCTGCCTGTCTTCTTTCTTGTCATATCCTCTATTTTTGCGATGAAATCTTTAGATCGTATATTGAAACAGGATTGGATAAGAACGTCGTCCACGAGATGTCAATCCAACTCCTGAAAATCACACACCAAACTCGGCTTCCCATACCGTGTTGAGTGACGGAATCCGAGATAGGATTCAAGCTTCGCGTGATCAAGGCTCGATGCACTTTCCACGATAACATCTCGCTAGCCAAACCCAAAGCATTAGTAACCTTTATTTTGTCTAGCTAGCTTAGCTGAATCGCGAATCTGAATGCGTTCGTAGCTGGCTTGGATCAGGAACAGAGATTGATTATCTCTTGAGTTTGTTCGTAACTAGGGAAAGGAAACTTGAAAAAGTGAAAATTATAGAAAATATCAGGCGGGAATTCTCGTTCATCTCGGGCAATTACCGTGTTCTCATAATTAGCTGGATCATAATGGATTTAGCCATGGAAATGCCTTCGCCGAATTTTCAGTATTACGTTCAAGCTTTGGGTGGAACGGGACTCGAGCTTGGGATCATTGGCTTAGCTAATTTTCTGGCTTTAGCCATTGTGGCGTTCCCCGGTGGATATCTGGCAGATAAGTATGGGCGGCGACGCCTCATCACTACGATGACCTTCGGTATGGCCATGTCGTACTTGTTTTTTGCTTTCGCAATCTCCTGGCACTTCATTTTGATTGGGACACTACTAAATAGTGTATGCCTCATCTATCAGCCCGCCTTGTTCGCCATGGTTCAGGATTCGGTTCCAACGGAACGCCGAGGCATGGGTTCATCACTTACCCAGTTGATCCATGGTGCTTTCAATACGCCCGGTCCAATTATTGCGGGGTTCCTGTTCCTCAAGTTCGGACTCGTGATGAGCATGAGGCTCATCTATTTGCTCATGACCCTTCTCTTCCTCATAGCAGCGGTGTGGCGACTGCGGCTGACCGAGACGATGCGTAATAGGGACCCAATTCAGCTAAAGTATTTCGTCTCGTCATATCCAACCGCCATCAGAGAGAGCCTAAAGGTATGGAAGATCGTGCCGCGTTCGACTCTGTGGCTGTTTGTTGGACAGATAATTGTAATGTTTGGAATGGCTCTCATCCAAGTAATCAACGCGGTCTATGCTCGCGACGTGCTGCTAATACCGGAAGAACAGTGGTGGCTCACCTTCATCCCCTTATTGCTGATGATGATCGTGGCGTCCATACCGATTGGCATGATGATTGATAGAATGGGTAGAAAAATCCCGTTAATACTGGGAGTACTGACGTCTGCGCTGGGTTCATGGCTGTTCATGAACGGAGACTTAGTAACGATCATGATAGCGATGGCGCTTTTCGGCATTGCGCAAATAGCGTTCATGGCTGGATCAAGCGCCCTTTTTGCCGATTTAGTCCAACAAGAAAACAGAGGCAAAGTGATCGGCTTCACCAACTTTGCGGGATATATAGCGATGGGGTTTGGTATGCTGCTTGGCAACTATCTTTACCTTAGCTCTAGTCCTCAGATGCCCTTCCTTGGCACGCTTGTGTTAGCTATTCCCGAACTTCTGATAATCCTGCTGCTCATCCATGAACCCAAGGAAAAAGCTGCCTCCATACAAGATAGCTAGCTCATTATGGCTTTTTTTCTCTACAGTAGCTAGCGCGCGTGGCGCTGCACTTCTAGCTAGCTACCAACTGAAAGAAATCATCTAAAAGGAAGAAAATCTCCTTAAACTGACATTTATCACCTTTTAAGACGTAGTAATATACTTTATTAATGATTGACGTTGGCTCAGGAAAATAATCAGTCCAATATACTGCAATACCGAAATTTGCTCGCTAGTATCTTATGTTTTTCTATTTCTCTTTGATGCGGAACATTGCTTATGGTACGCTGGCAAACGCCATCATTCATACTCCTGTTGGAGAAAACACGTGTGAAGGACTTTCCTTTACCCAAGTTTTGAAAGAGGCTGAATCGTATCCTATGCTTAGATGTATACCTATACAATATTGCGTACCGATAGAGCAGGGCGGATTGTTTTCATGGGACAGATGCAAAGGAGGTTTGGATTATCTGAGTCTTCCCTTCATCACTGCTTTGACTTCAGCCATCCTTATTGGCTTGTATTAGCACGCGCCAGTCTTAAATATGTATATACGTTATCAAGTCGTCGGATATAAACTACAAGCCCTCAAAGTAAAAGATAACGATCCCGATGATTATGAAGGTAGGTGGCTAGCTCATATTTCCCAAGCCTCCTCACTCTATTCCACCTTCGCGATGTTACGGATATGAAAAGCGATACGGTCGTAGATGTCAAAGGCTTCACGCGTTGGAAACATCTTTCTTCCAAAAATTGCTGGGTGAAGACCAAAATCAAAAGATAAGGTTTCCGGCCCTGTCGGTGGTGTGATCCTAACACACTGGTGCTCTTTTTCAGGTTTTATCAATAGTCTCTCTATTTTTGCTTTGAGTAGCATATTCTTCAGGTTGGAATCGGCGTTCAACCGTTGTGCAAGTTCCCCTCCTTCCCACTGAAAGCCAACAACTTCTTTGCCGAAGAGACCTTTTCGCTTTTCAATCGGTTTGAATTCCGCCTCCAACTTACTCTCCAAACCTTCCACCTTCGCTCGCACCACATAGTGATAATCATATTTTATGCTACCTTGTCCCAACTCTCTTGTATACCCTGATTGGCCTGGTTGAATCCTAACTTGACCTTGTAGCAACTTTCGTGGCGACGCGCTGATCTTCCCAACTTGTACTAAGTCGAGGTTTTGGCCTTCAACCTTGACGTTGCCCAGAGCAAAGGTGACGAGCCTCCCAATGGCTTCAGGGCTTCCTGACTCCACTACCGTCGCATTTATGCCAATTTGTCGAAGATGCTCACATAATTCTTTTATCAGCTCATCTTCTTCGACTTCTTTGACTACATCTTTTTTCTTAAACATACTTATCTACCCTCCCTCCCCCAATTGAAATATAGCTTTTGTTAATAATTAATTTTACTCCCCCGATTAAGTGAGGGGGAAAAATATGAGTGGATCAATCCTTCGCTTGTCCTTGGTCTGTGCGCTGTCGCTCCCGCTTCACTCCCACCCGCCACCCCAACCGACCACCATTTTGCCTCGGCTCTCCGCCCCCAATCGCCTTCGATCCCGAAGGCGTCTATAACCCACCCACTCCCATACCCAACCGAGAGCCTCGGCGTTCTGGAGATGGATTATCTTTAATGATCTGTCTGGGTTATTCTGTTTCTCGAAGCGAAAAAAAGAGGAAAGGGGTATATGAAACTCTAGAGTGTGGTAGCCCGGAGGAGATTCGACGCATGCGTTGAGAATACCGCCTCCAATTTTTGGACGCCTTTTCGAGTTTCTCGGAGAAGACTCTAGCTTTACAATGTAATAAGTCTAATCGGAGGTGGGTTGGGGACATAGGTCGTTTTCGTGGTCCTTCAATCTCTTTATGTCTCCGCTCAGAAGACTTTCGAAGATCAGAGGATATGCTCTCTTGACCACGTCATCCCAATCATAGTGCTTCACAACGCTTTCTCTCCCATTTCTCGCTATCTCTTCTGCCTCCTTCTCGTTCACTAGGAGACCGCGAATCCTGTCTGCAGCCTTCTTGGGATCATGCGGGTCTATCCATACAGCTGTCGTTCCATCCACGGTATGTTCTCTCCAACCACCGTTCCCGATGACCGTGGGCCTCTGACACGCCATGCTTTCAAAATGAGTTTGTCCAGAGGGCTCGTACAGGGATGGAAAGACGCATATGGACGCCTTATTCATCTCTTCGACCTTTCTATCGATTGAGAGCCAACTTGTGTCGAGGATAAGGTCGGGTACTGTTTCGCGAAGGTTCTCAATTTGAGGCCTCATTTCGCCGTCGCCAACAAGTTTCAACTCCAAGTCTTGGAACTCGGCCTTCAGGATCGTGTAAATCTCTATCAAAGAATCGACGCCTTTCACCCTAGCCAGCCTACCTACGTAGAAGAGCCGCCTCTTTTTTGGCTTTTCCACCTCCATGGGCGTATAAACCTTCGTTTCGACCCCATGGTAGACGGGGAAAATATTATCTAACTGTTCTTTAGAGATTCCGTGCTCTCTTGCAAGAAACTTCAACTCCTTCACCATCAATTTGCTTGGCGTCAACACTAGGTCAGCACCTTTCACACCAACCATCTCCAGATCCCTAATCAGCCTGTTTCCCGCATACCGGCCGTTGTAATACTCTTCCGAAACAACGTTCCCTCTGTGGCAGATACCGCCGATCCTGCCCGGCTCATCGGAGTGGATGAACACACACCACGGCGTCCCTGGATTAATTATTCTGGTGGCAACGTATCCCCCAAGGATAGTGTGCCAATCATTCGAGATCTTGACAACTGAGTCCGAATAGTCGGCTATTGCAAGGCTGTAGTCAAGCATTGATTTTCCGTAACTTCCTAACTGGAGCTGAGCAGGGAAATGGACGTTATTGAGGTATTGGATGCTCACATGTCCAAAAACAGACTTTATCGATGTAGCAATTTCGCGATCTGTCAGCTCCCGCCGACCAAAGATCTTCGAAACCTTGTACTCCTCTCCGTACGCCCCATATTTCTCAACAATCACGCCTTGATCCACTCTATAGATCCGAACGCCATCGTATGCTTCAAAACTGGGGGGAGCAAACTTCGTATCTTTTGTTTCACCAGGCCAAGCGAAAACCCTCATAGGATACGGTAATCTCTTTGTTATGGCCTCGGTGACAACGAACAATCCACCAAATCTCGTCGGAGCCTTATATGATGGGGCCTCATAAGAATCCCAATCAAAGTTCCGTTCAATGCTCACCCATTACCCTCCTCAATAAGTCATTACGAACGCAGGTATAGGTGGTTGAACAAGTATTAAAAGCATGACATTACCTCTCCCTAAAGCATACACATCATTGATGACCACTGAAAAGGGTGTTTATCAGAACGACAGCCATTCGGACACGCCCGCCCCTCAGAACCTTCAAAGCATACGGTAGAACACCAGGAGAAGACCAAGAACCTTGCTAAGACGGCAGCGCCGGTGAGCCACAAGAAAGTTCATAGCGACAAACCACAATTCCTCGATTTCGGGTTTGGGACTAACGTATTTTATTTACGAAAGCCACCGACCGCCGTCTTTCCGCGACCAAGCCGACGAGAGCTCCATTATTGTGACAGCCAGCCTTCTAACATTACGTTTTCCCATCAGCTCAATAGCTTCTATTATAGGCGATTACGCTCGATAGAGATGAGAGGCTTCGACATCACTTCTTTTGCTGTTGTCGGGTACACGGTTTTATTCTTCATGATAACCCGTTCCAACACGTCCTTCTCTGTCCTCATACCGACTGGCCTTTCTTGTTCAACCACCATTACAACCCCACAAGGTCTTTAACTACCCTGCTGCCTCGCAAACTAGATACAGCTTCTATTAGAGAAACAGCTAGCTAGAGCATCAACGCGTACATAGTGGTATCCGTGGAATTAGCGTTTGGGTTTGGTGATTAAACTTCAGAATACGATTGTACTGATGCGTGACTTTTTCTTCGGCGGGTTTTCCCCATCATCTTGTCTATAATGCTTTTTCCACCTCCGAAAAGACGCGCAGAGGGTATTTATTTTAGGAAACACAGTGAATTAGCCTTGTGCAATTTAGAACTGAAGGGATAAGCCAAGATGGTTGAGACACCGAATGAGCTTAGGAAGGACTACATCCTTGATCGTTGGGCCATAATGGCTGTAGAGCGGGCTAAACGACCCACTGACTTTCACACTGAACGGGTCGATGTTCAAGTTCAAAAAGAGTGCCCCTTCTGTCCAGACAACGAGGCCATGACTCCCCCGGCAACACTTGTCTACCTGCAGAAAGATGGAGAAATCCTGAAGGATAGAGACACTAACGGTTCTCGCCGGAAGGATTGGTTGGTCAGATGCTTCCCAAACCTCTATCCCGCGTTGCGTGCAACCGTTCAAGAAGCAGCCTCTCCAGACAAATTCCTTCTCAGAAGAGGCGCCTTCGGCTTCCACGAAATAGTCGTTGAATCGCCCAACCATAGAGAGCATCCGGGAATAGCAAGACTCGATCAGTTGAGGCTGGCTTTTGAAGCCCAGCTAGATCTATTGAAGCGATTTTATTGTGATAAACGTGTCAAATACGTTCAAATTTTTAGGAACCATGGCCGGGAGGCTGGAGCATCCCTCTCGCATACCCACACCCAGATCATGGCCTTGCCCCTCGTCCCACGTTTGATTATGGATGAAGTGAAATCTGCTGAGCACTACTTCAAGGATCGAGGTCAGTGTGCATTCTGCAAGATAATCGAGGAGGAAAAGGAAGGCCCACGCCTAATCTTCGAGAGCGCAAGCTTTTTCGCGTTCGCTCCTTGGGCCAGTATTCATCCCTTCGAGTTCTGGATTTTGCCTAAACGGCATGAGTCGAGCCTGCTGGAGATTCACGATTCTGAGAAGAAGGACTTTGTCAAAACGTTGAGAGTCAGCTTGGGAGCGTTAAGGAAACTCTTAGACGATCCTCCATACAATTATGGGTTCCACATCGCTCCAAACTCAAGTCAAGAATATAATGGATATCATTGGCATCTGGAGGTGTATCCCAAGCTCGCCACCTGGGCTGGATTTGAGCTGAGTTCCGGAATGTACATCAATACCGCCTCTCCAGAGATGGCGGCTGTAACTCTACACGAATACGTAAGGCTTGAGGTCAAAGAAATCGAAGTGTGATTTCCTCTAAAAATCGTTAGTAGAAACACCATTATAACGCGTGTTGGTTCAGAAACAACAAAAAGGGAGATGTGGACTCTGAAAAACGTAATAGAACACATCGGTGAAGTGGAAGAAAAAATTTTAAGAACAATATGGGCGACAGGGACGTCTATTGCTGTGCAGGAGATATCGGGGAAAAACGGGCCTAAAACCACGAGCTGTAAACACGCATCTTTTAGGCCTTAGAAGAGCAGGGCTTGTTACGATGTCTGGAGACGACTACGTCATAACGAAGGAAGGCAAGGAAAACATAGGATTTCAAGATCGATGAGGAGAAGATAGAGAAAATCCTGAGTAAAACGACCCCCGAAACTGCCTTTTACTTCTACACGGAAATAGATCATCCCTTGAGATTGTCGTCGAATGGCTTGATCGATTTCTGTGAGAGGCTTGGGTCGATTGACATCGAATCTATCGAATTCCATGCGAGTCGGGGCGATTTTGAATCATGGGTACGATTTTTAGGCGATATCGAGCTGGAGAGAAAACTCAGCCTGATCAGAGAAGCAGATTTAACTGGAGATGCGCTGCGAGAGAAACTCTATGAAACGCTCAGGTCTAGGTACGATGAGTTGCTTAGAAAGGGTACCTACAATCGAATAAAAAGCGTCCAAACAAGACATCTTATGATGCTAGCAGTGGTCAGTTTCTCGAAGGATGTGATGACTGACTCTGTCTCTGAACTGTTGGTAGAGTAAAAGACAAGATGTCAAGGCTTTAGAGTTCCATATAGCCCGTGGAGACTTTGAAGCGTGGGTTAGAGAAGTCTTCAATGACCCTGCTCGGGCTCAATTATTTGAAAATTTAAAGAAAGCGGGTTTTAGAGGGAAAGATTTAAGGACACCACTTTTTGAAGTTATAGAGACGAGATACAAAGAAGTTCGTACACTTTTAACATACCTTTATTTTTACTGTTCTTGAGGAGTTCCTGCATCCAAGTTCTTCGACGATATTGATCAGGAATCTAAGAGTCCAGGATACTTATAAGCTGCCTTTTCTTTTCATATTGAGTATTCACCTGGTTTTTCCAAATATTGGGGGGGACGCGTCATTGTACGTCTTCTTTAGAACTGTTCTGTCTACAAAATATAGGTTTTCTCCATCGTCACTTATGATTTTATACAAATGAGTTCCATACCTTTTTGCATTTATTATTTTCTCACGTGCTTCTGAAGAATACTTCACGATGAGTTCACCCGGCCACATGCGCCAACCATTCCCAAGCGTGGTATATGCGCCAACCACCGTCGTCTCATCTGGTTCATAATCTCCGACTTGTGTGTTCTCACCAGTATCCCCAAATCGATCAATGATGGCTCTTATTATTCTGCACCCTCTTCCAATTCTTGCGCCGAAGTAAATCACGGAATCTTCTATCAGCGTATCGTCCTCAATAGTTGTATTGCTGTCTACACAAACATTCCGTAGTCTGCAGTTGTTTCCGATGGTGACATTTGCACCTATGATGACGTGGTCTACATCTACATCATGCCCAATGGAGGGGGTGCTTGTCGGATGGATGCGCGGTTCAAGGGTTGCGCCGCTTATCTTGCCTTGGAGTATGGCCAAGTTCGCTTTAAGCAAGGTCTTGGGGGTTCCTACATCTTCCCAGTATCCTTCGTTCACATAGGGTCTTACAACCTGGTTTTTGGCCATGTAAGGCAGGATATGACTGCCAAAGTCGGTAGCGTCTAACGTCTTCCGTGTCATCTCATCGAATACTTTTCTAAGCTTGTCGGCCGTCGTAACGTTGATGAAGGTGTTTACAAGGTTGCTTGGTGCTTCGCGTGGGTCAGGCTTTTCGACAAAATCCACTATCCTGTCAGCCTCTATCTTTGCGACGCCATAATTACTGACATCTTCTACGCCCGTCAACACAATCATCATGTCTGACTCAGTTTTTCTGTATGTTTCCATCAATCTTGTCCAATCCATGTCTATGACGCAGTCCCCGCTCACGATTATCATGTCGCCCGTTATCTTGTATTCATTAGTCTTCCCATGTCGCTTCTCCAGCGCAATCCGCACACCATCTGCATTTCCTCTATCCTCTTCGATGGTGTAGTTGAACGCCACAAGAGGCCTCAAACTCATTTTTCCAGATAAAACATCGCCATTTCTAAAGTAATTGTACAGCTCGTACTCTCCAACTATCCAGAAATTCCTACATCCATATAATGCCAAGTTTTCGAGTGTCCTCTCAATAATGGATACATTCGCTACAGGTATGAGTGTTTTCGATTTATCCAGTGTCAGTGGGTAAAGCCTCATGCCTTTTCCTTTTACAGGCGTTATTACTGTAGGACACCTTTCTCCGACGCCTTCGTTTAGACCGCCGTCATCGGCCTCTTTTGACATAGTCATCTCCACGTTTAACGATCCGTTGTATATGACTTTACCATTACCTCGGCCTTTATTGTTATCGCATTATTGAAGAAGAAAAGATGAGCGCTAAAAAGAACTTTGACTGGGATTCTTAGCTAGCTAGCCTCTAACGCCAGCTTGTACGTCTTCACGAGTTGTTCCGCAACGTTCGTCCAGCTGAACGTCTTCACCTTCTTCCCGCAGTTCTCTGAAATCTGTTTCATGATATCTGGGTTGCTGAGGAGATAGTTTATCCCCCATGCTACCGAGTCAGGATGCGGGTAGACCTTAATCCCGTCCACGAAGTTCTCGATGTTCTCCCCGAGTCCGCCAACGTCCGTCGCCACCACAGGCCTCCCTGCCGCCCAGGCTTCGAGTAAGACGACCCCAAAAGGCTCGTTTCTGCTCGGAATGCAAACAATATCGGCCGCGTTCAGTAGCTCGATTAAGGGCGGGAAAGGCACCCAGCCTAGGAACCTCGTCGACCACTCAACCCCCAGCTCGACGACTCGATGCTGCAGATGCGCTCGCATTCCTCCTTCACCGGCGAAGATGAATTTCACGTCCCTGCGGTTGCTGAGGACTTTTGGTATGGCTTCAATCAGCAGGTCTGGGCCCTTCTGATTAACCAGCCTCCCCAAGAACAGCACCGTGGGGGCGAGCGGGTGGATGCCGTACTTCTCCTTTATCCTGCCTGGGTCAACCTTCATCCGGAACGTTCCATGGTCGACGGCGTTCGGGATGACGATGATCTTGTCAGGTGGGATCTTGTACAGCCAGCAGAGCTCGTTCTTCATGGTGTTCGAAACGGTGGTGATCCGGTCGGCTATGTATCCCCCATACCCCTCTTTCCCAGCCACTTCCTTGAACTCCCACCAGTCTCCGAACTTGCCGCCGTTTCGCCCATACTCGGTTGAGTGAAACGTCAAGACCACCACCCGTTCCTCGCTTCTCAATTCATGGAGGGCATCGACCACATGCCAATCGTGGCCGTGGACGATATCGAAACGCCCATATGTTCTTTCGACCTCGTGGAGCCGGGTCACAAAGGATCGGGACATGTTATGGGCAAAGGCCAAGAGGTTCTGACCCGCGTCGAACGTGCACCGGTGGTAGTAGTGGCCGTTGAGGTACTCGGCGTCG
>JGI2172J19969_10000982_pt1 | contig 12836 bp, 15 predicted proteins | sample DeeMarSWOR230_32_FD_19969 | JGI IMG/M metagenome (IMG submission 19969)
TGTGCCATCTTCTTGAGCTTTACCATCGTCTTAACGTCGGGGTTGGGACAGATTTCGCCTCTTACATCAAGAGTCTCATTGGGTTTAATTTCTTCTGCCATCTTATCTCCTTTCTTAATACTTAATTTATCAATTTTACTTTGGCCTGGTTAAAACCAAGCCGGTTATCTGCCTTAGCCGCAGGAGCCACCGCCATTGCTTGGCGTTGTTGGCACCACTTCGCCAGCACCGGTAGCAAATGGATAATCAGGACTCGTGTCTGGGTCAAATCTCTTGGCTGCTATAACCGGGTCGGTGGTCCAGCCGCTGATTCCCCACAAAAGGTTAACAGCATCATAGCCCAGTGTGTTAAGAATAGCCGTTGCCTGGCTTCCATTGCGGCCAGTGTAGCAATAGACTACGATCTTCATACTAGGATCAAGCTTCTGCAAGTTTTCCTTCTTAGCTATGCTCGTAAAGGGTATGTTGACTGCACCAGGGATATGGCCTTGGGCATAATCCTCTGCTTTGCGAACGCTGATGATAAGAGGATCATTATTTGGGTCACCATCAGTAATCAATGCTTTCAAGTCGCCCGCTGTAATATTCTTCAATCCAGCAGTTGCATAGTTATCACAGGCAGTCCGAATAATCTCTAACTCGCTTGTCGAGGCCGTTACGTTGACTGTGGGAAGACTGTATGTTTCGGTAAGTTGATTAGCTGTAGTCTCGGTTGGCAAATCTGTGCTTGGATTAGAAAATTGTTTGTTGGCAACATTCGTATCTTTCGTCCAGCCCATTATCCCCCAGAGCAGGTTGGTGGCATTATAGCCGCACATGTTAAGCATAGCGGTAACCTGACTCCCAGTATGGCCTGTGTAGCAGTAGGGCACGATCTTACTGTCTTTGGGTAGCTTGGCTAGATTCTCGGGCTTGAATAAAACAGACTCCGGCAGGTTTATAGCTCTAGGAATATGTCCCGTGGTATAATCTTCATGCTTCCTATTACTGATGATATATGGCCCATCGCCTAGCATGGCGGCCAGTAAGTCTTTTGATGAAATATTGAGTTCTGGTTTGGGATCATTCAGGTAGGCATCTGCGGCAGTAGCAATAACATCGAACTGTGAGATGGCAGGTTCCGCCGGAGTGGCTCCAATTAATACTGGTATAAGTATAAGTAGAATAATTCCCAAAATAAGCAGGGTAATCCTTTTCATTTTCAATCCACCTTCCTTGGTATTTAATGTCTCCTTTCGTTTATTTTAGTAGCGCTTCGACCTCCTGATAGATTTGTGTAAAGGCAAAATTTTTCACGCTGGCGGCACCGGAAGGACAAGCTGCAGCACATACTCCACATCCATGGCACAGAGCTTCATTTACTACCGAAATTTTTCTAAAATCGTCAAAGCTAATAGCGGAGTAGGGACAGACGGAGATACAGGTCTTGCATCCAGTGCAGAAAGGTTCGGAGATTTTAGACGTCTTTACTTCCAGTTCTAGTTTCCTGCCTGGAACCAGGGTCGAGAGTATCTTTCCTGCTGCTGCCTCTGATTGAACTATCGACTCGGAAATATTTTTGGGGCCCTGAGCACAGCCAGCTACAAATATACCCTCTACAGAAGATGCCACTGGAGCGAGCCTCTGATGTTCTTGAGCAAGGAACCCTTCGTTATCCACAGGTATGCCAAGCATTTCTGCGAACTTGTTAGTGTCAGTACCAGCTTCCATCGCCGGAACAAGAATTACCATATCTACAGATAGGTCTCCTTTTGAACCAGTTTCGCTTTCATACTTTACAGTAATACCCTTGTCATTTTGAGCGACATTGGTCTTATCAGCACGGATAAACTCGACACCAAAGCCTTCTGTTTCCTCATAGAATTTCTGGTATGCTTTCCCCGGAATACATAGGTCCGAGTAGAGTTGGGATACCCTTACCTCAGGGAGTTTGTCTTTCAGCATTCTGGCAAACTTAAGGGAATACATGCAGCATACTTTAGAACAATAGCCCTTCTCCTCTCGACCCACACAATGGATAATGGCAACGGATCCAGGAGGCTTGCCATTCTTAAGAAGTATATTCCCGCCGGTAGGCCCGCCGGGAACATTCATTTCTTCAAATTCCAGACTTGTATAGACATCTTCAAGTTTGCCATACCCGTATTGAGGAAGTTCCTTGAGGTCCATCAAGTCAAATCCAGTGGCTAATACCACCGCTCCAACATTAAAATTTCGTTCTTCGTTTGTTGCTTTCTTCACTACTTTTATTTCGAAATTGCCGAAGAACCCCAAAATTTGCTTAACTTCACTGTCGGTGAACACTTCAACATTTTCACCTCCCTCCACGCTCCTTAGCTCATTTTCGATCAGCACCGATCCAGATTCCATCTTGGTAAACAACTTGTCAAAGCCCTTCACCTTGCCTCCAAGTGAAGAGCTCTTTTCTACCAGATAGACCCTTCTGTCTGGAGAAGCAAGTACCTTTGTGGCTCTAATTCCTGAGATGCCACCGCCGATTACAAGAATGTCGGGATAAACGTCTATATCTTTCCTCTCCAGTGCTTCATTATAGGCAACTCTGGCAATAGCGGCTGCTATTTGCCTTATCGCCTTGTCTGTGGCTTCTTCCTTGTCTGGCGTAACCCAGGCACATTGTTCCCTTATATTAGCCATCTGGAATAAGTAAGGGTTAAGCCCTGCTGTCATACACACACCCATGAAGGTGTGTTCGTGTTGCTTTGGCGAACAAGCCGCAACCACCAAATGAGTGAGTTCATGATCTTTTATGCTTTGTTTTAGGAATTCCTTTCCGTCCTCAGAGCATAACAGTCGGTACTTCTCGATAACCTGGACATCACGCATCGGGGAAATTGTCTTGATTATCCTATCGATGTCCACATTATCGGCTATGTTATTACCGCATTCGCATACGTATACGCCTATTTTTTTTGCCATCTTATAACCCCTATCTTGACAACGAAAGTATCCTTCCTACCGTGGCTTCTGCCTCGGCCACCGTATCTGGAACATCTTTGGGCGATTGGGCGCACCCGGCAATGAATACGCCCTCTCGAGAAGTATCCACGGAATCAAGGTCTGGCTCCTTCTCAGTGAAGAATCCGTGTTCATCCTGGGGGATATCTAAGATCTGAGCTAGCTTCGTTGAGTCAATTGCTGGCTCAATCGCCGGTGCCAGAATTAGCATATCCACATTGAGTGTATTTTCTTCACCATCTTCAGTCTTGTACTTGATAGCCAGGCCTGTTCCTTGCTGCGTAACTTCACTTACCGTGGCGCGAATAAAATCGACGCCGCTTTCCTTCACTTCTTCGTAAAACCTCTGATAGATCCTGCCGGGGACACACAGGGCAGAGTATAATTGAGCTATCTTTACTCCAGGTATCTTGTTTTTCAAAAAATGTGCTTGCTTAATCGAAGCCATACAGCAAACTGAAGAGCAATAGCCTTTCTCCTCTCGCCCCACACAGTGGATGATAGCTACGGATTTGGGTGTTTCGCCATTTTGCATAATAATCTGTCCCTCAGTAGGTCCGTTAGAGGCACATATTCGTTCAACTTCTATGATAGAGTAAACATTGTTGAGTTTCTTGTATCCGTATTGAGGGGTCTGAGTGAGATCAAAGGTTTTAAACCCAGTGGCTACAACTAGAGCTCCAACTTTGAGCTCGAGCTCTTCATCCTGCTGGGTATAGTCAATAGCTTCGAACATGCAGGCTTCCTGACAAAGTTGGCAATCTTCTCCCTTGAAGCGCAGACAATTAGCAGTATCAATAACGGGAGCGTTGGGCAGAGCTCCGGCACAGGGGATATAAATTGCCTTTCTCTTGCTGAGCCTCTCTTCAAATTCATTATCCACTTCGACTGGGCAAGGCTCAAAACATTCATTACATCCAATACAGGCCTCCAGGTCAATGTACCTCGCCTTTTTCTTTACTTTGGCGGTAAAATCACCAACAGAACCCTGCACGTCTTCAACCTGGCTTAGCGTTAGCAGTTCAATGTTTTCATTCTGCAGGAGTTCCTGTTGCTTTGGTGCTATCATACATGTAGCACACTCCATGTTGGGAAAAACCTCCTCCCACTTGATAACGTTACCACCGAAGTAGGAAGCTTTTTCGACGAGATAGACTTTTGCGCCTGAATTAGCTAAAAGTAAGCTTGATTCGATACCAGCAATGCCAGCTCCAATTACCAACACCGAAATGCTGTTTTTATTACTTTTCATTTGTTCCCCCAATTATAGTAAGGCCTTCTTTAAGGGACTTGGGCCCATTTGCTTAATCTGCTTGGTGAAAAGGTTAGTTACTTCTCCAAATCTTTGCCCTTCCGATGCCGAAATCCAAGCGAGCATTAGCCTTTCTGGTTCCAGACCTAAAGTCTCCATTGTTTTCTCCAGAAGGGCGAACCTCCGACGAGCATAGTAATTTCCTTCTCTATAGTGGCAATCGCCGGGGTGGCACCCGGCAAGCAGTACACCATCAGCCCCTCGCAAATATGCGGTAGCAATGAGGACTGGCTCTACCCGGCCAGAACACATTACCTTAATGACTGAAAGAGATGAAGGAACTTCTTGCTTTGTCGACCCAGCAAGGTCAGCCCCTGCATAGGAACACCAATTACAAAGAAATCCAACTATTCTGGGTGTGAATTCTTCTCCCATCTATTTGTTCTCAAATCAGAATTGTATCTGCGCCTTCCATTTTCCACCGCCCTGGTCCATGCAGAAGAGCAATGTCTTTTTTGTCTTGGCACACCATGCTTCAGTATCTCTGGGGAAGGAAGGACAGTCAGCCAGAACCTCCACGACATCGCCGGCAGGAATTTCCTTGGCCATCGCCGCTAGTTTAAGTACCGGTTGTGGGCACTTGAGCCCCAAGACATCCAATGTGTGTGTTGCCATATTCTCCTCCTTTTTTATCATTTTAGAAACAAAAGGTTATGGTATTGTCTGGTAGTGAGCTTAAAAATGTAGTTGCTCCTACAATCTCTACTTCTTCCCTCATGTCCTCAGCTTTAAGGTCCTTAGCAGTGAGACATAATTCACAGACCATAATTTTGCCACCTAAAACACATAAACCATCGTAAAGTTCTACGATGTCGGGCATTCCTTTGATATTTTGATCCCTTATTTTCTCCAATTCTCCTTTCAACATAAGGGATGAGCCGCCCGGGGTAAAGAACAAAGTTACATCGTGCCCGCAGGCTGCTGCTGCTGATCCCAGAATCATAGCTGGGAAAGCACTGCTGGTTTGGGACCCATTAACTGTAATCGCCACCTGAGCCATATTAATTCTCCTTTCTTTTTATATTTTCTCATTATAGTCAGAAGGGGGCTATGCACTCTATGCTCTAGTTGCCTCTTCGTAGTCAATATTTATTTCGAAGGTCAGTCTAACTGGCAAATTTACTCATGGGAACAACTGCGGTTCCTGTTGAGTTGACTCGGGCCAAGATTTTTTATGGTCTGGGTAAAGCTTTTGGCTGTCTCAACCAGCTTTGTAGCCTCAGATGCACCAATCCATTCCAGCCTGACTCTCTCGCTATTTATGCCCATAGCCTTGAGGAAAGGCTTCAATCCCAACACCCTACGCCTAGCGTTCAAATTACCTTTTGTATAGTGACAATCTCCGGGATGACATCCACAGACCAGAACACCATCAGCCCCAAGGGCCAAAGCCTTTAATATGAAGCGGTCACTTACCCCACCGGAGCACATCACTCTTATTATCCTGATATTTGGAGGACATTTCAGCCTGCTCACCCCGGCAAGGTCGGCACCAGCATATGAGCACCAATTGCAAAAGAATGCCACTATCCTAGGCTCAAAATTGTCTATTGCGATCTCCTTGATTGTATATACCAATCGCCTGATATATTAGATAGCATGTGATAAAATATAAACATAAAGCAATTAGGTTCGATAACGGTTAGGCATTATACCCTACAGGGGTATAGTGTGTCAACTGCTCAGGGATTTTTTCGGAGGATATAATGGCTGAAGAAACGATATCGAAGGAAGTTCTGTTGAACCGACTGAAAAGACTTGAAGGGCAAGTTAGAGGCGTTGAGAGGATGATCGAGGACGGGCGTGACTGTGAGAGCATTATTACCCAATTGGGAGCAGTACGCTCGGCAATTGAAAGTGTCGGAACGCTTCTACTTAGAAATTATATGAAGTTTTGTTTTGATAACAAAATACCTGAATGTTCTAATATTGAATCTCTTGCGAGGGCTATTGCTATCTGGAGTCGGGTACATATTGGGGATACAATTTAGGTGGTGAAAAGGGTAGCTACAAATCAGATTAGTACTATTGGATATAGCAATAATCCTTACAAGGGATCTTTTTTCCTCCTATAGCAATGATTGAGTCTAAGATTCGTGTTTTTGACTCTTTGGCCTTAAATTATGATGCCTGGTTTGAGGAAGAAGGCAGGTTAATATTTGCCTTGGAGGTTGAAGCTTTGAAGCAAGTCTTACCTCTATTACCTAAGCCATGGATTGAGATTGGGATAGGCAGTGGTCGTTTTGCTCAGGCTTTAGGCATAGATATTGGCTTGGATCCATCTAGCAAACTTTTAAAGATAGCCAGAAATAGAGGCATAAGCGTGTTTTTAGGTAAGGGTGAGGAAATGCCATTTCAGTATGCTAGTTTTGGAACAGCTTTCTTCGTTGTCACCTTATGTTTTGTTGATTCACCACATAGAATTCTGACTGAGGCTGCCCGCCTCCTTAAAAATGGGGGAAAAGTGGTATTGGGCTTGGTATTGAAGGAAAGTCCTTGGGGTCAATTTTATCAAACAAAGAAAGAAACAGGCCATCGTTTTTACAGACATGCTACGTTCTATGGCTATAGTGAAGTAGACGTGCTTTTAAAGCAAGCTGGTTTTTCTGTCGAGCAGATTATCTCGACGTTGTTTCAGAGTCCTGGTAAAGTGGATCATATTGAACTACCGCGACAAGGTTTCTCTGCTGATGCTGGTTTCACCGTGATCTTGGCGGGTAAGGGTTTAATTTAGAGATATCAGAGTTTTTTATGCTTGGGGCCAGTGCTATCTTGGCTGGGCGGTAACTGATAGAATTTCACCACAAAAAAGTCAATATTATGGAAGAGAGGCATAGTCTGGAATTGAAGCCCATCGGTGTAATTCATTCTCCTTATAAGAATAGAGGGGCAGTCCCTTATCAGGGTTATAAGAGTGAGGAGATTTCTCAACTAGAGGTATTTAAGGAATTCGAGGAAGGCTTAAGAGACATTGAGGGATTTTCCCATATTATCGTTATTTATTGGTTTCATAAGTCTCAGGGATATCATATGTTGGTTAAGACGCCCTGGGACGATAGTTTACACGGTCTCTTCACTACCAGATCGCCGCGTAGACCATGTCCCCTGGGGTTGACCGTAGTGGAGCTAGTAGCCAGGGAAAAGAATATCCTCAAGGTAAAAGGACTGGACGCCATAGACGGCACTCCCCTTTTAGACATCAAGCCGTATATCCCTTTAGTAGACGAAAGGTCGGTTGTTAAACCTGGCTGGCTTGAAGGCAAGCTGGGAAGGGGAAGAAGCTGACAGCAACTTATATATCCATACTACTGGCCACAGGGGCAGGTGCTGGTTTTGCTAGCGGCCTGCTGGGGGTTGGTGGCGGGTTCATCATAGTTCCAGTTAGCTACTGGATTATTCTGGCTATGGGTATTTCACCAGACATTGCCATAAGAATAGCCTTCGGTACAAGTTTGCTGGTGATTTTGCCCACAACGATAAGCGGCACTTGGAGACATAATAAGAAGAAGGCAATTCGCTGGAAAATCGCCTTAATTTTGGGCCCATGTGCCTTGGTGGGGGCCCTGGTTGGAGCTGCCCTGGCAGCTCGGCTTCCAAATAATATATTAGAGCTGGGCTTTGGAGGACTGGTTTTGGCTGTTGCCTTATGGATGGGCTTGGGACTGATGCCGAAGTTGAGAAGAGGGAATGAAGAGCCGCGAGAAAATTATGGGCTTGTGGCTGCTTGCGGCTTCCCTATAGGAATAGTAATCGGGCTGACTGGGCTTGGCGGCGGGGTATTGATAGTCCCCATGCTGACGTTAGCATTAAATTTTCCCATGCAAATTGCTGTAGGAACATCGGTGGCTTCAATTATATTTGCCAGCCTTGGTGGTATTGTTGGCTATATCGTAAATGGAATTGGAGTAACTGGCCTGCTCCCTTATTCGATAGGCTATGTAAATTTGCCAATATGGCTATGCTTGGCAGCTACCAGTATACCATTAGCCCAGCTTGGAGCCCAGGCAGCACATGCTCTACCGGCGAAACAATTGAGATATATCTTTATTGCTTTTATGGTCTATATAGGACTAAGGATGATTGGCGTATTTTGACTGGGCACAGGGCTTTGAGCCCTAACAGCAGTTAAAATCTGCAACGTGGATGCACCTACTGGTCTACCAGAGTATGCTACATATGGATTCTAGAAGCTCGAATCGGGCAGAGTAAAGGCAGCCGAGGAGCAGTAGTCCCAGAATTATCAGTATTGTGGCACCTACCGGTCTGGAATACTTCGCGTATCGGTCGCCTAAGCTTGAAGTCATAGCAAAAGCGGCTGTGCCGAAGATAATGGCATCGTCAAGCATGAAAAAGAAAACATACAGCAGGATGTAGCTATAATACTGGAATGTGGTAAGGCTAGCCAAGGATAGAACTCGAGTGAAGACAGCCGGGACCGCGGCGGAACAGACGAATTCGATAGAATTTACCGTAAAGGCCAGAACTATAATTCCTACTAAAATTCCCCAGGTCAGGGGAGAGGAGACAATCTCCTGTACTTTGGTCATCGTCTTTTTTCGGGACTCCTCGTCAGTAACTTCACAGACAATGGCGCCTTTTGTCTCTATCACTTCCCTTATTTGCAGTATCCCTCCACCGAGAGCTACCAATCCAATCACAACTGTAACTGGCTTGACAAAGCCAATGAACAGGAAAAAATTTAGCCATACTGTCATGAACAGGAAATATAGGATGCCTGAAGCCAGAACAAAAGAACCGACAATCAGCCATATTCTTCTTCTATCCCTCAAGGTGGCTATTAGGGATATAAGGTAAACAAGTACCCACATTGCACAGGGGTTGAAGCCGTCGACAAGGCCCAAGATCACGGCCAAAGCTGGAAGNGAATAATCAGCAAGTACAATTTCCCCTATCAGGGGCAATACAATTTTATTTCCTGGTTCTTCACCTGTCGGCGGCGGGCATTCCCCCGCCAGACATTTTTGCAGAGCTTCCTCAATCGCTCTACCCGTTGTTTCCTCGGATTCCCAACCACCAAATACTTGATTTCCGAAGATTGTTATTGGAGCGACTGGTACGTCTTCTATCCCTAGATTTCCAAGCATCTCCAACAATCGGGCAGATCCTGCAGGTGTAGTGGCATCGTATTCAATAATTGAAATTGAAGGGTATGTATTGGCTAACTTTTCATTAAATGGCTCTTGTTCCTCACAGTGTGAACAGCCGGGGATATGGAAGAAATTGACCTCAAAACCTTCATCGGTACTTGACGTTCCCTGACTCGTGAATGCGATGACTATTCCCAGGATTATCAGGGATATAATCAAGTATCTCTTGAAGCGGTCCTGGAAGGTGTTTTTTAAAAAATTAGTCAACCTATTGTATATTGATAAAAGCCAGCTCAAAATAGCCTCACGTGTTTAAAATTTTCTACTGAAAAACCCATGGCGTGCAGGTCGCCGCTTGGAAGAATATGCCCTTAGCTAAGATCGCTATTTATCTCCTAACACCCAAATGTACATCTTGAGCAAGTCACAACGCGGAGAATCATGTTCTTACTAACCATATTGTCAGCGATATCAGACACTATGACTGTGACTGTAACGTAACCGGGCGCATCCGGTGCAGTCCAGGCAATCATAGAACCATCCTCGGAAATCTCGGTAATCTCGCCGCCATCACATGACCATTCGTAAAATAGTTCGGTGTCTGTGTCTGCAACAACGCACTCAATATCATACTTTTGTTCCATCCCGACTAAATATTCATCACCGGATTCTTTCAAGTAGCAATGTCCATAACGCTCTTTCGTGATAACCAAAGATTCGATAATCGGCGGTTGCCCTGTCGCTACACTGAGGGACAGCATTCCTGTATCCGAACTACCATGGTCATCGTTAACCGAAACTGTGATGTGGTATATGCCAACTTCGTCGGGAGCAGTCCAGGTAACTTGAGGACCTGTGCCAGAAATATCGCCTCCGGTGGCTGTCCATTCATAATGTAGCTCATCATCGTCAGGGTCTGAAGCATTACATATCACCTGGAGACTATCCGAAGGAGTGGTCCAGCCTGTGTCGGCTACCAGGCTGGTTATGGTTGGTGGCATATTGGCTCTTACTATGATAGTTACCTGACGCATGGCTTCGCCACCGCGGCCATCGGTCACCGTCACTGTAACATCGTAGGATCCTGCGGAGTTGGGAGCGGTCCAGGTGATAGTATTTCCTTGCCCATCTATTCCACCTCCGCTAGCCGACCAGTTATAGCTTAGTTCATCGCCATCGCGGTCTGAAGCGGTACACACAATCTGGCAGCTTCCCGAGGGAAGAACTCTCTCCGGTGCTTCCAAGCTTGCGATAGCTGGCCGATGGTTGGCTAAAATCGTGTCAAATAGTATTGCAAGTAACACTACTACCGCCACAACTACTACGATTATTAGGTATCTTTTTTTATTCATTAATTTCTCTCCTCAGAAGTCTCTTTAATTTACACCTGTATCCAGGCGAGCACATATATTATCACTTTTATAAGGTTGATGGAAATTACCGTTTGAATGACTTTTCAGGCACCTTCTATATGAAGTGCCTATGGTAAACAGGTCGTCACTTGGGAAATCATGCCCTTGGCTAGAATCGCTATTGATTTCCTAATTTTATTTAAAAGTACATGATGTACAAGACACTACGTCGAAAACTGTACTCTCATTATCCATATTACCTGTGACATCAAACACTATTACCGTCACGGTAACGTCACCGGACGTATCCGGGGCAATCCAGGTAATCATAGAGTCCCCTCCAGACATCTCGCCGCCTGTACATGACCATTCGTAAACCAGTCCGCTCGTGTCTGAAACGATGCACTCAATATAATATTCTTTTGTTTTCCCAACCTTGTACCCAGTACTGGTTTCTTTCAAATATTTCGGCTCTTTGGCAGTAACAATCAGGTTTTCAATGATTGGCAGAGTACCAGTTGCCGCAATGAGAGTTACCGACCCTGTATCGTTACCACCCTGACCATCATCGACCACAACTATGATGTCGTATATGCCAACTTCTTCGGGAGGAATCCAGTTTACAGCTGCGCCTGTGCCAGAAATATCACCTCCGGTGGTTGACCACTCATAGCTCAGCTCATCGCCATCAGGGTCTGAAGCACTACATGTCACCTGTATACTACCCGAAGGAGTGGTCCAGTCCGCATCGGCTACCAGGCTGGTAATGGTTGGCGGCCTATTGGCTCCCACTGTGATAGTTACCGATTCTGTGTCTTCACTATTATGACTATCAATGACCACAACTGTGATTTCGTACATGCCAACTTGCTCAGGAGCAGTCCAGATAACTTGGGGTCCCGTGCTAGTAATATCACCACCGGTGGTTGTCCACTCATAGCTTAGCTTGTCACCATCATGGTCTGAAGCAATGCACGTCACCGTGAGATTACCCGAAGGAGCAATCCAGTCTGTCTCAGCTTTCAGGCTGTGGATGATTGGCCGATAGTTAACCGTGCCATATGGTGGTAAGTTACCCGTCTCGCAGGATGGGGTTAAGAGCAACACTGATGTTGCCAAAATTACAATAATTACCAGACATCTTTTTTTATTCATTAGTTTCTCTCCCTGAAGCCTCTTTTATCCAAGCCTGTATTCAGGGCATCGCATATGTTATCACTTTTTAAGGATGGTGGAAACATCACCTTGAATGACTTTATCGGCAAGGCTGACATTATTAAACGAAGTTAAAGCTCTGGCTATGCCAAACGACGTGTTCGCATTTTTCTATAAGGTCCACCAACGGGTAAAATAACTGGCTTTAAGGGATATTATATTGTAAATGGTCACAAAAGAGGCAGTAGTATAACAGGGTGCACTGATACCTGAAATGCCCAGCAGTTACACCGAGGTACCGAATGGAGACAACGAGTTGACAGTGGGTGGTGTGATATACTATAGATTGCTAGCTACAATTTTGAGAAACTTAAACTGTTACCAAGAAGGTCGTGGTAGTGTCCCAAATAGGCTTTGACGATGGCACCAGAAAATTAGGGCTTGAGACAGAGACTGCAGAGAATATCAAAGTATCTTTAGTTGCTCCGGAAGACATATTGAGCCCTGAGACATTTGATGCTAGGGGATAATTGCCATGATTGAAATTTTGGTCTTTCTGAAGGTGAGGGGAAATTATTACTGAGAAAATCAGCCGTTTTATCACTAGGACAACAGCCCAGGATATCCCTAGGAATGCAATTGAGTTGGCCCGCTTGGGCACTACCGATTTTGTCGGTGTTGCCTTTGCTGGACTGCGTGAAGAACAGAGCCGGATAATAATGGACTATGCCCGGAAGATGGGATGCCTGCCTCAAGCGACTGTCATTGACGGTAGGTTTAGAACATCTCCATACCTGGCAGCTTTAGTCAACGGGACTGTAGGGCACAGCCTTGATTATGATGACGTGGCAATTTCTCTAGTCGGCCACCCGTCAGTATTCTTGGTTCCGGCAATATTTGCTATTAAGGAAGCTTATAATCGTCAAGGTANGG
>JGI2172J19969_10000983_pt1 | contig 12831 bp, 9 predicted proteins | sample DeeMarSWOR230_32_FD_19969 | JGI IMG/M metagenome (IMG submission 19969)
GGCTTGATTTATCAAGCCCGAAGTTTTGATAGAATGTAGGGGCTTGATTCACCGTGCCCGCAATTTTGATAGAATGTAGGGGCTTGATTCATCAAGCCCACATTTTTTTAGAAAAAAATGAAAAAAGATTATCAGAAAAAAAGAGAAAAAATGGTGAAGGACCAGATAGAAGCCAGGGGAGTTAAGGATAGCAAAATTCTAGAAGCAATGAGAAAAGTCCCCCGCCATCTGTTTGTTCCTTGGAATATGAGATCCTATGCCTATCATGACGAACCTCTTCCTATCGGAGAGGGACAGACTATCTCTCAACCTTATATTGTGGCCTATATGTCGGAAGTCCTTCATCTGAAGGGGAATGAGAGAATTTTGGAAATAGGAACAGGCTCAGGCTATCAGGCAGCTATCTTGGCAGAGGCTGCTAAAGAAGTTTTCACCATGGAGATAGTCAAGAGTCTTTCCTTAAGAGCTGAGAAAGTCTTGAAAAAACTGGAATACGAAAATATATATTTTAAAGTCGGAGACGGCACTTACGGTTGGAAAGAGCACGCTCCTTATGATGCTATTATGGTTACTGCGGCTCCGGTCGAAGTGCCAGAGGCTTTGCGAGAACAATTGAAAGCAGCTGGAAGAATGATTGTTCCAGTAGGCTCTGCGTTTCAGGAGTTGGTACTTATTATAAGAGAAAAGAAAAAATTCAGGGAGAAGAAGCTCCTTCCTGTGCGTTTTGTCCCCTTAATCTCGACACACTAAATATTGCGAGAAAAGAGCAGTGAAACAAAACATACACTTTAAATTAAAAAATTTAAAAAAGATAAGGAATATCCTTTTTTCTTGCTTTGCATTCTTTATGGTTCTGTCTTCGCTAGAATGCGGAAAGAAAAAATTTGTCAAGATATTTCTCCCTGATGGTTTTGCTATTACAGCCGAGGTAGCTATTTCGGATGAAGAAAGACAACTAGGGCTGATGTTTCGGGAAGAACTGAATCCTGACCAGGGAATGCTTTTCGTTTTTAAAGATGAAGATTTTCACTCTTTCTGGATGAAAAACATGAAAATATCTATTGATATTCTCTGGCTGGATAAAGAGAAAAGGATTGTCCATATCGAAAGCAACGTTCCCCCTTGCAAAAAGCCGCCCTGTGCTTCCTATTCTTCCAAGATTCCAGCAATGTATGTCTTGGAAATACAAACTGGCCTGGCTGATAAGAAGAAACTGAAACTCTATGACAAGCTAGAATTCATCTTAGAATAAAAGCAAAAAGGGAATCCAAACAAAATTTGATTTTCAAACTGAGAGTCCTTATAATTTTTATCGAAAATCTTCTGATATTTAACGGAGATTTGGCATTAGTAAAAAATTTTTAGATTTGGTCAATAAGCAAGTCCTTCTCTGTGATGGTGGCATGGGGACCATGCTATATAACAAAGGAGTCTATCTCAATGCCTGTTTTGACGAGCTTAACCTAACTAATGCCGATACCGTGAAACGGGTTCATCAAGAGTATGTCCAGAGCGGAGTGGATATCATCGAGACAAATACTTTTGGTGCTAACAAGTATAAATTGAAAAAATTCGGCCTGGAGGGCAAAGTCCAAGATATAAACCACGCTGGCGCTCTTATTGCCAGACAAACAGCAGGAAAAGAGATTTTTGTGGCTGGATCCATCGGACCTCTGGGATTGAAGATCGAACCCTGGGGAAAAACCACTATTGAACAGGCGCAAGAGGCATTTATCGAGCAGGCGCAGGCACTTTTGGAAGGCGGCGTTGATCTTTTCATTCTTGAAACTTTTTCTGATATCAATGAGATACACCAGGCGATAAAAGCTGTCCAAAAGCTTGGTCAAGATCTAACAATTATCGCTCAAATGACTATTGAGGAAAGTGGAAACAGTCTGTACGGAACCACCCCTGAAGTGTTCACGAAAAAGCTTGAAGAATGGAAAACTCATGTCATAGGCCTGAACTGTAGCGTGGGGCCGGCCCATATGCTTCAATGTATTGAAAAGATGTCTAAAATCACCGAACATCCTCTCTCAGCTATGCCCAATGCTGGGATTCCAAGCGAAGTTGAAGGAAGGAACATTTATTTATGCTCACCCGAATACATGGCTGAATATGCCAAGCGTTTTATACTAAACGGAGTGAAAGTAGTGGGCGGATGTTGTGGTACAACTCCCTCCCATATAAAAGCTATGAGAGGAGCTATAAAGGCTCTTCAACCGCCCGAAAGAAAAAGAATTCAAGTGTTTTCGCCAGCCGAAACAGAAGAAGTGGAGAAGATAATAAAGCTGAGGGATAAATCTAAGATGGCTCGAAAAGTAGAGGATAATGAATTTGTCGTAAGCGTCGAAATAGTGCCTCCAAGGGGCCACAATCCATCCAAGATAGTTGAGATAGCACGCAAGCTGGAGAAGGAGGGGATAGATTGTGTGAATATTCCTGACGGACCTCGGGCGAGCGCTCGAATGAGTTCAATGGCTTTGAGCAATATTCTTAGCTTGAAGACTAAAATAGAACCTATTCTTCATTATACATGCCGTGATAGAAATTTATTAGGTATGCAATCCGATCTTCTTGGGATGTATGCTCAAGGGATAAGGAATATTCTCATCATAACGGGAGATCCTCCTAAGCTGGGCGACTATCCTGATGCTACGGCAGTATTTGATGTCGATTCTATTGGCCTTACGAATGTGGTGAATTCTCTGAACAAAGGTATTGATATCGGAGGCAAGAGATTATCCGAACCTACAGGATTTCACATTGGAGTCGGGGCCAACCCGGGAGCTATCAACATCGACTATGAGATCTCCCGGTTTGAGTTGAAAGTAGAAGCTGGAGCAGAGTTTGCTATCACCCAGCCAGTTTTTGACATTAAGCTCCTTGAGAATTTTTTAAAGAGAATAGATAATTGCCGTATTCCCGTGCTTGGAGGGATTTGGCCGCTTTTTAGCTTGCGGAATGCAGAGTTCATGCACAACGAAGTCCCTGGATGTCAAGTCCCCAACGTAATAATGGATAGAATGAGAGATGCTCAAGAAATCGGGGCAGAGAGGGCAAGGCAGGAAGGAGTGGCCATTGCCCAAGAAATTCTTGGGTTAATAAAAGACATGGTGGAAGGTATCCAGATAAGCCCTCCTCTGGGTAAGTATGAATTAGCTCTTGAAGTTTTGAAAGCCCTGTAGATAAATAGCAATTATCAAGTTTCAGAAAAAATGAAAAAAGCAGACGGTAGCAAGGCGAAAAATCTAAAAAAATTGGCATCTCGTCCATTATGCTTTCTTTGGTGGAAAAAATATTAGGTGAATATAAAGTGAGGTTTCTATGAACAGAATCTTCAGCATATATTTAAAATTATTCCTAGTTTTCTTTTTCTTCTGTTCCTTTTTGCTCCTAATTACATTTCTTTCGCCAAAGGCTTTTTGTTCTGATTCTACAGAATTTGAAAGTAATGGTAATCCTCCCGCAGGAGCACAGGTTGATTATCCTCCCGAATGGATACAAGGTTGTACTTTGGTATTGCTGAGTAAGGATGATATTGATTCCGCAAATGATGCAAGAGATTATATCATAAGTAACGGCGGTGAAATTTTTGTTCTTTCACCTCCTCATGCCATGGTGGGGCGGATAGAGCCCGGAGTTGCAGATGAATTGCTGGGAAAATTTGGGATTGAATCAATTTTTTATCATCCTGTCAGTTTAGAAGAAATAAGATACAAGGATAAGCAGACCATTTCTCTTGTTAAATTTTTTAACTATGTTACCTCTGGTGAGCTTGAAAAAACCTTCCTTTTGTACAGAGAAAAAGGTGAACCACTGATAAATGATGCTTGGCAGCGTCCCTTGATAAATCACGGAGATTATTTAAGGAATCTTGGTGATAGAGGGATGGACATTGTGAAACTTAAGGAGGAAAGTGATCGGTTTCTGGGAGAGAAATACGGATTTCTAAGCCCGGGGAATAGTGATTCTATGATAGGAACAGTCGCCTGTTGTTTATTTTTCGTAGAAAGCGACGGGAGCATTAATTCTGACCAGTATACTTGGACTCAGGCAGCTTTCGATCTAACTTACAACCAGTGTCTGACAGGATTGAGCTGGTGGGCGAGTAACGCGCAGACCCGTGGCATTAGTTTATCATTTACTTTGTCTTACTACGAAAGTCCAGATACCGATCAAGGCTATGAGCCTATTGTCCATCCTTCATCTGATGATTATTTATGGATTAATGCTATCATGTCGAATTTGGGCTATACAACTGGTTCCAATTTTACTCGAGTTGAGGCTTTCAATACAGATCTAAAAAATCAGGCGGGAACTGATTGGGCATATTCTGCATTTATTGCCTATAACCCCACTGGCGAAGGAGCTCCTCAAAGATTTACAGATGAACTATTTGCTTATGCTTACTTAGGAGGACCTTATACTCAATTCTTGTATAAGAATGATGGATGGTCGGTAAATGATATATGGAGGACGTTAGCCCATGAATCAGCCCATATTTTCTGGGCTTGTGACGAGTATTATACAGCAGGATACGGAGGGTGCACGAGCTGTGCCCCGTGCAATTCCTACAGGCCAATCTTAAACGGAAACTGTGAGCATTCAAGCTGCAACCCAGATAACTCAGTACCCTGCATAATGAGACATAGTGAGGATGCAATATGCCACTACACCGCAGCTCAGATCGGGTGGGGATTGGATGAGCCACCCACCACATCCATCACCTCACCACTAACAGGGGAAGAAGTTAGCGGCATAGTTACCATAGAGATCAATGCTACAGATGACGATGGAATATCAAGAGTTGAGTTTTATGTAAACGCAGGATTGGAGGAGACTGACACCACTGCTCCTTATCAATTTAACTGGGATACAAGTTCTTTCTATAATGGCGATCACAACATAAGAGCCGTTGTTTATGACTCAATATTGCAAACTGGAGAAGATAGTATATCTTTGGTTATCCTTCCCCGTGCTCCCCTAAATTTTTCTTACGAAAAAGAGGAAAACAAATCTTTGTTATTGAGGGAATACATAAATATTCTAACTTGGGAAGCTCATCCATTAAATGGCGTTGTGAAATACAGAATTTATCAGGTCGAAGACTCAAGCCAAAGCTTATTGGGTGAGGTGAATGTTCCTTATATAGAATACTTGCATAGAAATGTAGATGAAGATAAAGAATATACATACGCTCTGGTGGCTGTTGATGCCCAAGGTCGGGAGGGAGAGGCGGCTTATACAGCAGGAGAGGGAGTTTATGGAAAAACACAGAATACTCAGGTAAACAGAACAGTTTCATCTAAGATCAAGCAGAGGCTAAGAGGAGGGGAGAGCGATACCTCAGGGAGAGATAGTCTGAATACTGTGGGCATGGATTTAAATAGCTCTATCCCAGCGAACTCGGCAAAAGTTCTTAAGCCTTTGAGCTTTACTGGTCAGCAGGTGTTAATTAGTTCCCTTTCTCAGACTGAACATACCAATGTTCTATCTTGGCAGGCCAATCCAAACGGTCAAGATACGGAGAAATACAGGATTTACCTGGTGGAAGGAAAAACCCAGAGTTTGTTGGCTGAGTTAAGCGCTGATTCTTTAGAATACATACATAGGGATGTAAAGAAAAACAGAAAGTATAAATATGCTTTGGTAGCTGTGGATAGTATGAACCGTGAAAGCGAACCAATTTACATTAATATTGAGTAAGGAAGGAAGGAAACCATGAGAGCAAAAAGAATACTAATATTTTGTTTAGCAATAATTATGTTTTCGGCTCTATCCCACTCAGAAGCATTTTTTATAGAAGCAAAGGGGAATTATTTTCAACCTAAAGATCAGAGCTTCAAGGAAATATACGGAAATGGGAAGAGTTTCGGAGGAGAGATAGGCATAACTTTGGGGAAAGGAATAGGCATCTGGGCTGGAGGCCATTATTTTTCCAAAAAAGGGAAGACGACTTTTACGGAAGAAGACACAGAGATACAAATTATTCCTCTTTATGCAGGCCTAAGATATCGACTGGCAAAGGCAAGCATAAGGCCATATGTAGGATTTGCCGTTGGATATTTTCGATACAAAGAAGTAAATCAAATCGGGACAGCTAAAAAAGGAGATATCGGGTATATCGGGCAAGTTGGTATCATTTTTAAAGTAGGCGGAGCATTATTCCTTGATATCAAAGGCAGCTACAGTTACTGCAAAGTAAAGCCAGTGGATATTGAAGCAAATTTAGGTGGCCTTCAAGGAGAAATAGGCTTAGGATTAGAATTTTAATGTCGGGCCTTGATTCATCTTGTGTAGGGGTTTGATTCATCAAACCCACCTTTACTCATATTTTGGAGAGGGTTGATTAGTCTTATGTAGTGGCTTGATTCATCTTGTGTAGGGGTTTGATTCATCAAACCCACCTTTATTTTTATCTTTTGATGGCTTTTATTAACCAAAAAAAAGGCCGAAGACCTCATGGTCTTCGGCCTCTTGGTTTCGTGTCTATTAAACTCTGGCCCTTAGAGCTTGACGCCCAGGCTGACACCAATATTGAGGTCAGGCCCTGAACTGTTTCCAGTAAGGAACCATGGCCCTTCGAGAAAGATGGTATCGTACATATAAGCTTCTATGAAAAATCCCTTCTTCATGTTAACAGTAAACCCGAATGCAGGAGTTAAAGAAGAGGTAGCCTGAGCACTAATAGTCTTCCAATCTTCGGTTGCAGGATCTGTATCGGGATTTGTCAGCGTCTTTTCCTTGGAGGTCTCGTAGGTGATCGACGCCCGCATCGTGAACCAGTTGAAGAGCCGTTTCTCGGCCAGGATTCGAAGAATCGGGAAATAAGATAAGCTTGGATTGTTCTTTATTGCATCTGTATCAGCCGTCTCTACGCTCATTTCTTCCTGTGATGTATCCGTCATAAAACCCACCTGGAAACCAACATTATAGCCCTCTCCATGGAATAGGGGTCCTGCCAAAAAAGCTAAGCTCTTCTGGGCTCTTTTATAGGTTGTTGCATCGTCAGCAGTATCGGTGTTGGGGTCGACCTCCAGGGAACCTCCATAGGAGAGATAGGAAAGGTTGGCGATTATGTTTGTGGTTTCGTTTATCGAATAATCGAACCTTATGTTGGCATCCATATCTGAGCCTGATAATGAGGCCTTTTCATTGTCTGCGGTTGAGCCAGCAGCAATCGTATATTGATAGAGATATTTGGGCTTCCCCAGACCGATATCGATGGACAGATTTAGGTTGTCCTTTAGCGGGTATCCCAAACCTGCTCGGAACATCATCGTTGAGATTTTCTTTTTGAAGACGTCATCTCTTTCGGTGGAAACTGACAGGGGATTATTAATGCGATTTCCGGAAACTCCCCGGCCAACAGAGTTGATTCCAAAACCTGCCTTTAGCTTATCGCCGAGGGGCAGGGCATAATAGAGGCCAAAGGACCTTACGCCATTTATGTTAGTCACATTTACGCCATCGACTCCTACATTAGTTTGGCCACAAATTGGTGCGACTAAGCCGTTTAAACTGTTTATGTCTTGGCCTGGACCAGCCCAGATATTGTTCCGGTAACTGCCGTAGCGTTTTCCGACCTGAAGACCGAGAACTCCTGGCAGGCCTAGAGACTCCATCTTGACAAAGCCGAAACCGCTATAGATTGCTCCATCATAGTCAATGTTTACATAACTAGGATTGTCCAGCATATAGATAGGATTGAGCAGGGAATCAACCGTGGTGATCACCATCCCTGCAGGTGTTAGCTCATGATAAATCGCCCCTGTGAGGACTATCTTTCGTGAATCCGTGGCCTGCATATTGGCGGCCAAGATCAGGAAAAGAGTCCCGACCAAAACAAATTGTCCGATTCTTCTCATTATAAATACCTCCGTTTATATAGGTCTTGGAAGCCCTCGCTTCCTTTATTAAGTAACCTTCTTTTAAGAAGATTTATTTATTATCTCTCAAAAACCGCTCAACTCTTTCTTATTGTTATGAATACTTTTTATTTCATACCCCCTTTATGCGGTCAATAACCTTTTGAGGTGATTCTTGAGGTGATTTTTATTCCTCGATATTCTTAGAAAAGGATTTTAATGCAATTTTAGCTAGGTTTGATCGACTAAATTTATACATGAAAGGAAAACCGGGATTGACCGATTCTTACAATTGAAAGGAATGATGGAAGAAAAGAAATTTTTTATTAGGGGATACAGGAAAAAAGTCGATTTCGCGACTTTTTATGATCCTGAGCCCTATTCGTTAAAAGAAGCAATAGATAAGGCGGACGAATATTTTAAGAAAATAAGACGCCTGGGGAAGATAATGCTCTTTGAGCGAGAGGAAGAGGATGATAATAAAGCAGTTATCTCGATGAAAAAGTGGCGAGGCTTTTTGGAATTGGGGATTGACGGGGAAATTATAATAACAAAAAATTACGCAAAATATTATTTTAACCGCGACAAAGGCCGCAGCGGTTGATGCCTGGGCCTCATCCAAGGCAATGTTCAGTCTTTCATCTAAGGGGAGCTATTTCAACTTAGTTTCCATCTTAAGCTGATAACAGCTGTCTTCTACTTCACAGTTTATTATTTTTTTAATTTCTTATTCAACAGATACGTTGTGAACGATTTTCCGTCGATTTTGGTGTATTTAAAGTTCACATCATCGTCGAAGACTACGCCGTCGAAATTCACGGGCTCTGAGAACTTCGTATACTTAAAATCGGCGTTTCTCTTGAATTGAGCATCTTGAAAGTTCACCCCTTCAGGGAATTTTGCGTATTTAAAATTCGCGAGTTGCTGGAAAGTAGCTTTGTCAAAATTAACGGCTTCAGGGAATTTTGTGTACTTGAAATTGGCTTCTTTGCTGAAAATGGAGTTTGAGAAGCTAATATCGGTCGAGAATTTTGTGTACTTGAAATTGGCTGCTTTGTTGAAGCGTGAATTTAAGAAACTGACATCGGTCGAGAATTTTGTGTACTTGAAGAGTGCTTCATCATTATACTGTGTGTTCTTGAAGTTGGCCTTAGTTTCGAATTTTGCGTACTTGAACGCTGACTTGCCCTGGAAATCGCAGCCCTGGAAATCTACATCCTTATAAAAGATGGCGTTGTGTGTTTCATTCTTATCATCATTATGAACGTAAGCGAGCACGTCTCCAGTGAAGACACAATCGATGAAAGATAGAGTAGATCTCACATGATACAGGTAGACAAGAGTTGAACCTTTGCTGAGGAGTCTATTTGCCTTAGATTTTTCGTCCACGGTCACATCTTTTATAGACGTGAAGTCCAGATTGCCGACGATCTCAGCATTTTTGTACTGGACAGCCTTTCCTGCATTGATTTGATCGATGATTGTGCTGGCCTTGACCTGAGATTTGGCAAAAGACCATGTCGGCACTAGCAGGAGAGTAGCGATGAATAGGACTTTGATAGTTTTGACGGTTTTCATATATACCTCCTTGTTTTTTCGACTCCTCCTTTTTTTAAGAGCAGTAAATATGTCATTTTAAATATGGAGGAATCCTCAATGTGATATACGAAATATGAAGTGAAAAAGTTTACAAAAAAACATAGGATATGCGGTTTTCAGCCTTCCTTTTCTCCAAACACATACTGTAGGGCTTATGTAGTAGTGGGCGGGAATCGACAATTTCTTGAGTTTCTTGGAAGGCAAAGGTTGAAATCTGGAGAATCGATAAGAACTGCTGCCGAAGGTTTTTGGTGCTTTATTTAACAATTCGATCATAGTTCAAATTTGAGAATACTAAGAATTTTGACATTGAATTTCGAATTGAATAATAATAAAATCAACAAATAAATGGATATAATAGTATTATTATTAAAACATCTGTGAAGCAGAAGTACAGTATAAAAAATCTTAAGATTATTATCTTTGTAGCATAAGGGGGAAGAATGAAAAAGCATTTAACTATTTTATTGGCAGTTCTGTTTCTGAGTGCAAGTTTTAATTATGCTCAGGAGCAGACAGGACAGATTATCGGAAAGGTCAAAGACAACGAAGGATCTCCTCTCCCTGGAGTCACAATCGAAGCCAGAAGCCCTTCCCAGGTAGGAACATCAACAGCCGTTACAGACCAAATCGGCAGATATCGTCTCCTCGCCTTAACTCCGGGAACCTATTCCATCGTTTTTGCTATTCCCGGGTTTCAGACACTCAGGAGAGAAGGAATACTGGTCCGGTTGGGAAAAATATTTAATCTTGACATAACCCTGAGCCAGGCTGCTATCGAGGAAGCGGTGACTGTTATCGGTGAGTCGCCCGTCGTTGACATCAAAAAGAGTGCCACTGCAGTAAACATCGGCAGAGAGATGTTTGACAAGCTACCCAGAGGTAGAGATTTTACTTCAGTTGTTACTGTAACTACTGGTGGAGTGAACGATGAGCCTATGCTGGGAGGCACATCCATGGATGGTTCCAGTGGTTCAGAGAACATGTTTTTTATCGATGGTACAGATACAACCCATATATACTCGGGTACATCGAATCAACAGGTACTCTTCGAGTTTGTTGAAGAAGTGCAGGTCAAATCCAGCGGCTATGCAGCCGAGTATGGCGGCTCCATGGGTGGAGTCATCAATGTTATCACCCGTTCAGGAGGAAATGAGTTCCACGGAGAAGCAGTACTCTACTACCGGAGTGATGAGCTACAGGGTCCGCGAAGACCTGATATCCGCCTCAATCCTTTTGATTACACTATTGCTGAATACATCACCTATCCTGAAGATAGCTGGTACCGGTATGATGTGGGTTTTGGTCTGGGGGGTTACATTTTTAAGGACAGGCTGTGGTTTTATGGAAGTATTCTGCCTCGATATACTAAAACAAGCAGAACTGTAGAATTCGTCCTGGATGAGCTAGAACACACGACAACCCAGAAGGAATATAATTATTTCGTTCAGGCTAAATTGGCAGCTCAGCCTTTCCGAGGTATGCGGATAAGCGGAAGCTTTGTCAACGATTTCTACAAGTGGAGGGGCGCCCAGGCCCCTCTGGATGGAACTGGAGATCCAGAGTACGAATTTGGAAAATATGGTTATGATTTTCCTGGGTGGACCGTAGCAGCCAGAGCTGATTACATTGCTTCGAACAACCTCTTTCTCAACCTAAGCGGTGGTTATTTCAGAGCCAATAGAAAACAGATTGTTGAACCTGAGGGGCCCCGCTACCGTTTCTGGAACACAAACTCAGGGATACCTGGTGTAGATCCTTCTCTTGTCAGACCAGGGCTTTGGTACAATTATGCCTCCCAAGACGGGATGCAGACTGTAAAAGATATTCAGACCAGGCTGACTGCAAACTTTGATGGTACATTGTTCTTTGACGCAGGCGGCGAACATATGGTAAAGGCAGGAGTTCAGATGGTACGCATTGCCCATAATATCGCAGACGGTAATGTATATGATTCCAACTTTTTTGTTTGGGGAATGCCTTATTCATCTCCTAACTTAGGAATTGTACCCACCACTTACGGCTGGTGCAGAGTTTATGACCCTTATGGGATATTTGCTGATATCCACAGCATGCGCTGGGCCATTTTCCTTCAGGACAGCTGGACGATTGCCAAAAAGCTGACCCTTAACTACGGGATAAGAATGGAAAAAGAGGATGTTCCCTCATTCAGTGACCTGCCTGAATTCCAGGAACCTCCCGCCAAGTTTGACTTTGCCGACAAAATTGCTCCTCGCTTTGGCTTTGCCTATGATGTTTTCGGCGACAACTCTCTTAAAGTATTTGGAAGCATTGGCCTTTACTATGATGTCATGAAGCTTTGGTTGGGTCAAGCTTTTGGCGGATTAAAGTGGATTTCCTATATTTATGACATAAAAACTCTGGATTGGACCCAGTTTGAAGAGACGACTCACCCGGATACAAGCAGGCCGGATCTTTATGAATTAATTGAATCACGTAACATGGCTATACCTTCTTATGATACCATCCAGCCTGACATGGAGCCCTACAGCAAAATTGAGTACACGCTAGGTCTGCAGAAAAAGTTAGGCGAAGACTTCTCTTTGACTGCGCGTTTTCTTCATAATCGCATCCTCTGGGCCATTGAAGATGTCGGAATTGAGACACCAGAGGGCCTGGTATACTACACCGGCAATCCTGGTTCAGACTGGATCAGCGATAAACAAAGGGAGGTATTAGAGCTGCCAGGATTACTCCCCTGTCCCAAAGCCAGGCGAAACTATTACTCCGTGAATATTAGCCTTGACAAACGCTTCAGCAACAACTGGATGGGCGGTGTTAACTACACCTGGAGCCTTCTCTGGGGCAACTTCTCAGGCCTGGCCAGCTCTGATGAGTTTGGCCGTACGGATCCTAATGTGGAAAGGTTCTTTGATTCCTGGATCCTTCACCGCGACCAGAACCTGAACGAGACGACAGGAAAGCTTCCCACTGACCGTCCTCATCAGCTTAAAATTTACGGAAGCTATACCTTTGATTTCGGCCTGACCGTGGGATTATACACCTATGCAATGAGCGGAACTCCTGTTTCACGGATGCTACCTTTGAACAATTTACAGGGCTATTATCCGGTGGGCCGTTTCTCTGATGGTCGGACTCCTTTCTTGACTCGAACTGACCTCTATCTTGAGTATAATATTAAGTTCGGTGGAAAATATCGCTTACAGTTCAACGCCAACATCACAAACCTCTTCAACCAGAAAATTGCTCAAAGAAAATATCCCCAATACTGCTTGGGGACCATTTACGTATCGAATGCTGAACTGTTGGCTGGGTTTGACTATCAAGAATTAGTTGAAAGATTGGACTGGCCGCTCGATCCCCGGTTTTTGAAGCCTGG
>JGI2172J19969_10000988_pt1 | contig 12781 bp, 11 predicted proteins | sample DeeMarSWOR230_32_FD_19969 | JGI IMG/M metagenome (IMG submission 19969)
AAACCTGTCTTCGCAGACTATTGATGCTAGCCCTAGAATCTTCTCGAAGGCCGCGGCGTATGCGGAGGCTGATAGGCTTAGCTTCGCTACAGGGTCTCTACAGTAGGCATCATAACCTACGGACGCTAAGAGGAATTGAGGTTCGTATTGCTGGATGATGGGAAGCACGATTTGATCCAAGGCCTGTAAATGCTCTTCATCTCCGGCCTTAAAGGGAAAGGGGATGTTAACGGTGTATCCCATCCCCTTTCCTTCCCCAACTTCATCAACAAAACCACTCTCAGGAAAATCCTGAGGATCCTCATGCATGCTTATGTAGAGCACTTTGTCCGTCTTGTAGAAGATTTCCTGTGTTCCGTTCCCGTGATGAGCATCTACATCAAGGATTGCGACGCGGTCAAAGCCTAAACGCGTAATCAGGTGAGCCGCTGCAACAGCAACATTGTTGAAAATGCAGAATCCCATGGCGTAGTATGGCCCTGCGTGATGTCCAGGAGGGCGGACTAATGCAAAGGCGTTCTTGAACTTCTTTGTCAATACCAAGTCAACAGCTTTCATTGCGCCACCCACAGCAAGCCGGGCAACTTCGAAGCTTTCGCGAGAAGCTACGGTGTCCCCGAGATCGAGCAAGCCCCCACCATGCTCGCAGGCACGCTTCACTAGTCGGATGTGCTCCGTGGTGTGAACCAGTTCGAGGTCTTCTTCGCTCGCTAAGGCAGGTTCAACTAATTCACATTTGCCTGTAGAAGAAAGAAGATTCGATTTCTCCAGTTGTTTGATTATTGCCTTGAGCCGTTTTGGACTCTCTGGATGGCCGAGCCCTGTCTTGTGCTCATAGTATTTTGGCGTGAAGACTAAAGCTGTTCTCGTCATTTCTTTTCCATCATCCAATAGATTCCCAGAAAAGCTTCTCTATATACTCTCTCAAAGTCAGACCTTCCTGCTTTGCAATCTTTTTCATTGCCTGGTTCACGCCTGAAGTGTACTGAATCGCTTTTTTGGGTGCCTCAGCGATGAATTTGGGCACTCCAAGCTTTCTTGCTGCTTTCCTAAGGACTCTCTTCCTCAGCCTATCCTTTGCTGAGAGTATTTTTACTTCGGCTGGGAGGCTAAGGGCAAGATTGACTGTCTTCCAGTCGGTGAAAGGCATCCTTAGCTCTACTTTATGGAAAGCACATAGCTTGTTGTCTCTCTGAAAGTTGGACTCGTAAGATGAAGCAAAGTCTTCATAGAGCTTTCTTTGCAGGCCAACAGAACCGTACGCTGAGTAGTCTCCAAGGTAGCGACGATAGCCTCCGAAGAGCTCGTCTGCTCCTTGCCCTGACAACAAAACGCGGAAGCCGAGCTTGGCTGATTGGTGGGCAACCCAGAATAATGGCACAGAAATGCTTGCGTTAACAGGGTTAGGCTCTTCGATTAACCATAGAGCTCTCGGAAGAACCTCTTTCACATCGGCNACAGAGTAGTTCGATTGGTGGAGAGGCACTCCCAAAGCTTTGGCGGCACGCTGCGCCAATGCAGTTTCCTTACGCTTCTCCAATCCCACGAAGATTGGATGGACCTCGACTTGACATAGTTTAGCAAGCACAGTGATTACACTACTGTCAACGCCTCCAGAGAAAGCGACAGCGACCTCGTTGANGTCTGAAAGGAAATCCTCTGTTGATTCGAGCAACACGTGCTGAAGCTCCTGAGCAGCGGTTTCGACATCCATCTTCCGCGAGGGAGGTTGACTTACGGTTTTAANTGGTCTGAAGCGGAAGCCTTTCTGGTTGACAGTGGCTATGTTCCCTGGCGGAAAGGATCTAGCTTCTCTAATCCCTACTTTCCAGAGAGCCTTGCGCTCTGACGCTGCTGCACAGATGTTATCATTTTGGCCGAAGTAGAGTGGACAAGCACCGACGGCGTCTCGTCCTAAGACTATACCTTTGTCTCTCGCCATCGCAAAAACGTAGGCTCCATCGAAGGTCCGAATAAGGTTTGATGCTTGGCCTTTTACACGTGAAAGCCTTTCGACTACACATTCGGCTTCGCTAGCTTCAGGTGCCGGAAACAGGCGACCTTCGAAAATTAGAGAGAAATCCTCCGTCTGAACTGGTTGAATCCTATCTCTCGGCAGAATCTTACTCAGGCAGTGTCCTATCGCTGCGCTGGAGCCTACCTCTTTCCTCCGCAGCTCCTTCACATCTGTTGTTTCTATAACACGGTTGGGCGAAGCAATCCCAAAGGCATCTGAACCTCGGTGACGCAAGGTTTCAAGCATCACGGTAGCCAAGAAGGAAATGTCTGTGCCTCTCTTATCTACAGCTGCTACCAGAGCTCCCACTGGTTTTCTTCCATCCGATTTGTTTGCGGTTTATCTTGTTTTCTCACACTAAAAAGCTTCATAGCTTTTGTATTCGGGTCTAGAACTGCGCTTTGCTTCGGCTTCTGGCTTTCGGTCATGCGTGCATGAACGGGGTGATTCGGGAGTTTCTGACTGAAAAGGAGGTTAGGAACGTTCTTGAACCCCGGAGACACTTGGGCGCAGCTGTTGAACAGGTTGGTCGGATGATTAGAAAGACGGTGCAGAATAGGAAGATGACAGTTCTGTGATGCGGTTTATTTTCCGAACCTACGTTTCCTTTGCTGATAGGTTCTCACGGCTCGCAGGAGATCGATTCGGCGGAAGTCTGGCCAGAATGCGTCCAAGAAACATAGTTCGCTGTAGGCGCTTTGCCATAGCAGGAAACCGCTGAGTCGCTCTTCCCCGCTAGTTCGAATAATCAAATCCGGATCGGGTTTCGGCATGTGGGCTGTGTATAGAAACTTCTCAAATGTGTTTTCGTCAATCTTCTCGATTGGCAACTCTCCACGGCTGACTTTCCCGGCGATCTTCTTGGCGGCATCAACTATCTCAGCTCGTCCGCCATATGCCAGCGCTACTGTCAAGAATTGCTGGTCGTATTCTTGTGTTGCCTCTTCCACTTCCCGAATTAGTTCCTGCATTCCTTTTGGCAGAAGCCCTATTCTGCCGATTACCTTGACGCGTATCTTGTTTTTGTGAATGCGTTCGTCGGTTAGTATTTCCCTCAACTTGTCCTCAGCGATACGCAGGATCTCTTCAACCTCGTGGCTATCACGGCTAAAATTCTCGGTTGAGAACGAATACAGTGTCACGTATCGTACACCCATATCCAAACACCAGTCCAGCAGTTGGCTGACTCGTTCAGCCCCGTACCAGTGGCCAATCCAGGGTTCAATCATGCGCTCGGAAGCCCAACGTCTGTTGCCATCTAGAATGATTGCAATGTGCTCAGGCATCTTGCCCTCTTTGATCTGATCCCATAGCCATCGCTCGTAAATCTTGTAAGCGCCAATCGCCGAAAGCAATCCTTTTAGCATGATAAACCTACCTAAGTCGTGCGTCTTCGAGGGCATGCGCGCAGGTGCAACTGCGCTTTTTCGGTAATGAAACAATCGCCTCTTTTAAAACTTGCTTGATGGCAGGCTTCTTCTTCGCCGCGATTTCAGTTAGCTCGTGGACCGTCTGGTGTTCCTGCAGCCCGGCAGCCTTATTGGAGACGTAACATAGTGAAGCGTAACACATCTCTAACTCTCTGGCCAGAACGACTTCAGGCACTCCAGTCATTCCTACAATGTCACATCCCAAAACGCGTAGCATTTTTACTTCGGCTGGGGTTTCGTACCGTGGGCCTTCGGTGCAAGCCAAAACTGACGTGCCCCAGGCTTTTTCCTCTACCGAGTTTGCTGCTTCTATCAACGCGCTTCGAATCTCTGGGCAATAGGGTTGAGACATGTCCACGTGGGTGACTGGGGCATCATCGTAGAACGTTGCTCTTCTGGTTTTCGTGAAGTCGATGAAATCGTGTGGAACTACGAGGTCTCCAGGCTCTAGGCATTCGCTTATTCCACCCACTGCATTTGTTGCGAAGACTCTTCTGACCCCGAGCTTGTACAGAGCAAAGATGTTAGCCCGAAAGTTCACTCTGTGGGGCGGTGTCTTATGGCCAGAGCCGTGGCGAGCAAGAAAAGCCACTTTTCTCCCAGCGATCTCTCCGATCTGTATCGCTGAAGGTATGCCGTAAGGAGTGCCGACTCGGACAAGTTGCGTTGCCCCAGTCAAGCTTTCGAAGCCGCTGCCTCCAACAATCGCTACGCTAGCCTTCTTCGAAGTCTTCAACCTTCTTCTTCCTCTTCTTGAAGAAGCCACGATATTTCATGTGCATTACCAATGCCACTAGGGAAGCAGCTATTGCTAATAGTATGCCGATTAATATCTTGTAGACAAGTTCGGAGATCCATCCGGAAGTTGGGTCGATCAAGATTTTTGATACTTGGCCGAATATTTGGGACGACCACGCGATCACGACTGTAATGACCAAAGTGCGGAGAGTTCGGACGTCCCGCTCAAAGTACCATCGGACAGTGTTGCCGGATAATAAAACGCAGATGCCGAATACTATCAGGTTAATGCCTTGCCCGATAAACTCGCCCATGAGAGTTGGCAGAACGCTAGCCCATTGGTCCAGAGTCTCCGGGAGGGGGTTTATGCTCGGGCTTGATACTGCTCCGCTCACGCCTACGAACATTCCGACGGCGATGGCGATTATTCCTGCGGCATAAGCGAAGCCGGCGATTTGAAAGGGAAGTGGAGGGGGCTCAAAATCTCTGACCCACTTTATGAAGTTCATAGCTGCTTTGTCGATGCCGAAACCTTTTACGAAAAGTGTGGCTCCCACGACGATTAAAAAAGCTATTCCGATGTGGTACACCCAGCCTCCGAGGAACATAATGGCTAGCACAATTAAGAGGAGCCCAGGGATGCCAAGGGCCATTCTTGAGTAGCGAGGGTTTTGTATGAGCATCTTCAGGTATTTGCCAAATAGGACTGCAGTTTCTTCGATTGACTCGCTGTGTTTGATGACGATCCTCCTGACGGATGTCACNGGAACCCTGGATTCCACCAGGGGCAGCACCGCTTCATCGGAGAAGCCATCTGTTACGAGTATTACGCTGTTCGCCGAGTAAGTCTTCAATACCTCGTTTAATTCTCTGACGAGTTTTCGGTCGGCTTCAACTCCGAGTAACTGCGAACCAGAGATTGTGGCTATTTGGAAGTCTTCGTGGAGTTGCCCCTGCTTCTTGAGTTGATCGTAGAGCCTTATAGCTTCAAAAATGGCGTTGGCGTCTGGTTCTTCTGGATCTTTTAGGGCTAGGGAGACCGCTGCGTCAAGGTTGCTCTCTCTGCCGAGTATCGGCGTTTTCTCTTCTGTCTTGTCGATTATGTCGCCGTCTCGATCAACGCATAAAACTAGCAGTCTTTCTGTCTTTTCTTTTGATTCCATCGAAAGCTTCCACTGTCTCTATAAGCTTCGCTGCACCTTAACCTTTGTATGCTCACTAATAAGAAACTGCGTGTGTAGTATAAGTATTTCACGTCAGGTCAAGTTGGCTCTTCTTCCTGCCCTAGGAGTTTGAACTCTTCGAGGGTGAGTTTTTGGCCCTGTTTCAATTTCCTTAGCGCAGCTTTTTTCAGCGCTTCTCTCTTTTCGTCCTGTCTCCGAATCTTCTCTTTCTCCTCCTTCTCAGTCATCTGTTTTGTCAGCGTCTCTATTCTGTTTTGAACGTCGACATATTCTTCGTGGACTTTCTGTGCTTCTAGCCTTCGTTGAACAACTTTTTGATGATAACTGTCCGCTTCTGTTTTTAGTGTGTTTGCCTTGCCAATAATCTCCATCATTTTCTCGTGCAGCTCTTGGCTCTTGGGTGCCAGTTCCGAGAGCTGTTCGTGGAAAGTTTTGGCTTCTGCGTTCATTGAATCGACTTGGCCTTGCAGCTCACCTATCTTCCTTCTTGCATCGTCTAGTTGCTGATAGATCTCAAGCTGGGTTTGGAGTTGGTTGGCTTTTTCGACGAGGGGCTTTTCTTCATCAAGTGTGAGAGGGTTTGTCTGAATTTTCCACTCGATTTCGTCTTTCTGTTTCTTGAGAGCAGTGCAATCTTGCCTCGGTCGCTTGAGGCTTAGATGTCTCATCTTCAGCCTCAGCTGCTTGACTTCTTCAAGTTTTTTCTTCACAGATGCTCTTGTCTCATCTCTTAGCGCCTTGAAGACACTCACTTTGGCGTTTAGTGCATCGCGTCTTTCCTTGGTGTTAGTGGCTTCTTGTCGCAGATCTCTGATCTGCTTGTTCACTGCGTCCCTCTTCTCCGCCCACCGATTGGCCTCATCACGAGAAGCATCGCGTTGCTGTCTAAGGGAATCCAGTTGCCGTCTTAGTCCTCGGATTTTCTCAGCCGTCTCAGCCAAGGATTTCAAACCTCTTCAAGACTCGGAGATTGTGAAAGTAGGGGACTGGGTGAGGGGGAAGCTTGGAAGTGTCTTATTCGAGTATGATTCTCGCGTCAACTGCTCTTGCTCCCTTCTCGTAAACGATTACGGGGTTAAGATCTAGCTCCTTTATTTCTTCGTAGTCCGCCACAAGTTTTGAAGTGTTGACCAAGATTTTGGCTATGGCGTCGATGTCTGCTGGCGGCCGATTTCGGTATCCCTTCAGGACTGGGTAAGCTTTTATCTCGGTAATCATCAACCTGGCTTCTTGTTTTGTCACCGGAGCCATACGAAAGGCAACGTCGTCAAGGACTTCTACGGAAATTCCGCCCAGACCGAACATTACTGCGGGGCCAAACTGGTCGTCTTTGATGGCTCCCACTATTACTTCTGTTGAGGGCGGAGCCATCTCTTGTACAAGTATGCCTATGACTCTTGCGTTTGGCTTGTGTTTCTTCACGTTGAGCAGGATTGTGCTATAGGCTTCTTCAACTTGCTGAGCTCGCTGCAGGTTGAGGGCAACGCCGCCCACGTCTGATTTATGGATGATGTCAGGGGAGATTATCTTAAGGACAATTGGGTAACCTAGTTCTTCAGCGAATTTGACGGCATGTTCCTTTGTCTTCGCCATCCTAGATTCGGTGAATGGTATGTCATATTCCTCACAGAGAGCTCTCGCTTCAGGTTCCAAGAGGGTTTTCCTGTTCTCTTTACGCGCTTTTGCAAGAATCTGCGAAGCTTTTGCCATGGCTTATCATCCCCATGCCTCTTCGGCGGGGGGATTTGATGGTCTACCAATAATTGAAGCCGAGAAGTAAATCTTTTGGGTCGCATGCACAATGTAAGTGGAAACCTCTAAATAACGACTTTGTTTAATTCTATTATTGTTCCTAGGCGAACTGTCGGAAGTGGTTACGATTTCCACGCCTGCTGACGTTCAGATAAATGAATTCAAACCATGGCTTGAAAAAGAAACAGTGGACATACTGAGGCCTCTGAAGGAGCAGGGAAAGAAACTTGTGAGCAAGGTGAAAGAGAGACTTGATGACGCCCGTGACGCTTGCGGGAAACTGGAAGAAGAAGGATGCAAGCAATTAGATAAGGGAAAGGCCGTCCGCAAAGCCAAACTGACTCAGAAGCTCACTCGATACTTTCTGAAGCAATTCGACAAGATCATAGTGACAGATGAACCATCCTTCAACGAGCTTACGAAGCTGCACAAGGACTTGGAGAAAGTGGTTTCCTCTATAATGCGGGAGAGAAGCCTTTGGTTCCCTCGGATTTCACCCTTGTTTATCATAGCAAGAAAGAGGGTCGATTTCGCCTTCGCTAGGCTCGCAGGTTCTGTATCCGAGTTGGGTGCTTTCCTGTCCACTGACTTCTCGAAGGCGGAAACTGTTGAGAACCTTTTCTCGGAAATCGACGAAACGATGAGGCTGCTTGAAGGTTTGGACACCTACGAAGAGCGAAAGAAGATGATCGAGACCAAGGTGGAATCAATTCGGAGGCAGATAGAGGAGGGCGAGGAGAGGGTGGAATCTATGAGGAAGAGCACGGAGCTTGGAGATCTGGCTAGGACGAGAAGCAGGACGGAAGAGCTCAGGAAGCAGGTGAAGTACGAGTTGAGGCATCTCCAGAAGCCTCTAGCCAAATTCGCAAACTTGACGAGAGGACCTGGATACGCTCTTTCCTCAGAAGAGGTGGACAAGCTTGGAAAATACCTGGAAAACCCATTTGCCGCTTTGGCTACAGAAACGCCGGGATGCCCGATTCTCAAAAGCATTCTGAGAAAAGTCGGCCGGGCGATGGATGAGGGCAAACTCAAACTGAAAAGCAGCCGCCTGAGGAAAGGTCGAGAGAAAATCGATGAGATCCTAGGCAAAGGGGTTTTGAACGAGCTGCATCAAAGCTGTGTCCAGGTCTATTCAACAAGGCAGCAGCTGGTCTCGTCAGAAAAAACCAAGGCTGCTCAGAAAGAATCGATGCAGATGCAACGTAAACTCAAGGAGCTGCGAAAGCGAAAAGAAGCTGGCGAAGCTAGGCTACGTGCTCTGGAAAAGCAGCATTCTGGACTGCAAGAAAAAGTTCATGGCCAGAAGAAATCAATCGAGAAATTGGTCTACGACATCCTGCAAAGAAACGTAAATGTCAAGCTTGGATGAGAAGACGCGCAACGCAGGTTTTGGTCGGGCGGGCTAGCTTTAAAACACTTGTTTAAACTCTTCAATTAAAAAGATTGACACTAGATGATGAGTCAATTCATTCTAAATCAAAATCCAAGCCTGCGAACTCCGAAAAGCAGACTGGAGCAGATGAGAAAGAGAGCTGAAAGCCGGAGATTTTCTCTTTAGGCATTACTGTGATTAGCGAATAACTTAAATAGCTTCGGATTGGTTTTGCTGCTTGTCTTTCATGTAGTAGGGTTGAATAGTTTGCTTTTGAGGAGAAAGAAGAAACTAAAGGTGAACATAAGAGAATTGAAGGGTGAAAGAGAGCTCCTTTCTGACTTCTTGCGTTCAAAACTTAGGATTGACATAACTGCAAGTGAAAATGAGCTGTTGATAGATTCCGAGAACTTATTACCAGAGGACCTGAAGAGATTTGTAAATAAATTCATTTACCATCGAAGTCTAATGAACAAATACTGGGTTGCACTCACAGGCAATGTTGTAAAAGTCAAGAAACTCAAGCATTCCAAGAAACACGAAAAAGAGAAAGGTAAGGGAACTCCGCCTTCAACGATTAAGCATGGTTGGTAGAAGTATGCCGTAAAGAGTAATAATTCAACCTTCTGGTTACTATATGAATTGTGAGGAAATGCGCCTCTTTGTCGAAGACGCTAACTTCTGAGTGGCTTTTCAAAGCGAAGGTGGTCTACTTAGTGATTTCTAAAGACACCGAGAAAGCTATAGAACTGATAAGTCAGCATTACAGAATTGCAAAGCCGAAACTTAAAGTAGGCATGCCTAAACGCCATTCGAAGAAACTGGCGTGCTACGTGGCAAGAAAACAAACAATTCATGTTTCCCGTAGGGAAATTCTTTACAATCCACATGTTATTTTGCATGAGTTCTATCACCATCTCAGAAACCTTACAAGCACACAAGAAGGCTTAGAGAAGCATGCCGATAAATTCGCAGTAGACTATTTGGAAGCTTACAAGATAATTGCATCACGTTATGATGAAAAGGAGAGAGATAAGTAGCTCACAACATAAAACCGCATGAATGCATGCTGCCTTGGCATGCATGCATTACTGGTCGGGCGGGCTAGCTTTAGACATTCGTTTAAATTCTTCGCATTTTCATGGACATGCTAGACGAGAGTTCGAATCTCTCCCGGGCTGACAGAATCGCTATAATCTTATCGCATCTTGACAATGAAATGTATTAACATCAATAATCCCAGAATAGATATTCACTTGTTCTCTATTCTAAAAAACCGCGAGTTCCATGCGCTTTTTTGTCAGTAGGTTTTTATCAAAGTCTGTAATCGCTAATCTGAACGCAAAAGTCTAAGGTGAATGATGCGTATGAAGAAAAACTCAGAATATGTTGTTGACAAAAAAGTAGTCGCAGTCTTGGCCCTAGTTTTTGTAGCGTTAGCCGGAAGTTTTGTCGTAATGTGTCTTTATTTGAAATCAGAGATTGCTTTCTTGAGAAATGAAAATGCGGACTTGTCATCTGAAATCGAGCAGCTTAGAGAACCAGCAGTTAGAGTCTACAATCAAACCAAGTTCTCAATTGTGTTGATAACGACTGATAAGGGAGGAGTAGGAGGTTCAGGTTTTGTCTACGATTCGCAAGGACATATAGTCACAAACAACCATGTCGTGGAGGGCGCTACCAACGTTACTGTGACATTTTTCGACGGGAGCGCCGAAACAGCACGAATCGTAGGAACACCGGACGTTTACAGCGACCTAGCACTAGTTAAAGTGGACAAGCTACCTGCACAATCTGAACCTCTGCTAATTAGAAATTCGACGCAACTGGTGGTCGGAGAACCGGTCTACGCCATTGGAAACCCGTTCGGGTTGAGCAACTCAGTGACCGCGGGAATAGTAAGCCAACTGGGAAGAGTAAAGAACTTCTCAGATCTCGGAGAACCAGTTCCACCCCCTGAGGGGAACTACTCGATACCCGATTTGATTCAATTCGACGCTGCCATCAATACAGGCAATTCTGGCGGGCCATTGCTGGATAGGGCAGGTCATGTTATTGGTTTGACATTCGCAATAGAGACTGGCAATACAGGCATCAACGGCTTCATAGGAATAGGGTATGCTGTTCCATCAGTACTCATCTTGCGCGTAATTCCAGCTCTAGAATCTGCCGGCCATTATGACCACCCATGGGTTGGGATAGAATACGATTCACACTCTACTAATGGAGTGAATGTAGTGGGTATAGTATCTGGAGGCCCAGCGGACAAGGCCGGATTGCAGGTGGGTGATGTGATAAAAGAAGTCGATGGTCTTCAAGTGAACCGTGGGGCAGACTTCGTAATTTACTTGGAAAGAAGCAAGAGCCCAAGCGACACGATGAACCTGAAGATTAGCAGGAATGGCAGCATCATTAGCAAGACGCTGCTACTAGAACCAAGGGAACCAATGCAACCTAGTCCCTAAAATCCACGGCAGAAGATAATGAAAGAAGCATCGATGCAACTGCAGCATGCTTGGTGCAGAATATCTTCGCTCTATTATCTTCTGTCAGTGATGCCAAGGCTTCACAGAAAAGCCCTGGTCCCATACTTGGCCACTGCAGCATGTCGAACTCTCGGGCGAATGGCTAAAACGTCAGCAAACCTAATCATTTCAATCGCAATTTAGCTAGTTGCACAAGCTGTCGGAGCACTAATGAAAGTCTTAAACCTTAAAGCGAAACCCGACTTTCCTAGCAAAATTTCTGGAATTGAAAAAGACGATGGTATGTTTTTTGCCAAAAATAAACCCAAATTTGCCCTATTTTTGTGAAAGAGGCTTTGGTCGGGCGGGCGGGATTTGAACCTGCGACAATCCGGTTTCTGCCTATTCGGCTGTACGCTCGGTAGGCTGGATGATGCTTACCATAGTGGCAGGCGTCTACAGCGTCTCCGTCTGCCAGGCTCGCTGGCAGACTCGGAAGCTCTACCAAGCTGAGCTACCGCCCGACGCAGTATGATAGAAGCAGATTCACACGATTTATGCGTTTCGTTTGGCTCTGCAGCCCTTCACAGCGCTTCTTGCCTTGGGTTTTCCAAGCTCAAGCCTGGGCTGGTGCATCATTCTATACAGAAACTACGCTCTCGAAATAGCTTAGAGTTCCCCTCAGCACATCTCTCTCCGTAATTATCCCTACTATCTTACCCTTTTCAGTAACCAGTAGTCTTCTCACTTTCTTATCCGACATCAGCATGACGGCCTCGCCGATGGAGGCGTCGGCGTCAATGGTTATGAGAGGAGAACTCATGACGTCCGCAACTCGCACCTGTTCCCGGCAAAGCTTCTTGGCGCAACACTCCCTCATGATGTCCTTTTCCGTTATTATTCCCACAAGTCTTTCTCCCCTAGCCACAACAACGGAGCCAATGTCCTTCTTCACCATTAACGAGGCAGCTTCGGGAACCCAAGCGCTGTCTTTCACTGAAACAATGTTTCTTGACATTATATGCCTAACGGCGAATACGATGCCCATACAATGGACGACCTTAGTGTTTAGCAGTGTGTCTCGTCATAAATGGTTTACGCGGCCGTCACCTCGTTGAAATGAAGACGGAGTTGATCTCAGCTACGAATTGCTAGTTCACAAGGATTTTCTTGTTATCAGCCCACTCAAATCATGTTCTCCGATTAATCAGAAATGAAAGACGGGAGCAGTACGTTGATGACTTCTCTAATTCCAGGAGCCATTGAGCAAAGTGGGCGCAGGCGTCGGTGACACTATCCCTGACAGAAACGAAACGGCCTCCGAGACCGGTGTGGGCGGCTTGTTTAAAGGGAACCTAGCCGTCATCGGGGCGAGCAACGTTGCTGCTGGGGTTGGGAGCGGGCTCATAAGTGCTTACGTGTCGCTGTATTTCGTCGGGCTCGGTGGAAGTCCTCTGATGCTTGGTGCAATGACAGCGGCTTCGTCAATCGTCGGTGTTTTCATGTTTCTTCTCGGAGGGCTCATAGCTGATTATTATGGGAGAAGAAAGATTGTTGTGCTATCAGCTTTCTACGCTGGGTTTTTTCCGTTGCTGTACGCCGTCACGCTGGACTGGCGTCTATTTGTGGTTCTGAGCGTCGTTGCAGTTATTGGATCTGTTTCGACTCCGGCCTCGCGAGCACTCATAGTGGACTCTATTTCTCCTCGAAGACGAACCGTTGGGATAGCTTCGTTACAGGTTGTATCCTCTCTTCCNGCAACGTTTGCNCCTCTGGTTGGGGGATGGCTGATTCAGAATTATGGTTTGCTGGACGGTTTT
>JGI2172J19969_10000990_pt1 | contig 12771 bp, 10 predicted proteins | sample DeeMarSWOR230_32_FD_19969 | JGI IMG/M metagenome (IMG submission 19969)
CCATTCACCAAGGTATTCAGCAAATGTGGACCAGTTCCAATCGACCTCTTTGGCTTCAAGCCCCCAATCCTCCTTCAGCAAGTCCAGTGTTTTCGTTTTTGTGGGTGCAGCGCTACCTCCACAGTTTCCCACAACTTCCGTCGTGACACCTTGCCTGACTTTGCTCTCTGCCAATGGATTTATGAGCAATGAAAGGTCAGAGTGAGAATGTATGTCTATGAAGCCAGGAGAAACAATCAAGCCCTTGGCGTCCATGATTGTATCCGCTCCTTTGATGCCTATTTCCCCAACTCCTACAATTCTCCCCTCAGAGACAGCAATGTCCGCTTTGAACCATGGGTTTCCTGCACCATCTATGACAAACCCATTCTTGATCAGCAAATCATGAACCAAAACAAGGTCACCTTTGTTGCGCTATCAAATCGCGACATGCATAAATATTTTCCTCAAGAATGCTTCGAAGAACCTGTTAGCTACGAAAAGTTTTTGGATTGTTCATCTAATGTATGAAGTGATCAGAATGTTGAAGATAAATGAAATAGGCAAACACATCGACGACCGATTAGATGAGCACATACGGCGAGTGCAGGAATTCTTGCGTCAACCAAGTGTTTCTGCAGAAAATTATGGAGTCCGAGAATGCGCGATACTGCTGAGAAACTACTTTGAGGAACTGGGGTGCAAAGTTGCCAAGGTGATGGAAACTGGAGGCCCCCACCCTGTAGTCTATGCTGAATATGATGCAGGTGCAGAGAAGACTCTCCTCATATATTTCATGTACGACACACAACCATTCAACAAAGAAGAATGGACTAGTCCTCCGCTAGAAGCGAGACTTGTCGATATTGAGCCGTTTGGAAAATGTGTCGTTGCAAGGGGCGCCATAAACTCCAAGGGCCCACTTGTAGCGTTCCTAAACGCGCTGGAATCCATTCGAGCTGTCGGAGACGAACTTCCCTTCAACTTCAGATTCATATCGCAGGGAGATGAAGAACTAGCCAGTCGATATTTCGCCGACTTCGTGTTGAAACATAAAGACATGCTCAAAGCAGATGCGCTGTTCTCTCCGGACGCATACCAAGATCGCAAAGGAAAGGTATCGATGGAACTGGGATACAAAGGAGTTGACTACTTCGAACTTGAATGCAACGGCAAGGCTTGGGGAAGAGGCCCAACAGAATTCGGTATACACAGCAGCGCCAAGTCTTGGGTTGACAGCCCAGTGTGGCGAATGATCCACGCTCTCGCAACAATGACTTCGGAAGACGGAAACAAGATACTCATAGACGGATGGTATGACAATGTCAAGCCCCTGACTGAAGAGGACCTGCAGCTTATTGACAAGTTGGCGGAGACTTTTGACGAAGAAGAAATAAAGGAAGAAGACAAGATCGAACAATTCCTAGGTGACCTTCACGGAAGAGCCCTCCTTATACAATACTACGGCTCCACCACCCTAAACATCGACGGTATTTGGGGTGGATATACTGGGCCAGGATCATTGACCCTACTCCCACACAAAGTCACCGTCAAAATGGATGTAAGACTCGTCCCAGATCAAACCTCCGAGGAGATAATTCCCAAAGTGCGCAAACACCTCGACAAGCACGGCTACACGGACATAATAATCAGGCCGCTTGACCCCTACGAATGGTCAAAGGAAAGTGTAAATGAACCAATAGTTCAAGCAACAATTCAAGCATATAGAAAGATGGGATACGAACCCGAAATCTCACCCATTTCCGGTGGAAGCGTGCCTTTCTATCTGTTTACCAGCAAACCCCTAAAGATGCCGTTCACATGCGCCGGACTGGGATATGGCGCCAGAGCCCACGCACCAGACGAATACTTCGTAATTGAGGGAAACGAAAAGGTTGCAGGTCTAGCAGACTGTGAAAAATCCTACGTAACAATACTAAATGAACTTGCCAAACTGAAGTGGTAGAACAAATCACTTGGCGCCTCCGCTCATTAACCCATCACCTTTTCCACACAGCTTTCGTGCACCAAGAGGAAACAGCTAAGAATTCAAGAAGCGACTTTATCAACATATACAGTAGCACTATTCGAAGGAGTTGCTTTTGTTCATGTACAAAACTGAGAAATCGAAAAAGCTTTTCGAAGAAGCTGCAATATTCACTCCAGGCGGGGTCCACAGTGGCCTTAGATTCTTCAAGCCGTATCCCATATTCATAGAGAGGGCCAAGGGATCCAGAATCTACGATGTAGATGGCAATGAGTACGTTGATTATCACCTGGCTTTTGGGTCAGTATTACTGGGCCATTCATCTGAGAAGGTCATAAGAGCTGTCAACGCTCAACTAGAAAAGGGGAGTATCTACGGTCTATCAAATGAACTAGAAGTGGAGGTGGCGAAGAAAATCATTCAACACGTTCCATCAGCCCAGATGGTGAAATTCTGCAATACCGGGACCGAGGCAACATACCATGCTATAAGAGTAGCTCGGGCGTTTACAGGCAAAACTAAGATCATCAAGTTTGAAGGAGCTTATCATGGGTGGCATGACTACGTAAACATTAGTGTGGGACCATCCCCCAGAGAGGCGGGTCCCAAGGAATCGCCCACTCCAGTTCCAGATTCTAAGGGAATACCTAGAAATGTGGTGGAAAGCACCATAGTTTTGCCATTCAATAATCTTCGTGTTGTTGAAAGAACTGCGAGAAAATATGGGAATGAGATAGCTGCCGTGATTACGGAGCCAATAATGCACGGTAACGCGTGTTGTATATTGCCCAAAAACGGATATTTGCAAGCGGTTCGCGAAATTTGTGATCGTTACAACATCTTATACATTTTTGATGAAGTTGTGACTGGTTTCAGGCACGGGTTGGGTGGAGCTCAGAAGATATTCGGAGTAACCCCGGACATAACCACATTTGCCAAGGCTATGGCAAACGGGTTTCCCGTTGCTTCTGTCTGTGGGAAGAAAGAGATCATGGCAATGTTTTCACCATCGGGAGAAGTTGACTTTGGCGGAACGTATAATGGAAACCCCATAAGTATGGCTGCTGCGCTAGCTACCATACAGGAACTGGAGACTCAGGAGGTTTATGATCATCTATTTAGATTGGGCTCTCTCGTAAGGAATAGACTAAGAGAAGTAATCAGGAAACTAAACATAGAAGCTCAAGTCGTAGGTTTCGGATCGATTTTTCAGATAGCATTCACCAACAACAAGATTGAGAATTACAGAAGTGTGTCTGCCTTGAATAATGAAAAGTATGAGGCCTTCCAACGTGAGTTAATGAAGAGACACATATTCATTATCCCTAAAGCAAAAAAGCGCTGCCATATTTCTGCCGCACACACAATCGATGAAATAGACATGACACTCGAAGCTATGGAAGCCTCTTTAACGACACTTTCATAAGTGGCGTCTCGTACACGCTTGGTCCTAAATAAAACCAGCCGTTTGCGTGCGCACGAGTTTGGAGTGGGCTTCTGGGGAAGTAACACTAAGTGAAGGGCATGTATCCCATCACTTGGTTAGCTTGACATATCGTAGGAGGTCTTGGGCTACATCTAATAGGCCCAACTTCTCCAGCGTGGTTTGCTTTGGTATTCCTCTTGTGTCCCATCCCCTTTTACTGTAGTACAGCTGGAGCATTGAGTAGTATTTCTCTCTGTCCAAAGCCTTACCCTTGAAAGGCCCTCTTGTCAGAGGCTCCTTGAACCATCTTGGGGGCAGATTATCCATCGCCGGACTCCAGCGTTTCTGATATTCCCTTATCCAAAAGGCTCTGGCTAAATTCAAGACTCTGTCCGCGATAACGCCCAGATCATGCATAGTCAGGTTCTCGCCAGATGCAGCTCTAAGAAACTTTGGGTACCAGTCCAACTCGAATCCCAGTTCTATCCAAGGAAGTCGGCAAGTTGTAAGGCACTCAAATATCCCTCCTCGTATCCTCTGAAGCTCGATGATCTTGTCAACCTTGGCCTCAGCATAGCTCTCTCGTCCGAACGACACCTCCCAAGAGATTATCCAAGCATCCTTGTGATGTGCTCCGATTGAGCAAGTGCCGTAAGAAAGAGCCATTCCAGGCGCCACATGGCAGTCATAACCTGTGATCTCCAAACCTTTCACATGCATTGCCCACTCTGAGGCATCACCACCGAATTTCTCAGATGCAAACCTTGTTCCTTCGGCAAGAGTGCTCCCTATTCCTCGTCTGTAGACGATGTCTTCCGCAAGGGCTTTGGCTTTGTCAAAGTCGCCCCATTCAATCTCATAGTCCAGGAGCTTTCTTTCGCTGGCTTCCATGGCAAAGCCAATAGCATTTCCCAAGGATATTGTATCTATTCCCCAGTCATCAGCCAACCTGTTTAGAGACGCGACTTCCTTGAGTTTTCCTAGACCAATGTTGGAACCTAACATTGCGACATTCTCGTAGTCTAGTTCTGAGGGCTCATTGGTAGAGTCTTTGATCACGTTGCCACACGTCATGTTGCAGTTCGGGCATCCTCTATTGGAAACCTTCGTCTTTTCCATCATGAATCCACCGATAGACTCTGCTTCGTCGAATACACCCTCTCGAAAGTTATTGGTTGGAAGGACGCTGTTTTCTTGACTCCACTCTATTGTTGCCATTGTTCCTTGGCGTTTCCAGAAATCGTAGTTGGGCTTCTTAAGAATCTCCCGAAGAGCATCAGTTCCTAATCTCTTCAGCTCATTAGGATCTGCTGCAGGTATTTCTTTGGTTCCTTTGATAGCGACAGCCTTCAAGTTCTTGGAGCCCATGACGGCGCCCATTCCAGCTCTTCCACCTGCCCGGCCTTGTTGGGACACTATGTTGGCAAACTTGACCATGTTTTCTCCTGCTGGACCTATGGAGAGTACTCCTATCGTTTTGCCATGTCTTGCCTCAGCTTCTTTTTCGGTCTTGAACGAACCAAGTCCCCATAAGTCTCCAGCGTTAAGTATCTCTGTCTTGCCGTCGTTGATCCAGACATAGACAGGTTTCTTGGCTTTTCCTTCAAGGATTATGCCATCATATCCAGCTCTTCTCAACTGCACCGTCAGCGCCGTACCTACGTTTCCGTCCCCATAGCCACCTGTCAAAGGGCTCTTAGCCGCTACGACGAGCTTGCCACTGCTTGGCAGAAGGAACCCTGAAAGCGGCCCAGCTACTAAGAGAAGCTTGTTTTCAGGGGAGAGAGCATCAACACCAAACCTCAACTCATCCCAAAGAAGTTTGACCGCAAAACCTCTTCCACCCAAGAAGTTACGAGCTAGTTCTGCATCGTACTTCTGAACACCCGCCTTTTGCTTCCTCAGATCCACTCTCAAAAGCCGTCCATTCCACCCCTTCATCTGTTTCACGCATCTCTAAGAGAGAGGCTATTGAACATCAAAGATTTATAACGTTTCGGCGCACCCGGTAATTGTACTTCTGAAAATAGAACATCGAATTCGCGCGCACAAACAGAACCACTTGCAGTTCTTTTGCAGCACGCACCGTGCTTGTGTGTACGCGCGTTGCCATATCGATCAGAACTTTGACTTCAATAAGTTTATAAAATTATGAGGAAACAAAAGGAAGCTTGGGGTTGACTGATGAAAGAAGAGCTACTGAAGAGCCTAATGGATGCCGTTACAGGTTATGATGTGGACGCTGCTGTCAAACTGGCCGAGGAAGCCCTCAGGGCCGGCGTAGACCCGGTTGACGCCATCCAAGATGGGCTAGCGAAAGGAGTAAGAATCGTGGGAGATCGATTCGCCGCCGGAGAGGCTTTCCTAACCGAGCTCATGATAGCAGCAGAAGCTATGAAGCAAGCCATGGCAGTCTTAGAACCAGCGATACCCAAAAGAGCAAAAGCTGCGAAAAGAGCCCTTGGCAAGATTTTGATTGGCACTGTTGAAGGAGATATTCACGATATAGGCAAGAGCATTGTAGGCACAATGCTCACCGTGGCGGGCTTCGAAGTTGTTGACTTAGGTGTTGACGTTTCTGTAGAGAAGTTCATCAACAAAACAAAAGAAGTCGAGCCAGACATAATCGGGATGTCGGCCCTGATGACTACCACCATGGTCAAAATGAAGGATGTCATAAAAATCCTTGATGCGGACGGCCTCAGGAAAAAAGTCAAGGTAATGGTAGGTGGGGCACCAACGTCGAAAGAATGGGCTAGAGAAATAGACGCAGATGGCCATGGCGGAGACGCGATGGAGGCCGTAGAAGTCGCGAAGAAATTGATCGAGCCTTCCTAAATGTAACAATCAATCTAAAATGACTAGAACCAAAGGGGGTTTTTTCTTGTGGGGTTTTCCAAGGGAGACTCAGAGGATAACTTTTTCAGTTCTATCCAAGGACGATTTGGAGGCGATCCATTGGGCCACGCTAGATGTTCTGGAAACAACAGGTGTCAGAATCTACAGCGAAAAATGCCTCAAGACATTAGAGGAAGCAGGTTGCACCATCAACCATGAGCAACACTCAGTATTGATTCCGTCCCACCTTGTTGAGGAGGCGCTGAGAAAGTGCAACAGAACCATACGACTCTGTGCTCGGGATCCAAAATACGACGCGAACTTGGATGATAGACATGTTTACATCACAAGTGATGGAAACGGGACCGAAACATTTGACCTTGACACCGGACAGCGACGGCCATCAAAAAAGGATGATATTGTCAAATCTGCAATAATTTCGGATGCACTTGACGCAGTTCATATTTATTGGCCCATGGTGAGCTCCCAAGATGTCCCTTCACATATCCGACACCTACATGACCTTGAAGCCTCTCTTGCAAACACAGAAAAGCATGTTACCTTTGAAACTACTATGCATCCCAAGGAGGCCCAATACCAGATAGAAATGGCAGCGACGCTAGTTGGAGGCAGAAAAGAACTCAGGAGAAGACCTTTGATCTCCTCTCTTCATTGCACAAGTGCCCCTCTTCAAATGCACGGTGGTTGTCTTGAAGCGGCTCTCGAATTCGCCAAAGCTGGCGTCCCAATAATGTTCATGGGAATGCCTCAACTAGGAGCTACAGGGCCAGTAACACTTGCAGGATCAATGGTGGTCAGCAACGCTGAAGTCTTAAGTTGCATCGTAGTAACTCAACTCACTTACCCAGGTTCCTCAGTTGTCTACAGTGGCAGCGGCGCTGCATTCGACATGAAAGCCTTGATGCGAGCTGGAGGAGGCCCCGAGCATGCGTTAACCTGCGCAGCCTTTGGCCAGTTGTCAAGATACTATGGTATTCCCTCTATCGTAGGAGGGTTCGTTTCGACCGCAAAAAGACCCGGAGCACAAGCAAGCTATGAGAAGTTGACGAGCGGATTTCCCGCAGTATTCTCAGGATGTGACATGATTGCTGGAATTGGACTGGTAAACGACTGCACGACTCTTGCTTTTGAGGAACTCGTCATTGATGCAGAGATTGCCAGAATAGTTTTTCGACTTGCTCAAGGCATAGAGGTAAATGACAATACGCTAGCTCTTAATGTAATTCGTAAGGTGGGCCCAGGCGGGAACTTCCTAGCCGAGAGGCACACATTAGACTACTTAAAGAAGGAACACTTCATTCCCGAATTGTCCGACAGGCGATCATACGAATCATGGCTTAAAGATGGCGCGAAAGACATAGTCAAGAGAGCAAGAGAAAAAGCCGTAGCGATACTTCACAAACATCAGCCCAAGCCACTCGAAAAAGAGGTTCAGAGAGAGCTCCAAGACATAATTTCACGTGCGAACAGCGATCTAGCTGAGCACTAAAAGGTTATTAGAACATCATGTGAAAAGTTGAAGAGAGATGAAGGCTAATGTCTAAGTTCCATTTCTCCAACACCCAAAGACTTCAACTGCTATCCAGAGACGAGATCGCGTCCATCCACCTCGCCTCTATGAAGCTCTTAGAGGAGGTCGGCGTCAAAATCTACAATGACACGGCATTGAAGCTACTCGCTGATGCCGGAGTTGAGGTCGACTTCAGCAGCAAGCTCGCCCGCATTCCCCAGCATCTCATAAAGGAATCTCTAGTCAAGGCGCCATCGACTATCAGACTCTACAGCCGAGATGGAAAACACGACCGAATTCTCGAGGGAAACAGGGTCACTTACAATCCAGGATCGGCTGCTTTGTTTATTCTCGACTCTGACACAAATGAGCCGAGGCGCCCATTGTCACAAGATTTGGTTAACCTTGTTAAATTGACCGATGATTTAGAGTACATACAGGCTCAAAGCACAGCGCTTGTAGTNTCGGANGTCCCCGAGACCATCGTTGATCGATACCGCTTGTTCATTGTCCTGAAGAATTCTCCTAAACCAATAATCACGGGCACATTTACCATTGATGGTCTCTACGACATGAAACGGATGCTTGAAGCCGTAGCTGGAGGAGAAAAAGAATTAGCCCGAAAACCCAGAGCGATCTTCGACACATGCCCATCAGCCCCGTTGAAGTGGAGCGAACTCCTCTCTCAAAACCTAATCGACTGTGCCAAGTTCCGCATACCAGCTGAAATCCTCCCCATGCCACAACTAGGGGCTACAGGCCCCGTAACACTCGCTGGATCACTTGTTCAACACAACGCCGAATTTCTTAGCGGTCTCGTAATGGCTCAAATGGCCAACCCAGGAGCCCCAAACATCTACGGCGGTTCACCAACGACCCTAGACCAGAGATACGCCACGGCTCGTCTCGGAGCCATAGAGACCATCATGTTGGGCTGCTCCTACGCCCAAATCGGCAAATATTACGGACTGCCGACCCATATGTACCTTGGACTGAGCGATACAAAAGTTGTTGACGCACAATGTGGCTTCGAATCCGGAATTGGAATAGTGCTCGGAGCACTCGCCGGCATAAACGTGATATCTGGCCCAGGCATGCTAAATTTCGAGAGTTGCCAAAGCTTGGAGAAACTTGTGATTGACAACACGATCTGTGGCATGGCCTATAGATTAGTGAAAGGTGTAAGGGTTGACAACGAAACCCTTGCAGTTGATTTGATAAGAAAAGTGGGCCCGGGCGGAACGTTCCTAGCCGAAAAACATACAATGGAATGGTTTAGAAAAGAGCAATTCATGCCCTCTGAACTGATTGATCGACAAGAGCTAAAAGCATGGAAGGAAGCCGGATCAAAAGATATCGTTCAAAGAGCAAGGGAGATAGTCAAAGAAACACTGAGAGAACATGAAACTGAACCGTTGCCACTCGACGTTGAAAAAGACCTAGATACTGTCATGAGCGACATAATGAAACAACACGGAATATCAACCTTACCCTTGGCCCCAACCTCCTGACTAGTGCGCACGCATTTATTGGAGTGTGTTTTGTGAAGCCGCTGAATCGCCAGAACCTGATGGATCTTGTGGATGGCGCCGCCATCTTTTCCGCTGGTGGTGGGGGTAATCCTGAAGTTGGATACGAAATCGTGGATAAACTTGTCGAAGGCAGATACGCTGTGAGGCTTGTTGATCCCTTTGATGTCCCAGATGACGCGGCTACGGTAAACTTTGCTTGCGTTGGAGCGACTACTGCGGTTGCTTATGACGGTGATGCTGCNGTTAAGACATTTCAGACACTAGAAGAATTCCTAGGGAAGAAGGCTTACGCTNCGATTCCCGTGGAGCTGGGAGGTTTCAACACGCTGGTTGCTGTTGACGTAGCGGCAAGACTTGGCTTACCAGTCGTAGATGCTGATGGCGCTGGAAGATCAGTTCCAGAGGTTCATCTTAAGGTTTATACAATCGATGGGATCCCTTTGGCGCCCATGGTGGTAGCGGATCCTAACGCCCAAAACGTGGTCATCGTGAAAGAGACCGCAGACTCTCGATCCGCAGAGAGAATCGCCAGAACTCTCGCCGCTGAGTGGGGACACAGCGCCTACACTCCACGAAGAATCTTGACCGGCAAAGAGGTGAAGACTTCTCCCATCTTGCATTCTCTATCCAGATCAATAAGAGTTGGAGCGCTGTTGAGGAAAGAAGTTGATTCTGTAGGAGCGGTTCTTAGGGAGATCAAGGGTGTCAAGCTCTTCGAAGGCACCGTGGATAAAGTTGAAAAGGAAACAAAAGCTGGCTTTACATACACAGAAGTGACCCTCAAAGGAACAAGTGAAGACAAGGGGTCAAGATTTGAGCTCAGAGCCAAAAACGAGATTCTGGTCGCCTACAAAGATAGAAAGCTTGTTGCTATGGCACCGGATATTATAACGTCCGTTGATCTGCAGACTGGAAAGTGCAGAACTGCTGAGAAGATAGAAAAGGAAGACAGACTGGTCGTGTTAGGTATTCCAGCTCCGCCGAAATGGAGAACGAGCAAGGGACTGGAACTGTGGAAGGATGTTCTGCAAAGATCAGGTATACGTGTAGCATACGTTCCAATCGAGCAGCTTGTCAAGTAGATGATTGCTTCTCCCATCAATATGCCTTGGTAATATTCGCCAATTAGAGAAAAAGGTAAAGAAAGTTTGTGTGCATGTTTAGTGTAGAACCTTGTGCAGCTACGAACAGGAAAGAAGAGAAGTACTTATGAAAGTGTTGCCTCTTGATTCGCACATAGAGCAAGTGTTTTGGAAATACGTGTATCAAGACGTACCCCACTACTATTTTTTTCATTGTGGACATGAAACATGACAGAGCTTCGACTAAGATACGGCTAGCTCTGAATGAACGGAACCGTATCGAAGGAATGATGATGACCTACGAAGACAGAATAGTGCAGTTGAGGGGAAGTGTTGAAGCAGCAAGGGCTCTTCTTGCCGAGCTTAATGTCAGCCAAGCTGAGATACAAGGACTAGAAGAGCACAGAGCCTTAATTCTGGAAAGATTCAAGAAGATAAGAAGGACTATGGAACTAGTTCTAATGACTCTAAGAAGGGGAGAAGAAGCTCTACACATGAAACACTCTGTGGAAAGGTTATCTGTCGCTGATGCTGACGGCATAGCGGCGCTAATGAGGCATTGGGATCCTGAATGGTGGAGAGAAGTTACTGCGAAGAAGATAGTCGACAGAATGAGCGGATGCCTTTGGTTGGGAATAAGAGTCAACAATCAGCTTGTCTCAATCGGAGGAGCTAAAATCGATGATTGGGGAAGTAACATCTCTACCGTAGTAACTCACGAATCACACAGAAACAGAGGCTATGCAACGTCTATAGTCTCGGCTTTAGTTGATCAGATTCTGCAAATGTCAAACCTTGTGCTCATTCATGTTGAGACTGATAATGCGCCAGCAGTACGAGCATACACAAAGATCGGATTCAAACCATACAGGAGATATTTCGTGGCTAGAGCAGAGAAACTATAGAGAAATCCCGTCAACTGTCAGAAATATGCCCAACCACTCCCGCTTCCAAAACCTTCCCTTTCTCATCTATTTTGAACTCGAGCATTATGCGATCTGTTAATTCTTTCTCAGCGTTAAAAGATTCTTGACACCACCCACACTCAATATCTGACTCCAATTCAACGACGTACCAAGAAGCATCCGCATAGTAGCGTCCACATTTTGGGCATTTAAAAGCAGAAACATCCAACCAAGCAGTTTGACTCAACAGAATCCCACAAGATTTCCTAGCTCTTGCCGCCGTTATAAGGCAGACGCAAAGAGGGAGGAAAGAGATGGAAGTCAAAGCAGTAATTTATAATAGCCTTCCTTACGACTGAAGGAGAGAGTGAATTGAATGTCCAAAATCAGAGTTGGGTTAATTGGAGTAGGAAACTGTGCTTCGGCCCTAGTTCAGGGAGTTCACCATTATGCGAAATTCGAAAAGGAAGAAAAGGCAACGGGACTGAGGCGTCTCTTCCTTGGAGGCTACCATCCACGTGACATCCAATTCGTCTCAGCATATGACATCGGGACTGGGAAGGTTGGGAAAGACCTGGCAGAAGCCATATTTTCTCCCCCAAATAACACGCTGAAATTTGCTAGTGTTCATCCGTTAAATGTTCCGGTCTTGAAAGGCCCAGTTATGGATGGTGTGGGGGAATATCTGAAAAATGTGGTGAAGATTGACGCTTCTCCATCAAGTAACGTGGCTCAGAATCTTAAGGAGAGCGATACAGAGATTGTTATTGCCCTTCTTCCGAGCGGAGCCATAAAGGCCACGAGGTGGTACGCTGAGCAATCTCTAAAGGCTGGATGCGCCTTCGTCAACGCAACACTCTCATACATCGCCTCCGACGCCGCTTGGAGCAAACGCTTTGAAAAGGCTGGATTGCCAATAGTTGGTGACGACTTGATAGATCAAATAGGCGCCACGATTCTTCATAAGACTCTTTTAAGAATGTTGACGGATCGGGGTGTTCGAATATCTGAGACATATCAGCTTGATGTCGGAGGAGGAACAGAGTCGCTTAACACTCTTGAGAGAGCAAGAGATACGAAACGAGTTGTGAAGACAAAATCGGTAGAGACGGCTCTGCCATACAAGGCATCTGTTATTGCTGGATCAACCGATTACGTTGACTTCTTGGGGAACCGAAGGGATAGCTACTTCTGGATAAAAGGACTTTACTTCGGCAAAATCCCCATGCAACTTGACATAAAACTTAACACTGTAGATGCTCCAAACGCTGGCTCGGTCATGTTCGACGTGATACGAGCCACCAGAGTCGCACTTGACCGCGGAACAGCTGGGTCGCTCCTGAGCGTTTCAGCCTATGCTTTCAAACGTCCGCCTCAAAGGTTACCGATGGAGACTGCTGAAATCTGGTTCGAAGAATTTATCCGTGGGGACAGAGAGCAGTGACATGGGAACTACTTCTCTTTGGCCGATGCCTCAATCTCTGCCTCTAA
>JGI2172J19969_10000993_pt1 | contig 12752 bp, 12 predicted proteins | sample DeeMarSWOR230_32_FD_19969 | JGI IMG/M metagenome (IMG submission 19969)
GCGGAAACATAGAATGGCATCAGTGCGCCCCAATTATCCCATAGAATGCCGCTCAAAGCGTTTCCAAACGTGACTCCTATCCAGAAAGTCGTTGCAGAAACACCGTTTATGAAGCCCCATTTTGATGATGGCGTAGCATCCATCAGGAAGGTCTGATAAGAAGACCAGTGAAGATTCAATATCGCGTTCGATAGGAACATGAACACAATCAGTTCCACTGGGCTCCGGGAATAAGCGAACAGCAAGAAGAATGGCGATGAAGCAACAAAAGTCACAAACATGACTTTTCTTCTGTCGAAGACGTTGCTGCATTTTGCCCCTGGGATTTGCACAGCTATTGAAGCTGCTCCAAAGCCGATTGCGTAGAGTACGCCAATGAAGGTGAAATCCACATGAAACTCAGACATGACGAAGAGAGGAATAACTGGCGCTGTAACGCCCATACCTACACCCTGGATTACGTTGATCAATGAGACTAGGACGACTGTTGACAAATATCCGCCGAGGCCTTTAACGTCAAAGCCTTCATCCTTCGTTGCCTCTCCAGGCTGCTTCTTTCCCGTCTCCTGCAAGAGAAATGCAAAGGGCAAAACAGCGAGTCTCAAAACGAAACCGATTATGAAAGGACACCGTACTCCAGCCGCATCTGCGATTATCCCACCTAGAAATGGAGCAACAGTTGAGCCTACTAGCCAAGCGATGTTTGTCCAACTAAATGACGAGGCCATAGTCTTACGTGAAGAGACATCAGCAACGATTGCCCATCTCACAGGCATGAATAACCCTGAGGCAAGGCCAGAAAGACCGGCCCATGGTATCAGTTCCACCCAATTGTTCGCTAGAGCATACATAAGAGGTGGAAATACCGCCAGCAGCATGCCCAGCAAGTGCAGCTTTTTCCTACCGATTCTGTCTGAGAGCAAACCACTGGGGATCTGCATCATGGCGCCGACAGCAGTGGATATGGAGAAAACCAAGCCAAGCTCTGTCATAGATGCGCCAAGAAGATTGATGTAAACGGGCCATATCGGACTAAGCATTTCAACAGCTAGGGAGCCCACTAGGAAGATTATGGCAAGGGTTAGGATGTCTCTTCCATAGGTAGATTGATTCATTTCTGTTGCCCCTAGCCAAACGCATCAACCACTCCTCGACAAGGGGAATAGTGTATTTAAGAATTCTGGAAGAATGATGACTTCGGAATGCGCTGCTGGAACACTCGGTTAAANGTGCATTGGCGGAAGTAGTTCCTTCAGCTTAGNCCACTTCTCAAGAAACGCAAGCCCTTTGGGGCTAGTGACGTANCTGATGGTACTGTGATGAACGTTGAGCAGCCCGCGTTTTTGGAGGGAGGAAAGATACTCGTCNGCAAGCTTCCAAGACAGATTTGAACGCTGCATCACTCGCGTCTTGCATTGAGGCTTCAAGCACAACGCAAGTATTTCGGCCACAATCTCGAGATCAGTTCTCCTTCTCATTGGGGTGAACCTCAAAGTTTCCAGCCCATGTCCCAAAGCAGCAATATAAGGCTTTCTAGGCGTTAGCTGGCGACATTAAAACGGAAAATCCACATAGATGTTTACCCGATTCTAAGAATGCATGTTCCTGCGGAAAGACAAAAGACTGAAACGGGCGAAGAAAAGGGAAATAGATTAAAACATGTTGTTCGATAGACAATGGAAAGTGAATCTCCATGAACAAAGTCGCGATTATCGGAGTGGGGCAGACAAAGTTTGGCAGGAGACCCGACGCGTCGATTCGCGAAATCGCCTTCGAAGGCTTCCAGGAAGCAGTAGAAGACGCTCAGATCATGCCTGAAGACATTCAAGCATCTATAGTGTGCTCGGCTACCCACTATGATAAACAAAGAACCCCAGCCGGGGTAATTGCGGAATACTTAGGCCTCAACCCTCAGCCAACTTTTAATGTGGAAGCCGTTTGTGCTGCAAGCGGAGTCGGATTGCGAATAGGCTGGTCTTTCATAAGTTCAGGCTTGCACGACATTGTAGCAGTTGTCGGCTTTCAGAAAATGACGGAGCTGAGTTCGGCTGAAGTCCAAGAGGTGATGGGAAGGTCGGGAGATGTGATGTGGGAGTCCCCGTTTGGAACCACCATGCCCGGTTACTTTGCATTATACGCAAGATCCCACATGCAAAGATATGGTACAACGGAGGAGCAGATGGCCAAGGTAGCCGTTAAGAATCACTTCTACGCCACAAAAAATCCTAAGGCTATGTTCGGGAAGGAGATCTCGATGGAAGACGTTTTGGGGTCAAGAATGATCGCCAGCCCCTTAAAGAGATACGACTGCTGCTCCAACTCGGATGGTGCCGCATGCATAATATTGGCAAGCGAGGAAGTGGCCAGGAAAGTCTCGGATACACCTGTTTGGGTTTCGGGGCTGGGGCTTGCTTCGAGCCCGATGACCTTGACGAGTAGAGACCCGTCACTCACTTCCTTCGACTGCACCGTTGAAGCCGCAAAGGAGGCGTATAGAATGTCCGGTGTCGAACCGAAGGATGTTGATGTGGCTGAGGTTCATGACTGTTTTACCATTACCGAAATCATAAACTACGAAGATCTAGGCTTCTGTGACAGAGGTCAGGGAGGAAAGCTGGCGGAGGAAGGACAGACCTATCTGGGGGGCAAGATACCGGTTAACATAGACGGAGGCTTACTGGCTAAAGGGCACCCTGTCGGAGCAACTGGGGCTTCGCAGATCAGGACTCTAGTCAGGCAACTCAGAGGTCAAGCAGGAGATACTCAAGTAAAAGATGCGAAGGTAGGATTGGCCCACAATCTTGGTGGGATAGGAATGTACTGCGCCGTTACCATCTTGAAAGCCTGAGGTGAGAAGCGATGAGTTTTGGGAAATTTGGGAAAATAAGCTACGTTTCAGAAACCAAGCTGCAAGAGTTCGAGAAACGCCTCGAAGAAGGACACATCGTGGGCAGCAAATGCAAGAAGTGTGGGCAGTTATACTTCCCACCACGAGCAGACTGCAAATGCATGAAAGGAGAAATGGAATGGACAGAGCTAAGCGGCAACTGCCAATTAAGAACCTTCACCACCCTCCATTTCGCCCCAGCCAGCTTCCGATACGAAGTTCCCTACGTCCTCGGAGTAGCGCAGTTCGAAGAGGGCCCCACAGTGCTAGCGCCCCTTAGCAAAGAGATCAAAGAAGATGAGATAAGAATAGGCATGAGCTTGAAACTTGTTCCGACTGAGCTCATCGGCGGCAGGATGATTTACGAATTGAGAAAACCTGAAGGTCAACCTTAAAGCATTGAGCAACAGTTGTTTTCATTTGGCCTCGCACACTGAAACGGTTGAACTTCTCCGCGGAATTGTCGGAAAACCCAACGTCTTAACAGATGTTGAAGACCTCTACGTATATTCCTTTGAACAAATCCATCGTGAACGCCACCCACAAGAAATCCTGGCAGTAGTGAGAACAGATAAAGCAGAGGAGATCAAAAAAGTCGCCAAGGTGACCAAAGAACGCGGCTATTCTCTTGTACCACGAGGAAGAATCCACGGATTCAATAACTCTTCAAATCCAATAATAATGCTAGACGACCACGAGCAACTCGACCTCAAACCTTACGAAAAACCGGAGGAACCCCATTCAGATGACGTAAAGGAGTTCCACGAAGCTGAAAGTGGGACGCTGAAGAAACTTGCCTTGGCCCGAAGGCTGCTGTTTCTAGACAGACCGGCAAGCAAATGTGAAGACTGCAGGATCTGCAGCAGCTACTGCACCGTAGCATCATCCTTCAATGGTGTTGAAACATGGTCTGCAAAAGGCAGAATGTTGCTGATGAGAGCGATAGCAAGAAGGGAGTTGCCGATTTCTCCCAAAATCCTCGACGTTCTGTACACCTGCAGCAACTGCGGACTTTGCTTCGCAGAATGTCTACAGCGATCAGAACTCCAAGAAGCTATTCGAGCCGCCCGACGACAAGTCGTCGTTGAAGGGCATACCCCGGATATGCTCAAAGCCACTGCCAGAAACATTCTTGAAGTTGGAGACCCTGGCAGAACGTCTCCCAAGCAACGTTTTTCTTGGCTGGAAAAGGTTCCCACGCCTCATCTAAAGGAGAAGGCTGATATTCTCTATTGGGTTGGCTGCACCTCAGGCGTACGGACACCTAAGACAGCGAAAGCTGTTTCAAACATTCTTGGCGCTTCCGGGAGCGACTTCGCACTACTCGGCAGAGAGGAAGGCTGTTGCGGCTACGTTCTAATCGCATCCGGACTCTGGGATGACGCAAGAAAGAACGCTAAGAACGTGGCGGAGAAAGTTGCTAGGGTCAAAGCGGAAACGATGGTAACGTCATGTGCAGGCTGTTATTACACCTTCTCGAAGCTCTATCCTGAAATACTTGACGTTGAAGTACCCTGCGAAGTGCTTCACACATCACAGCTAATAGAAGACTTGTTGAACGAAGGCCTACTTGACGTTGCAGGTGTCGACAAAAGGGTCACATTTCATGATCCATGTTCCTTAGGCCGCCACGCAGGTGTATACGATGCCCCGCGGAATGTTCTAAAGCGAATCCCGAAGTTGCAGCTCGTTGAAATGTCTTTGAGCAAGGACCGGGCACGTTGTTGTGGAGGCGGCGGAGGGCTTTGGTCATATAACAACAGGGTTAGCATGAACTCAGCCTGGAACCGGTTGACCAAAGACGTCGCTCCTTTAAACGTGAGTGCTCTAGCGACTGCATGTCCCACCTGTCAAATGAACCTGCGGTACGCTTCCATAAGAAACTCGTTTCCCATCCACGTCTGCGACCTAGCTGAAATCGCCGAAATGGCTATGGTCAACGCCGCCAACTCCTAGCGACACGCCATGACAGATGTATAGGGCACTCGCCAAGAAACGATCAATAACATTCTTCAGTCCAAGATGGGAACTGATGAGAAGCAGGCGAGCATCTGAGCTAATCTGGCAATGATGGTCTCTTTATTTCTCAGAGGGCTTTGTTCCTTTGACGCTAACACTTATAGCGGAATCTAGTATTCTCTTCACTTCCATCTTCGCGTCATCATCTAGTTCCCGCACTGCTTTGAGTTCTTGAGTTTCTTGATTTCGGTTCTTTAGAATGACCCTTGAGTTCGGATCGTTGCAGGCTTCTTCATAAGAGTATCTCGTTTCTTTGACCACCTCTACTTCTTGGAATCCCGCTTTTTCTATTGCTTCGACGTATTCTTCCTTCTTTATTGCCCCTTTGACGCAGCTTGCCGCGTGTGCCCTCTTCCTAGTGGCTTCTGGAAGTTCTTTCAACAAGACGATGTCTGAAACCATTAGTCTTCCTCCTGGTTTTAGGATTCTGAATGCTTCTTCGAAGACTCTTTGCTTGTTTGGTGCAAGGTTGACCACGCAGTTTGAGATTACTAAATCAGCGGTGTTGTCTGCAACTGGTAAGTTCTCAATCTCGCCGAGTCTGAACTCAACATTTCCGTATCCGCCCTTCTTCGCGTTTTCTCTTGCTCTGTCAATCATCTCAGGGGTCATGTCGACACCGATGACCTTTCCCTCTTTTCCAGCCTTTCCGGAGGCTAGGAAACAGTCGAGACCCGCTCCTGCCCCTAGATCAACTACCGTCTCGCCTTCTTTGAGGGACGCAAGGGCGATAGGGTTTCCACATCCGAGACTGAGATTAGCCCCTTCAGGGACGGCTTTCAGCTCTTCTTCGTTGTATCCCATTCTTTTGCTCATTTCGTCATATGTAGAGGTACTACTGCAGCATGAAGTTGCGGGGCTGCAGCAAAGCCCTTCTCTGGCTATTTTGGCATATCCTTCTCGCACGTCTTTTCTGACCTTATCTTCTTCCACGCCTATTCCTCCTTCTTTTTCACTAATTACTTGGCGAGTGATCTCTTAGCCTGCTCCTTCAGTTCTCTGATCTTCTCCACAGTTGGCAGAACCTTTTTGAACAGGTCTTCGCGGGCTTGTATTCCTTCTTTGATGAAGAAGGCTGCGGCTTCGGATCTGCTTTTGAATGCTTCAACCTCTACGAGGGCATCTATCTGCTTCAGGTCTTCATCGTTCAGTCTTGTCATCACTACGTTACTCCTGCCGTCAAGGTTCTCGCCTAGCTTCATGAGAACTCTTTCTTTAATTTCCTCTGCATCACCACCTTCTGGGCAGCAGGCCATCATAACAACCTTATCGTCTTCCTTGGGCTTCGTCTCCTTTTTCCGTTTGTCTTCACTCATTGGTTTAGCCTCTTTCAGTAACGAGTGTATCTTGTAATTTGTAATGTAAAATATAAATGTTACCTTACAAGGGAGGATCTCAGCTTTTTCCTGAGCGAGCTACAGGTAAATTCCCGTCGGCTTCAGATGTTAGTTAGAGCTTTCTTCATGTAGTCAGAGAATTTCTCTGCTGCTGCTCTTCTCCTTCTCATATTCAGCTTCGTTGCTTCGAGATACTGCAACGCCTGAGGTTCGCAGAACTCCACACAGACAGGTTCGCCGTTGCACAGGTCGCATTTGGTAATTTTCTTCGTCTGTTCGTCGAATGCAATGCCGCCGAAGGGGCAGAACTGTACGCATAGCCTGCATCCAACACATGTCTTCTGATCCACCGTAACCGCTCCGGTCCTGGAATCTCTTTTTATGGCGTGCATAGGGCAGACGGTCTCACAGATTGGGACTTCGCATTGCTGGCAGACTATTGGTATGTATATTCCTTCATTTTCCCATTTTGTGACGTGGATCCTTGCCTTCTCAGGGGCGCACAGTTTTTCGTGGTGCATTGCACATGCTGTTTCGCAGAGTCTGCACCCTGTGCATTTCTCTGGGTCGATGGCTAACATTTTCTGCATACCTGTCATCTCACAATAGGTTTGTTGGTTCTTTGTCGAGGCCTAGCTTCTGCAGTGTCTCTTCATTTGGAACACCGTTCTTGTCCCAGCCGTGGAGCTGGTAGTACTCGTCCAGCATTTCATTGAATTTCTCCTTGTCAATCTTCTTGTTCCGGGCAACCGGAAGTCCGATGGGTGTCGGTTCCTTGAAGTAACGTTCGGGCAGATTATCGTCTTTTCTGGAGAAGCCTTCTCGCAGGTTAAACATTCTCTCGATGGTGTAGATTCTCTCTCCGATCTCCATCAGCTTTGCCTTTGCGATTTCCATTCCTGTTGCCAACCTGATGAGCTTCGAGAATTCTTCCCATTTCGGGGCGTGGACTGCGCAAAAGACTGTTTGAAACTTGCATGTTCCCAAAGAGTCTGTTACAGCGTAGAGGAGCTCTTGCCACCAAACCATCCTGCTCTTCCCATCGTAGGAGTTGTAGTCTGAAGCAACTGGACCGCCATACACTTCCTTCAGAAGATCCTCAGGGAGCCCATACATGTCTATTGCAGGGCGACTTCGTAAGTGGTCGGCTCCCCTCGTTGAGGTCGCTATGCCTAGAGCGAAGCTTGGCGTGGGGCGTTCGTCTGAGTGAAGGTTGCTCATGCCCTTCACCTGGATTGCATAGTACTCCGAATCTTTACCGATTTTGCTGATGGCTTCTCTGAATCCGTCTGCCAACGTGTTTCCAAACCCTTCTCTGTGGGCGATCTTGCGTATCAGTTCGTACAAAGCCNCTTCATTGCCCCATTCAAGCTCCAGTCCGTCCGTCATCTTGCGATTCAGTATCCCCTTCTCGTAGAGCTCCATGGCCCAAGCGATGAGTCCTCCAGTTTCGAGCGTGTCAACGCCATATTTGTTCACTAGGTGGTTTGCGATGAGGATTGTGTCCATTTTTCTGCAGTCAACCATCGTTCCAAAAGCTCCTAGTGAAGTGTATTCGGGTCCTTCGCCGAAAAGCGGTGCCCAGGGGCCTTCTCTCAGCACATACCGGTGTCGGCAGTGCACAGCGCATCCGTAGCATCCGGAGGTGCCAATAGAGTATCTGTCTATATTCTCGGGTTCCAAATCTTGGCCTTCTTTAAGCTGGTTGAGCTGGAAGTTTCTTGTTCGAATAAGACCGGTAGTGTTTGTGTTGCTGTAGATTATCATCGTGCCCCAACGAGACTGGGCCTTTGCCCAGCGGGTGCTGGTGATCATGTCATTCATCTGCTTGCAGTACTCCAGAAGCTCGTCAGGATGGTTGAGCTCGAGTTGCCCGGTTCCTCTGACTGCGANTGCCTTCAAGTTCTTGGAGCCCATCACGCATCCCATGCCTGTTCTGCCGGCNGAGTTCTTCATTCCAGTNCGGACGTTCGCGAACCTGACCAGNTTTTCGCCTGCNNCTCCGATGACTANTGACTTCGTNTNCTCGTCGTCTTCCTCCTGCCTTATGATTTTCTGTGTTTCAAAAGTGTCCTCTCCCCAAAGGTGGGAGGCGCCTTTTATCTTGACCTCACTGTCCTTCACCGTGAGATAGACAGGTTTCTCGGCTTTTCCTGTGATTGCCAAGTGGTCAAAACCTGCCAGTCTTAGTTCGGGTGCGAAGAAGCCGCCTAAATTGGAGTCGCCGACTGCCCCTGTTAGGGGAGACTTGGCTGCAATGTCGCATCGCCCTGAACCTAAGCAAGGGATCCCTCCCAGTAGTCCTGCCCCAACTAGTAGAACGTTCTCGGGACTCAATGGGTCGATTCTTGGCTGCAAGTGGTTGTAGAGCAGGTACATGTCAATTCCTCTTCCGCCTAGGTACAGTTTCCTCAGTGTTTTGGGAACGGGTTCTTGAGAGGTTTTTCCCGTTGACAGGTTTACGTATGCGATTTTTCTGTTCAAAACCATTCTTTCATCGCCTATCTGGCGTGGGTTAAGCTATTCCTCTGACCTTGGCCTGGTTCGGTGTTGGCCATGATATTCTATATTTCGTTTTGCAGTGGGGGCATTCTGCTTTCTCGGCTTTCAATTGAACTGAGAACCTCTTCAGGCAGTTCAGACATCTGACCTCGCTCATTCTTTCTCTCAACCTCCGCCGACTGGTGCCGTGATTATTACTAGGTCATTGTCTTTTAGTTTTGCATTTGTGTCTCTCACGTTTCGTCCGTTAAGCATTACGAGGGTGTTGACGTCGACTTGACCCGTCTTTTTGTCGATGGTTTCTCTGAAGTCTTTTCCGTACTCTTTTGCCAGCATGTTAAGGACTTCTCCGATCGTCGTCCCTGCTTTAACTTCTTGCGAGATTTCCTCTCTTCCCACTATCTCTTTGAACATAGCAAGGAATCGGATCTTGATGCAAGTTTTCATAAGTTTCAACAGTCGGCTAGTCTTAGGAGTAGTAGGGATGTGGAGCCGGATTTAATTGTTGCGGAAACTAATATTACTGAGAGCACATTTATATAATTTATAGAACTCTATTTGCTCAACAGAATGGTGGACCACTTGGAAGTCAGAAAGCTGCAGAAAATCAAGGGCGGAAGCTTCACTCTCTCAATTCCAAAGAGATGGGTAGACAAGATGGATTTGAAGAGCGGAGAACAAATGGTTGTCTCAGAAGAGAACGGATCATTAAACATCTATCCAATAGCTTCAATCTCGGAGAAACCCTTGGAGGTCACACTTGCACTGGAGGAATTTCCTGACCTCAAAGCGCTCGAATACAACGTTGCCACCTACTACATTCAAGGAGCAACAACAATTAACGTTGTTTCCAGGCAGATAATCCCTGCCGAACAGAAAAGAAAGCTGAAGCTCTTGCGCCTCACGATGCCAGGCGTGGAGGCTTCCGAGGAAGGAGCGAACAGGATAAGCTTTCAAGTCTTGATAGACCCCGCTGCGTTCCAACTGGAATCTCTCCTGAAAAAAACCTCAGACTTCTCCTTACACCTACAAGAAGACGCTGTTAAGTCGATGGTGAATTGGGACATTCCTTTAGCAAGAGAGGTAATCGAGCGTAGCGGCGAAGCCCAGAGGCACTATCGGCTCACTATACGGCAAGTGGCTCTAGCCAGCACGAACAAAACGATTGCCAAGGAAATCGAAGTAGCTAGCTGTCAGGAATGCGTCACCTTCGCCTTAATGGCAAGAGACCTCAGCAGACTGGTTTACCATTGCTCTCAGATAGCGAGACACGTTCTCTCCCTAAAGCAAAAGAGGAGAATAAGCCACGCAATCGTGAACCTAGTGACGGAGTTGTCCAACCTAGCCTACGAGATGCAGAGAGACGCTGTCCAGTCATTCCTGGGCAAAAATCCGAAACTCGCGGTTCAAGTTCTTCGCAGAATGAGCCAAGTACGAGAGAAGGAGAAGGAGCTTTTGAAAGAGGTAATGGCAAAAGTCGAAGACGTCGACACTGCCGTCACGTTGGGTCTGATAGGGCGAGATCTGCGAAGAATAGCCGGATACTCAGTAGCGATCGCCGATGACGGTATGAACAGGATCTTGACTCCTAAGCACCGTCTAGGCTCCACGGAAGAACGGGTCAAATAGATGCATAATGTGACACGAGCGTAAATACCTAATTCTTATATATATTCGCCTAGAGCTATTAGCCACAACATGAAAATTGGATAGTAAACTAGTAATGCAGAGGAGAATATTGACATGGTTAATGTGCCGAACAAAATCTTAACATGGCAGATGGCAAAGCCCTGGTCCAAGAACAAGGAAACTGGCGAGGTGATTGAGGGCAGGCTGGAGCTTACTGAGATTCCGGTTCCGCAGCTTCAGGCAGGAGAAGCGTTGATTGAAGTGGCTGGTTGCGGTGTTTGCCACACGGATCTCGGCTACTTCTATGATGGCGTTCCGACAGTAACCAAGCCGCCACTGACTTTGGGACACGAGATAAGTGGTGTAGTAGTTGCCGGGGATAGCAAGTTGGTTGGAAAGGAGGTCGTCGTGCCTGCTGTCATGCCATGCAACAACTGCCCAATTTGCGCTGCAGGGAGAGGGAATCGTTGTCTATCCCAGAAGATGCCTGGAAACAGCTTAGGAATATACGGAGGGTTTTCCAGCCACATCCCGGTCCCCTCTGCGGACCTGTGTGTCGTAGGAGAGCGTGGCGATTTTGAGTTGGCGGAGTTAGCTGTGATAGCAGATGCAGTCACGACCCCATACCAAGCGTGTGTAAGAGCGGGAGTCAAGGAAGGAGAAAACGTGGTTGTTGTTGGCGTCACTGGAGGCGTTGGTAGCTACGTAGCTCAGATGGCCAAAGCTTTCGGGGCCAAGACAGTAGTCGGTATTGCTCGTAACCCTGAGAAGCTCAAGCGAGCCCTTCAATACGGTGCCGATCTAACCATAAACTCCACAGGAAAAGACGCTAACGCCGTTCGCAACGAGTTCCGGCAACTTTGTGAAGCTAACAGTCTCCCCAGCAAATATGGCTGGACAATCTTTGAGGTGACAGGAACCGCTCCCGGACAGGAGATAGCGCTCAGTCTTCTGTCCTTCATAGGCAAGCTAATCGTAGTTGGATTTGGGATGCAGAAAAACGAGTACAGCATTTCCAGACTGATGGCTTTCGACGCGGACATAATAGGCACTTGGGGGTGCTTGCCGAAGTACTACCCGAAAGCTCTGAAGTTAGTCTTGAATGAAACAATCAAGATCAGACCCTTCACTGAAACTAGGCCAATGAGCACGATTAAAGAGGTCTTCGAAGAGGCCCACGCTAGAAAGCTGATGAAAAGAGTTGTCCTAACTCCAGACTTCTAAGGCTGTTCCCAACTCTTAAGCCAACGTGATCACTATTTCCCCTGCCATTCAGGCTTTCTCTTTTCAAGAAAAGCTTTCAGGCCTTCCACAGCATCTTCTGTCTTGATGAGTCGATTCAGGTACACCTCAGTCACGCCGTCTAGTGCGGCTTTGAAGTCCAGATCTATACCTTGGTAGATGGCTCGTCTCACAAGCTGTAGGACAATAGGGCTTTTCTCTCTCAGCTTGCTTATCAGCTCATTGACGNCTTCATCGAGCTTCTCGGGGGGTACCACAGTGTTTACGAGGCCTAGCTGCTTTGCCTCCGTGGCGCTGATGGTGTCGCCGGTGAAGAGCAATTCAAAAGCCTGTTTTCGCTGAATGAGTTTAGGGAGCAGTGCTGCTGCTACGGTGGCAATTGCTCCAACCTTGATTTCAGGCTGTCCTAGCTTAGCCTTCTCGGACGCTGCAACCATGTCGCAGGCGATAGCCAACTCACATCCGCCTCCTAGCGCGAATCCGTTAACCTTCGCTATGGTTGGTTTACCAATGTCAGTCAACATGTGAAACATGTCGTGGAAATGGTGGAGAGTGTTCCCGACTTTGTCGGGGAGATGAGCGCTGACGTCGACTCCCGCGGAGAAGGCACGGTCACCTGCGCCTGTAATGACCAATACGAAAACGTTCTTGTCGGCATCGGCTGCTTTCAGGGCTGAAACGATCTCTTCGATTGTCTTGACGTCTAGAACGTTGAGGGGTGGCCTATCAATGGTGATCACGGCTACTCCATCTTCTACCTCGTACCTGATGTTCTTGTAGTCTTTGCTCATGCCAAAACCTTCCCAGTCGTGAAGCTAGTGTTTCCCAGGCAGTCTTAATATGGTTTGCCGCTGTTGCAGAAAGATATAAATGTGGAGATTTTATATTTCCTTCTCTTCAGTTATATAAAAGCTTGGAAGTTCGTCCTTGACTCAGGAAGTATTTCAGAAGTTTAAAGATTGGATCGACAACCGACACGAATATGCCAAAGAGTGGAAAGAGAAGACAAAACAGAAGATAGCAGGGTACTTTTGCACGTACGTGCCGGAAGAGATCCTAATAGCAGCTGATGTGTTGCCCGTCAGAATCCTTGGCAGCCACGAGCCGCCAATAGTAACCGAACCCTACATTTTTGC
>JGI2172J19969_10001001_pt1 | contig 12720 bp, 11 predicted proteins | sample DeeMarSWOR230_32_FD_19969 | JGI IMG/M metagenome (IMG submission 19969)
CCTTAACCCCGCCCACATCACGTTCCTCTTTGTGGCGGAAGCGTTGATCATCGGAATCATTGGAGGAGGCATGGGCTACTTACTTGGGCTCAGCCTGTACCGACTTATGCCGCTTATCTCGAGTGGCATCGTTGTGAGGCAGAAGATCTCCGCGGGATGGTGTCTGGCATCTCTGAGCATCGCGATGGCGGCGGTGCTCGTTGGCGCCCTAGTGGCGCTTCAATCTTCAGTAGATATCACTCCATCAGCGCGTCGGAGGTGGCAGATGGGGCGTCCGCCTCAAAAGGGGAGTGCCTGGGTTTTTGACATTCCCTTCAAAGTTCAAGAGGACGAGGTGGACTCCCTCTTTGAATACGTCGTAGCCCGGTATAAGCGATACCTTTACGTGAAGGGTATTGACGTGCAGCGGGGGAGAATCCAGGTGAAGGAAGAAGAAGAAACACCCGAGGGATCCTCACGGATTCTCCACTTCCAGTATCTGCTGGGTAATCAAGCAGACGTCGGATCTCTGCCCTTTCAACTGGTGGCAAAGAAGGGAGAACACGAGGACGCCTATGCCTTCGACGTCACCTGTAAAGGAACCGAGGAGATCGTGCGGAAAACGGTCAGTTTCCTCCGTATGGCTGTCATCGAGTGGAGCTCAAATCAGGAACGGAGCTGACTCACGTGTCTCCACTCTGCCCACGTCTGGTTACACTGCGCCCCGAAAACCGCGTCGCGTACCTCAAATCGCTTCAGCCGTGAGATGAGAGAACGAGGGACCTTAGGTCTACAGACTAATCCGTGATTCGCCGTCGGAAACAGTCGAAAAACCGAGATGTCAATCCCCCTCGTTACGATGGGCGCCGTATCCGTGTTCATTATCGACAATCAATACCCGTTAGCACGGGGGTGAACAGGGTTCGGCATAGCTGACTCGTACAGTCCGACGTACGAAGAGTTTGTCTCGCTGCTACCTTTTAAGGCCTAATCGCTCCCGTATGTATAAGATGTCGTCTGAAGCTTGAAAGTTTAAAACGCCCATTATCCTTATCTTTCAAGGAGGAACCGATATGAAGGAGCAGATGAAAAAAGCATTAGCTTTTTTGAGACATGATCTGAAGCTTGAGGAAGAGGCTTCCGCTCTCTACGCTCGTCAAGCTGCAGAAATGGAGGAGGGGTGGCTGAAGCAGATATTCTTGGAGAATGTGGCCGACGAAAAGCAGCACGCTGAGATTTTTAAATACGCAATTGAGCGCGTAGAGTACTCTGCCACCAACCCGACGGTCTCAACCGGCATAGCCGAACTCGACGACATCTTGTATGGGGGCGTTCCTGAGGGTTACGCCGTTCTTCTCGTCTCCCCGCCCTTCGACGAAAAAGACCTGCTCGCGGAAAGCTTCCTGCTTAAAGGCATCGATCAAGACGAAGTGGTCCTTCTATTGACTACAAAGATGAGGAAAATGACCTCGGAGCTTGTGACGGAGAAACCAGAGCACTTCTATCTCTTTCTCTGCAGCCCTCGAGCCGACCTTATCCTCCCCGATGGCCCGAACATCTTTAAGTTCCAGAGCCCCGACTTGACGCAAATAAACATCAAGATAGAATCCCTCCTTCAAGACCTATCACACAGAGGGAAAAGCCCGCGGAGAGTGGTTCTAGAAATCGTTTCAGACATCATCCTAACCCATGGAGCAAAGACGGTGAGAAGGTGGCTCAGGGACTTACTCACCATGCTTAAGGTTACGAAGGCGACAATCCTATCGACGATCGACCCAGGCATGCACGCAAGTGATGAAACAAGGGTGGTCATCGATCTCTTTGACGGCTACATTACTGTCGAAGAAAAAGAAGTCAACGGGGTATCGACAAAGACGTTAGCCATTAAGCGGCTGTATAGTAAAAAATACCTCAAGAAGGAGTGGGCCCTCAACCAAGCGAACTGGACGCGACGAATACGATAACAATCCGGATGCCTTCCGTTGGTCGTCGCGAGTATGACTGTCGCAGAGGATCAGGGTTACGTATACTCACCGAAGAGATGACGGTCTTCAGTCTTGAAGCCGTTGACCTCGGATCCATGGCCTCTTTGATCGTACGGTTTACACCGCTATTCCTCGAGGTCTAGCTCAGTTTTTGCCGGAAGCCAATCTGACGAAGTCGTCTTCGCCCTCCGCGTAGCCTGAGGCTACCAGAACGTCCCCTTCCCGTATCAAGGTCTCAGGTTTGGGGCGTATCCAGTCTCCCTCCCGTCGAATCACGAGGAGCCACATGCCGGTTTCCGCGGGGATCTTCGCGTCGCGTAAGGTTTTCCCCACCAAAGGGGAGTGCTGTGACACTTGTACCCGGGTCACGGTCTCCTCCGCTTCCTCGATCACCAGCCTCATGACGGGGTGGGGTTCTAAGCCTCGGAGCACCACGTCGGCGATTCTGGCAGCAGCGTCCGCTATTCTCTCCGTGGTCACGCCAAGCCGCATCAAGCCGAGATAATCCTGGGACTCCTCGGGGGTGAAGCCGCTGGCGAGGACGAGGAGTTCGAACTCGGTCTGCAGCTTGTCGATGCGCTCCTCAAGCAGCTGTACCTCCTCAGCTAGTTCCCGACTGTTAAAGAGGAGGGAGGAATACGCGAGGTTGATCATGAGCTCAGAGGTGTTTTTTAGAGTCGTCAGCTTGTCGGCGATATTTTGTAAATGTTCAGTTGTGCGTGACATGACGTACCGTCCTTCACTCCAGTTCGTTGGTCACTCCACAGGCGAGCTTCCTCAGTCTCTCGACGCCCAGAGGTGCCCCACGGGCAAAGACGATGTCGCGTGAGAGGAGAGGCTCGTCTTCGTCAGGGTCGATGAGCCACCGTTTTCCGCGTCGAATGGCGATTACGTCCACACCAATCCGCGACGCTAAGTCCAACTCGCCTAACTTCTTCGCCGAGAGGACAGAGGAGGGCATGACCTCAGCGCGTGCCAGCCGCTCCTCCATCTTTTCAAAGGCTTCTCGGACGATGGGGTGGATCCCAATGTCTTGAAGAACGAGAGAGGCGATGTCAGCGGCTGCATCTGAGACCTCGTTCGTGGCAGAGGCGACAGCCGATATCCCCACAAGGGCCTCAGCGTCCTCGGCATCCCGTGCAGCCAACATGAGGTTCATGTTTAACATGTACGCGAGGTAGTCCACCCGCTCTTCGAGTTCTAAGACCTCCTCAGCCAGCTCGCGGTTGTGGAAGAGGGCTGCCGAGTAGGCCAAGTCGATCATTATCTCCGACAGATCCTTCATCTCGGTGAGAGCGTCTCTCACCGTAATGGGTTTATACTCAATTTTCTCCGGTTCGGTCAATGGGAGACAACACACCTCAATAGGTCTTCACACACCCATATCCATGTGATGGTCATCCTGTTTAAAACTATCGCGGTTCAGAAACACGAATACGACGAATTGGCCTAAGAATCACGATGATTTTGGAGAAGCCCTCGAGACTAGAAATACCATTTACACTTGTGGTCGCCGTCAGACGAGGGTTTCCTATGCATGTCTAGCTAGCTAGACAATTCAAAAGACAGTAGCCAGTAAATCAGAAGATCAACTACACGTCGGCCTCAAAGGACCCCCGTGTCGTGACGATGCGCCCTACCTCGTTATCCCAAAAAAGGGGCAACCATTGGACGGGCTAACTGTCGTTCTCAGTTTGACCGGTTCCTTTTCGTTGACATGAGGGGCAGTGAACAGACTTCCCAATTACACGGATGATCTCTCTCGGTTGCAGTATTTTTTATAAGTTACAAAAGCCTATAGAAGAATAGGGGAAGATAATGTATAAGCCAAGGAATATTGCTTCCTTATCTCGTGACACAAACCCTTACGTCCGAAGGATAGAGACACCGTTAGGCACGACCCGATTTCTGAACCTCAAAGAGATATTGCAGCCAGCGGACACGCACAATTTTGGGGTACTAGCGGCAAACGCCGTTGTTCCCGAGATGCTCTATGCGGTTCTCGACGCGGCCTTTGACAGCAACTCGCCTTTGATCATTGAGGTTGCAGAGTCCCAGGTGGGATATGCCTTACCCGGGAGCGGGTACGAGGACAAGCTGACGCGATTCATGGACTTGGCAGTATCGGCGGTGGAACAAAGGGCGCAGCACTCCAAGACCGTGCCACCCATCTGTCTGCACATCGACCACCTCCAGAAGGATCCGGATCTAGCCTATACGGCGTCGGAGACGGGGTATACCTCGGTGGAACTCGATTTCTCGAAGCAACCCACGTCGGACAGGACGGAAGCCGTCCGAATGAATGTCGAAAAGTGTGTCCCAATCATCGAGGACCTGCACGCGCTGGGGATCAGCGTTGAGGTCGAGGAAGGCGAGATCGGGAGCGCCGCGGCGCGAGCCGCCCAGACGCGAGAAGAGATCGGGGCGGAAATAACGGCGGTGGATGACGCTGTGCTACTGGTTGAGGAGACCAATCCCGAAGCCTTGGCCATCTTCATAGGGGCCGCTCACGGAGAGATAACGGGAGAACCACCCATATTCTACAATAGGATAGGTGAAGTCAGGGATGGTCTAAGACGTAAAGGGATGGATGTACCCGTAGTTTTACACGGAGGGACCGGACAGACCTACCGCGGCTTTAACGAAGCAGTCAATCAAGGCGCCCGCAAGTTCAATTACGCGACCCGGTTCTGGACAATTCTCTTCGATAACCTAGAACAGGATGAAGCGGGTGCAGCCATACTGCGGGAGATGGCCGCGGAAGCAAAGAAGAGGGGGCGAAGTGGCCGATACGTTTGGGCGGAGTTTGCTGACCAAATGTACGATGAGGTACAGCCCCAGACCTTCAGAAACGCGCAAAGAGAAATGTATGAACACATATGTGAGCTCATGGAGAAGGCATTCTTGTCAAAGGGAAGGGCAAGCCATTACCCATTGAACCGAACGTAAGGAGACGAGGTTTAGGAAAGCAATTACGCGCGTCAATGTGAATCGCGTACTAAAGGGAACCGAGAACGAAGACTATTCCAAGCTCACAAATTACTTATTCAGGTACTCAGTAGGGATATGAGCGCGGCATACCTCTCAAGCTAGAGGGTGAAATGCATCGACAGGATACGGAACGAAGGTTATAAAGAGAAAGGCTTCTTTTGTTATCGGTGTTTGAGCAGAATTCGCTGGGTGCCAAATCCGCATCACATTCAGGACAGGACAGACTTACAGAATAGGCCTGAGCGGGAAAGAAACTTGGCCACATCGACTCATGGCATCAGCCCCAAGGAGTTCACAGCCAATCCCTAACTCGAAGCCAGGGAATACGGAATTCACGCGCTGAATCCTGACGCAGACTATTCGAGTGTGATGCGTCTTTTTCATCAACCTGTGGTTGAATGGCACGAAGAAGACGGAGGATATGTTCCGTACTGCCCTAATTGCTCGATACCTCTGCTAAACCAAAAAAAATGGTTCTACCTAAAGAGTTGGCTCAAATACCCCCTCCTGGTCGCCTTACTCGGCTTTTCGCTGTGGCTTGCCAGTGTCCTCTTGGGCCGAGAGGCCCTTTTCGAGGTCTAGCTAACCCGTTTTCACAGGATTCTACCTACCCACCAACTTCTTTGTTCTCCCGATCAACTCTGACTTCTAAGGAGCAACGAGGACGTTTGTCTCTTGAAGCCTTGGACGAGATCCAAAGAGGTAGAGATACCCAGCTTTCTTACGTAACGTGGGCCATCTCGTAAAGAATTAATTGCTGGATAAGGAGACGAAGGCTTGGATGGCTTCCCCTCCAGTAAAAGAACTCATCAGTAATATTCAAGCAAGTCATAGTCTATGTCTCAATCTCGATCACTTCACTTTCCTTTTTTACAACGACTGGTTGAAACCGCTAAAAGCGTAATACGCCAAGGTTTATACGCAGAGGGAACAGAAGTTATCTTCACTTTTAGAAGAAAGCCCGCTCGAATATTATGCTAGCTAGATGAGACGAGCAGCAAAGGTGTACATGCTTCATGAACAATAAGATAGTCAGAAACAAATAAGTATATTATCGATGAATTCCTTGCATATTTTTATATTTTTTAAAGTAAGGAGGTGAGTGGACAGTTGGAGTTTATGGAAGTTCTACAAAAGAGACGTAGTATCCGAAGGTACAGGCCCGATCCCGTGCCTCAAGAGGTCCTTAACCAGATTGTAGAAGCTGCAAGGTTATCGCCCTCCGCAGAATACGTGAATACGTAGATCTAGGTGTGTCGCTCTTCATCTTATCATTTAAAGATTTTCCAAGCAAGGAAGGCATTCAGATCTTTGCCAGAGAAGTTATGCTCAGCATATAACCATGATAACGCTTCAATCCCTAAGCACGTACGTACCTTATAACATTCGTCTCTCCCATTAACATAAGGCCTTTTCGAAGGTAAGCTCTTATCCGCGGTCCATCCCGCCCCATGGCACTCTGCCTGAAGCCTCCAACCTAACCAAACATGATCCAAAAAGCAAGCTAACTGACCGCGTCATATCACCTCTCTCTATACGCGAAACTCCATACTATTCAGCATTCTGTGGATGACCTTTATCACCTTACGAGGGTAGCAACTACATCAGCCTGTTACGCCTAACAGGTTCAGAAAGCTGAAGATGTCCCACAGAGTGTTCTTTCTCTCCAGACTTTCCACAGACTCCAAGGCGGTTGTTGAAATCATACCTAACTCGGGATAACATATCGTGTGAAGGGTTTACTCTCGATCGCCTCGTTCAAAGCACCAAATTAACACTAGTTCAGAGCTAAAAACGCTAAGGGCATGCGTGTATGGATCCTACAGCTTAAACAACTCGATAGGTCAATAAACCGAGATGAAGCAGTCGGCGTCAAGCTTTCCTAGGGCAATATTCCGCGAACACGAAGGTCATACCTGTGTTACGCGTTCCGTTAAATCTTATTCCGAGTTAATTGTGACTATTTTTTCCAGTTTGGAGGCTTGTAAGTAGTATAAGGCGGTGATGGCTGAAAGAAGGCAGAGAATAGTGACGACATAAAAAGGCCAGAGCACGCCCACGTTGTCTGTCAAGTACCCCGCCAATTGTGGGCCCCACGAAGAAGCCGATGTCTCCTGCTGTGCGAAAGGCTCCCATGGCGAGGCCTCTGACTTCGCGAGACGTGATGTCCCCGATGATCGCGACTTTGGAGGGATTGAGTAATATTTGGGACACACTCAACATGATCGTCGCAACGAGTAGGACTTCAAATCCTTGAGCGATGGTGTAGAGGCAGACGGAGAAGGCGAGGCCTAGGAATCAGATACCGATCATCAGATTACGTTTAATCCGGTCGCCTACGTTGCTGATCAACATCAGAGCCGGAAAGGAGACCAAAGCACCCGCGCTGAGGATTGTCCCGATCGCGGAGAGTGGTAAACCCAGGTACTCAACGCCGTAAAGAGGCAGCATGGTGGTTCGGATACTTGACATAGTAATGAAACTCGCCATCTGAGTGAACTCGATCGCAGCTAATCGCTGATCGAATACTAATCGGAGAAGGCTGCCCACGTTGATGGGAGTGCGTGGCCTTGGCTTCTCTGATCGCTCTTCTTTAATGAGCAGAAAAGTTAGGACAACGCTTATCGATCCCAGGATGGCTAGGAGGAAGACGGGCGTCCGCAGCCCTGCGAGTTCAGCAATGAATCCCCCGATTGCAGGCCCAAAGATGGAGCCAAATCGGAAGGATCCTTGATATTAACTCATATACTTTCCCCGTTCACTTGGGGGCGCAATATCGGCAACGATGAGGTTGGCTACGATCACAAACAGGGATGTGCCAGCCCCATATATGAATCGGAAGATGATGAGCTCATAGATGCTCTGGGCGAGTCCACAAAAGAGAGCGGCGAGCGTGAAGTGGCGATGCCGATCGAGAGGGGTCTTCGACGTCCTATTCGATCAGCTAAGATACCTGCAGGAAAGTTGAAGCACATTCGTGCCAAGGGAAACGCCGAGATAACGAGGCCTGCCACCATGTACGTGGCATCAAACGTTAAAATGTATTGGGGGAGAATCGGGCCGACAATACCGAAGCCCAGCATCACGGCCATCGACGACGCACAGAGAAACACGATCCCCATTCTTACCATATCCCTGCCTCCAAGCGGACTCTCATCATAAGGACAGACATTCGATAAAGTGAGTATTCATACATCTTGTAACAGCGTCGAACCCTAGCGTCTATTACGGTTTAGCGAGTCGGGAATCGTATACACGTAAAGCGTGTGGCCGTGAAAAGATTCGCGTTGAGTATGTGACCACCCCTCTACGCGGAAACTATGGCTCACGATTCTCGTCCCAGCCCTGGCTTCTTGGATGAGCTTGGGCTTCAGTTTACTGTTGCCCGACGTGGTTAAATAGAGGGTGATGACCGTGGCTTCAGAGAGGTCCGCGGTTAATAAGTCGTCGTGAAAGACGGTCACTCGATCCTCAAGGTGCTCGTTTTTGATCTTCGCTACAACGCCAGTGTATAGGTCTTCCCGCATTTCGTAGCCAACAGCCTGTTGCGCGCCAAAGTCTTGCACAGCCGAAAGGAGTATTCGACCATCCCCACACCCCAGATCAAAGACCACGTCGTCCTTACCAATACACGCCAGCTCCAACATTCGTTTGACCACGTCACGTTGCGTGGGAACATAGGGCGCTAAACTTAGGGTCATAACCAGACACCTCTAGTTCGAGTAACGTATTTTATTTGATTTGAACGCGGGGGTCATCTTTATACTTGCGTAAGGTAATTATAGGGTAATAATTGATGATACCTTCTAAGCCCGCGATTTTCTCCTCGATGAACTTGTCTAGCGCTTCCAAGCTTTTGACACGCACCTTGATCAGAAGCTTGAAGTCGCCTGCAACGGCATAGACCTCAGAGACCTCCTCCAACCGGGATAGTTCTTTGGCCACGGATGCTACATGGTTGATGTCCACGAAGATCTTGAAAAAAGCCGCTGTGCCCATCCCGACTTTTTCCGGATCGATCAAAGCAATGTAGTTGGAAATGTATCCACTGTGTTTAAGCTTTTTGAGGCGATCATAGACGGTGGATTCGGGAATACCCAAATCTTTTGCCATCTTAGCGCCATAAACTTTCCCCTTCTTCTGTAACAACCGAAGGATGTTCTTATCCAGCTCATCTAAACGCGTCATTTCGAAAGCCCTCATATTCTGCTGCGATAAAGACTCAACACGTCGTTATACTTGATGCTGTAATTACGGAAATATATTTAAATTTTTATGGAATACCCGTAATAAATATATAGAAAGTAAAATATGTCCAAGAGAATAACGATTTGGAGAAGGGTTTAATTGTGAAATAGCGCACGTTAGGAAACACAGAAATCGAGTTATCTGCGGTAGGCTTTGGCTGTATGCGGCTACCGCCCGACAACAGCTTGGCGATTCCTCTAATCTGTCGGGCCGTCGAGTTGGGCATCAACTACTTTGAAACATCCATAACCTACTGTCAGAACCGGAGTGAGATCCAATTAGGGCTTGCATTGGAGGGCATCAGAGATGACGTCTACCTTTCGACGAAGAGCCACGTGCAACGGGAGAAATAACGGCACTTTGGCGGGGTTGCGGAGAGGGACTCAACCGGTGAAGACTTCACGAACAACCTCGATGAATCGCTCCATAATCTTGGGACGGATCGGGTGGACTTTTATCAGTTCCACGCCTTCACCCTGGAAAACCTATCGGTTGCGATGACGGAAGGGGGGCCACTTGACGCCTTGAAGGAGGCCAAGGACAAGGACTTCATCAGCCACATTGGCTTCACGAGCCACGACACACCAGCCAACATCATCAAGATTCTTGACACGGGTGAGTTCGAGAGCCTTACCGTTTACCACAATCTGCTTCAGACGCGGGGGAGCATTCAGAACCCGCTGCCCGCCATTGAATATGCAAGGAAGCCGGGAGTAGGAGTCATCATCATGGGATCCTTGGGCGTCGGCATCTTGGGGACACCGATAGAGAAGCTGCGGGATCTTATCCCTCGCACATCCAGTCAGGTGGAACTGGCATTCAGATATTTACTGTCGATACCCGGGTTGACTATCCCTATCAGCGGGATGACGCGGATGAGTGACGTTGAGGAGAACACGAGGATCGCCAATGAGTATGAGCTATTGACAGCGAACGAGATAACGAGAATCAAGGAGGTTATTGGAACGTGTTCGGCATTAATGGAGCAGTTCTGCACGGGTTGCGGATACTGTCAGCCATGTCCTCACGAGGTGAGGATCCCAGAGATCTTTAGGCTCATGAACTTCTACAGGATATACAGGATTGAGGACTGGGCGAGGCATGAGTATGAGAGGCTGCGGTTCGGGCATTTCCGCGGGAGCGTTGACCTCTGCGTCGAGTGCGGTGAGTGCGAGGAGAAGTGTCTACAGAAGATCAGCATCCGTGATGAATTGAAGAAGGTACACACCCTGTTAACCAGCAGACTCACACCCTAGAATTAAGTTGCGCGCATTATCGGAGTGGAGAGTCCGCAGGGAAACGTTACCGATTTCAAACGGTACAATATTGCACCGATACTGGATTTATCGTGGCGGATTGGTGCGAGGCAAGAGGTCAGCCATGTCGCTGAGAACATCCGATTTGTGAAGGCACTTCAGGAACTCTACGGGTTGCAGGAACATCCACGTCAACAGGAAGCCTCACGATGGGTCACCTTTGACCTTTTACACTCATTATCACGAGTGGAGGAAGAAATAGACTGGTATTAGTACGGAGCAACGGACCCCTTTCCAACCTTATCTAAAGAAGCCTCGGCGGTTTTAGTAGTCGGGTCGAATGAAGAGGGTTGCGGCCTATCCAAGGTCATGCTTTCCGAGTCTAGCCATTGACGGAACAATTACAAAGCTAGCTAGTTCCACCACGTTCCCCGAACACTCTTAAGCGAACCGTATCTCCGACTACCCGAGCCGCTTAATGACGTGATAGCCAAACTGCGTCTTAACCAGTGGCGACGTCTCCCCCACTTCGAGGGTAAAGGCCGCATCTTCGAACGCCTTCACCATCTCACCCCGCCCAAAGCGTCCGAGGTCACCTCCCCGTCTCCGTGAGGGACAGGTGGAGACCTCCTTAGCGATCGTTGAAAAGGTCTCGCCACTCTGTAACCGTGCCAACACCGCTTCCCCTCTTTTTTTCGTCGGGACAAGGATGTGGGCGCAGCGAACCTTGCTTGGGGGTCCTGGCTTTCGTCGACCAAAAAAGCTCATGACAAGGGATTCCGTCATGTCATTAATAAAACTTCTCTCCCCAGTAAGATTAAGTAGGGGGCTCCAGATAGGAATCATGGACGGAAGGAAGATGCTTAAAACGACGTATCGGTTGATTACGGGGGGCATCGCCCACGAGAGCAATACCTTCTCCAACTCGCCCACAACGTTCGAGGATTTTCAACGCCAAACCTATAACCGGGGGAGCGAGGTTCTTGAACGGAACCGCGGACGAGGCGTAATCGGAGGATTTATGGAGGTCGCGGCAAGGAACAATGTTGAGCTACTGCCCACCCTTCAAGCGAGCACGACGCCCAAAGGCCCTGTGACGCGGAAAGCCTTCGACCACCTGGCAAGGGAGTTCTTGCAACGTGTCGCGGGGTTTCAGGACGTGGATGGAGCGATTCTCCTGCTCCATGGTGCCATGATTATCGAAGACCTGGATGACGTCGAGGGCTACCTGCTTCGAGAGGTCCGGAAAGTCCTGGGCCCGCAGCGGCCCATCGTGACCGTCCTCGACCTTCACGCCAACGTGACGCGCGCGATGATCGAGCACGCGGACTGCCTGGTCGGCTATGACACATATCCCCATGTGGATCAACGGGAGCGAGGCCGCGAGGCGATGCGGATCATCCTAGGCATTCTGGAGGGAAACCTCAAGCCGGCCACCGCGTTGGCCAAGCCTCCCATCATCCCCCCGCTCCAAGGCTACGTGACCTTCAGATCCAACGGCGGCAGCCGACTCGTGGAGAAGGCCCATGAGCTGGAGACGCACCCCGACGTCATTAACGTCTCCGCCTTCGCGGGCTTCCCCTTCGCCGATACGCCCATCACTGGCCTCGGCCTCGTCGTCAACACCAATGGGGCGCCCGTCCTCGCGAAGCGCCTAGCCCGAGAGCTGGCAGAGTATGCGTGGACGATCAAGGAGGACTTTCGTGTCAAGCTCGTGGAGCCCACCTTCGCCATCAATATTGCCCTGCAGGCGCCTGGAGGAACTTTTATTCTGGCCGACATCGCCGATACTGGGGCGGGAGGCACTGCCGGTGACGGCACCGTCGTCCTGAAGGCTCTCCTCGACTCGGGGGCGCGGGACGTGGCCGTGGCGCAGATTGCAGATAAGGCCGCAGTTGACCTCTGTATCCAAGGGGGAGTGGGATCTGAGGTTACGGTGACGGTGGGGGGGAAACAGGACCCATTTCACGGGGATCCCGTGGAGGTCACCGGCATTGTGCGACACATCTCGGATGGAACCTATATCCGACGTGGGCCCCAGAACCCCGGTGGTGAGGAGCGGATGGGCCCCACTGTGGTGCTTGAGCTCGGGGGACGCCATGGCATCGATCTCATGTTAACCTCATTCCGTGCTCATCCCTCGGACCTCCAGCATCTTCGCAGCGTCGGGATAGAACCCACCGACAAGCGGATCCTCGTCCTCAAATCCGCGGCCCATTATCGAGCCGCCTTCAGCCCCATCGCCACCGAAGTCTTCGAAG
>JGI2172J19969_10001002_pt1 | contig 12715 bp, 9 predicted proteins | sample DeeMarSWOR230_32_FD_19969 | JGI IMG/M metagenome (IMG submission 19969)
GTCCAGAGACATCTTCACCATCCCCTCGAGGGAAATTCTCAGGACAGAAGTTCTGTACACTATCCTGGGTGGAAAAATCGTCTACCAAAAATAAAAGAATCCGATGAATAGCTCGCCATCTAAAAGCAAAGCGTTTTTAGAGGTCATATGTGTTTTTCTTTTAACTTTTCTGGCTGTCAAATTCTTAAAGATCACATTTTTGGGAAAATGGCAGAACTCCTATTTACCAAAGCCTTTTCTGAACCATACTCTGATGATGAGTATCCCTCTGCTCCTATTGGTTTTAACACGAAGACGCTTTGCGGCTTATGGGATTTCCTTCAAAAATATGAAGTATCATCTCAAGATAGTCTGGATAAGTCTCCTTCCCGTCCTATTAGCCAGTTCAGTCTTTGCCTTTATTGACTGGGAGAAGTGGAGTGGTGCACTCATTCTAGCGCCAATATACCTGGCTCTGCTGTTTATTTTGGGTGGCCTCCTGAGAAAACAGTCGAGCCTGGGAAATGGCATCGCTCTCGGCGCTTTGCTTTTGTTCGCCGCCACTCCCTTGTCTGCCGGCACAATCACCGGAAGGAGTATCCTCGGTTTCCTGTATCATTTCATCTTTGTCGGTTTTGGGGAGGAAATTCTTTTCCGGGGTTACTTCCAGTCGCGGCTTAATATCGCCTTTGGCCGCCCCTTTCGCTTTTTGGGAGTGCAATGGGGCTGGGGAATCATCATCGTGTCCCTGATTTTCGGCTTCGCCCATGTCCTGAATCCCTTTAATCCCTTTCTTGGACACTTTGGTCTTTGTTGGCCGTATGGATTCTGGACCTTTTTCATTGGATTGATGTTTGGATATCTCCGGGAGAAGACCGGGAGCATCGTGGCTCCCGCACTCATCCACGGAATCCCCCAGGCACTGGCTTCTCTATTCTTCGGACTATAGGGGTAGCGTCTTCAAATCTCACCCTGTGACCAGAGAGGAATTATTAATCATAATTAATTGTATTATAAAGGAAATATGAAAGATATTGAGGTTGAATCCCTATCTGCATGTCGAATGTTGAGAGGCGCCCTTTCTTCATTCTTCATGCTTACTAAATGTTAAATGTTAAGATGCGACCCCTCTTCACTTCTCCGAAAATTTGTGCTGGTATTCAAAGGAAGGTTTCCCGTTTATTGTCTTGCTGCTTTTCTGACCTGAGGAGACTTATCGTTTTTCAGAGCCTGAATAGCTCTCCTGATTTTCACCCTGTCAGGCAACTGCCGTAGAGCCCATGTTGCGGCTTCCCGAACAGAGTCGGGTTTTTGCTTGAGAAGTGTCCACGGCCTGGGAACAATAGCCGCAGCAACGAGGACGTCGGCGGCTTCGGATGAACCGATTTGCCCCAGAGTTCGACAAACCCTCTCCTGTAAAGAAATCCTTCCTTCTTTCTCCCAGGTCTTCTTTGGCTTTATTATTTCCAGAAGCAACGGAACAGCCTCAGTCACTCTCCGCTTCGCGAACATCCTGAGGATATCCTGTTTAACCTCTCCTGCCGCAAGATTGAATACCTCGAGAAGAATCGTGTTGACTTCTCTTCCGGGAATCTGATCCAGAATCTCAATCGTGGGACGCACTGTCTCAGTCGGTCCCGTCAAAGCTATTTTGCGCAATATTGGGAATAGTTTTGGGCTGTCAATAAAGGTATCCGCAACAGTAATAAAATTTGGAAGCGGAATAACAGGCGCATCTGGATTTATTTTATCCAAGAATGCCTCTATGGCTTCTTCTCCTGCTTTTTGGATTACTGTTGCCGACAGCTTTCGCGCTTTGAGCGGCATATTCGAAGCAATGGCTAACAAAGCGGCGTCGGCTAATTTTATCGGATCCTGTTTCACCAGCCACGCAGCGGCCTTGGCACGCGTCTCGGTATCCTCAGAATTCAAGTCTTCGAAAGCTGGGTAAAGATCTTTTTCTGTCTCGACCACAATCTCCTCATCAGGCAGCACTCCCGCATATTTTCCCTTCGGGGCTGGAGCCTCTTTGCCTCCTGCAAGCGGAGCGGCTTCCGCTGATGCGGGGGCGGCTTCAGACGCCCGCACAGCTTCCTCGGCCCTGGCAATGTCTGTGTGCTGGAGGAGATTCACAAGTTGACGGAACTCGGCCTTGCCTATATCTTCCGATTGAATGGCATCAAGCAACTCTTGCTTCTCCTTGACAAACTGATTCAGTATTTCCTTGAGCTGGTCTAATTGCTCATCCGACACAGACAGTGCAGCATTGCCTGGGAGAACCACAGCAGCTACAGCAGGCCCCGGAGCCTTCTCCCCGGCATCCGTTGGGGCTTGAGCCAGAAGGTCCTCTTTCTGGAGAGTGACNTTATGCTCGCTGACTGCGATAAATACTTTTCGGTCGGGCAGTATGTGGGCTAAATCAAGCTCATTCACCAGAACATCCCACTGTCCCGCCACGTCCTCAGGATGCCTGTTGAAGGCCTCTAAGAACCGCATGATTTCCTCTTTGGTTATCCCCTCGAGAAACAACACTCCCTGCAATCCAAAAAGGCCCAGAGCGTCATTAAGGTCTGAAGTCAATCGTTGATCATCCCGAGTCGGCGGAGGAGGCTGGCCGTTAAAAAGCACCGACTCCGGTGTCACTGATACTGAAAGCACCTCTGTCTTTTCTGCCAGAAACGGCCCCAGAAGCTTCATGAACCGCTCCACCGAGTTCTTTACATTCTCGTGTTCCTTTGGATAGAGGCGAAAATTATGGATGGCAGTCCTGAATGCCCTCGCTAAATCGACGGCATTTACCAGGTCTTCTTCTTCAAGCGCCGATTCTTTGGCTAGCGATGAGGTGAGCGTCTTTTTCTGCAGGATTTTTCTCGCGCCTCTTGAGATAGAGACTGAACTCATTTGTTTCCTGAGAGTGGAAAACATCTGCGATGCCTGTTCCAACTGTCCCGCACTCTGAAAATGATAGGCCAGTTTGCCAACGACCCGTTCAAGGGCACCTGGCGCGAATTTCTGTTCAATATCAGCCGCAAGAGAATGATACTTACGGCGCTCCTCTTCACTCATCAGCGAATAAAAAACAGACCGATCAAGACGGTGAGAAAAAGTGAACTCATCCGGGTTTGGAGACTCCTCGATGAGAAGCGCTCTTTGAGCGTTGACAAGAATATCTAAAACCTGCGGTATATTAAGCTTGGACATCTCCGCAAGTTGACGCGTGTTGATTTTTTCCCCGAGGATTGAAGCCAGCTTAAGGACATTTATGGCTTCCTTGTCCATCTTCAACAGCCTCTCTTTGAGCATTTCATTGAGGTTTGAAGGAATATCATCAGGCTTCACCAGGGAAAGATCCCATTCATCCCCCACGACTTCTATCTTCCCCTTCATTAAAAGCAGCGATATTGCCTCCACAATAAAAAGCGGACTTCCACCGGATTTATCGAACAGGGATTTTTCTGACTCAGCAGGCAGTACTTTCCCATCAAACAGCTTTTCCGTGAGCTCCGTTATGTTTTCCTGACTCAAGGGATCAAGGTGGAATCTCTGGACAGTGCATCTAGATGTCATCTCTGGCATCGAGTCGAAAAGGAACAAGAGCTTTTCCTCACCTGTCAGTAAATCCGGACTGTGGATTGAACAAACAAAGAAAAGTTTCCCTCCTTCCTCTTGGGAAGACTGAGAGTCAAAAAACTGCAATGATGGCTGATCGATCTGATCGATGTCATCGAGAAGGATAGCCCCATCACCTATTTTCCGAAGAATTAAAAATACCTGGGTTAACGCTTCAAAAAAAGTCGTGCTGTCCGCTCGTGGATCTTCCTCGGTTGTCTCAACCTCTTTCATCTCCCAGGGGTGCAGATAAGGCTTGAGGATGAGTTTGTATTTGTCTTCTATTTCCGTGAATACCTGGTTTGAAATTGATGTATCCTGTTCAAAAAGTCTTCCCAGTGCTGAGAATACAGCGCCATAAACTTCTGTCTGCCAGAGAGGGTATCCTCTTGCGAAGAGCATGAAATCGAGCTTTTTTTGCGCCCTTTTTCTCGCATACGCCATCAATCTTGTTTTTCCCGAGCCATCTCCGCCTAAGAGCACAGGGAAAGCAGAGGATTTTCCTTTCTTGGAAAGATGTGTATCCATGAATTGAAGGACGTTATCCCTGCCGACAACGTAAGGAGTATCAAGGATAGAATCGAGCTTGGAAGGCACGAGGAGCTTGCCCGAATCGGGAAAAACGACGACTGTGCCCCTTCCTCGATCCTTGGCCACATAGAGGGCTTCATCGGCCTTTTCGAAGAGCACCTTCACGGTATTCCCATCCTTAGGGAACAGAGAAATGCCCATACTGCATCCAAGTATGATTTCTTCCCCCTTAGCCTTGAGAGGAGTATCTGCCAGCTTTTTCTGAATATCCAGCCCGAGCTGCCTAGCATCTTTTTTATCCAACTCGGACAAGACGAGGACGAACTCATCACCCGCATAACGGATTGCATCCCCCTTTTCCTTGCTTTCTTCAGATATGATTTGGCTGAATAACTGCAGGGCATTATCGCCAACTCCATGTCCGTATGTATCGTTGATATTCTTGAATCTATCCATATCGATCATATAGAGGGCGACGTTAAAGCCCTCTTCTTCAGCCCTAACTAGATGCCCTGGTATCACTTCTTTCAAGTACCGACGGTTGTATATTTTGGTTAACTCGTCAGTATAGAGGAGTCTATCCAGCCTTTTGGTTTTTTCTTCAGTACTCATGGGATTTAATAAGATTCAATCATGGAGACAGGTAAAATCACGAGGAGATGCGTCTCATATGAATGTTTATCATCCAGTCAATTTCCCCTCTATAAAAATATAAATTTAAGGGTTTCACTAGGAAAATTATATTTATTTTTCAAAAAAAATCAATATTTAGTACCTGGTGTATTTGTAGGCCACGGATGTATCTCTCGTTTATTCCCCGGCTTGCATCGAGAGTCCCTGCTTCGCACTCCAGACTGATGTTGAATTCAAGATTGGATCTTGAAGTAAAAGAAAGCTCTTGAAATACCTATATATTCTAGGTATAATACATAGATACTTTAGGTATTGGAGTTAAAAAATGGTGTCGAAAAACTTGATGGCTGCCTCAACAAAACCCATAATCTTGGCCATTCTTGCCAATGGAGAGATCTACGGGTATCAGATTATCCAGAGCGTTATAGAAATTTCTGGGAGTACGCTGGAATGGTCCGAAGGAATGCTCTACCCTGTCCTTCACCGGCTGGAAAAGGAAAACTTTATCCAATCCCAATGGAAGATGTCCGAAAATGGACGACGGCGAAAATATTACAGGCTGACTGAATCAGGAAAAATAGAATTGGATAAAGAAAGAAAACAATGGTTGAGTGTCCACAAAGTGCTTTCCAGGGTATGGGGTCCTCTCCCTGTGTTCGATTGAAAGAAAAAGAGGAAAAAATAGGAGCGTCGAATGTTTGATCTCGAAAAAGCAATAAACGACTGGCGGAAAGCCTTGAACAAAAATGAAGCCTTGGAGGACGGCTACAAAGAAGAACTGGAGTGCCATCTCAGAGATAAAATCGACTATCTGATAGACCTTGGCTCCTCGGAAGAAAAGGCTTTTGAAGAAGCAGCAAAAAAAATCGGGGAACCGGATAACCTCAGCGCTGAATATTTCAAAACTGATACCCGGGGTATCAGCAAACAGCCACCCTGGAAAAAAAGCCGCTGGCTGCCCCCTCTCTTTTCGAATTATTTTAAGATCGGGCTCAGGAAAATCAAACGACAAAAGCTCTATTCCATCATCAACATTGCAGGACTGGCTTTAGGACTTGCCTGCTGTGCGGTGATCATCCTCTACGTAACCAACGAGCTCTCTTATGACACTTTTCACAAAGATGCAGACCGCATATACCGTGTAGCTGTGCACAGGATCAACATAGTCGGTGAATTCCAGTTTGTGGCCACTCCCGCGCCGTTGGGACCGGAGCTAATAAGAAATTATCCTCAGGTGGAACAAGCCGTAAGAGTGGTTCCACCTTATGAAAATGCAAGCCATGTCCTGGTGGTGCAAGGTGAAAAGCGGTATTTCGAAAACCGCATCTGGTTTGCAGATGAGGATATCTTCGGGCTTTTCCACATGCCTTTTATTCAAGGCAGTCCTCAAACAGCCCTGTCTCATCCCAATACAGTTGTCATCACCGAAGGAATGGCAATAAAGTATTTCGACGAAGAAGCCCCTCTAGGGCAAACTCTCCAGATCGAGATCGACTATGATACCGGTGTAGTAGAGCTTCAGGATTATGAGGTAACGGGCATCATAAAAAACGCACCTGCCAACACTCATCTCAAATACGACATGTTCCTGTCCATGGAGACAATGAGAAGCAACCTGTCTTCATTTGAGGAAGATTGGTTCAATCCTAAACCAAAATACACCTATGTGAAACTGGCTCCGGGTGCAGATGTCGCAGATTTTGAAGAAAAGCTCAAACCCATTTCTAATTTTCTGATTCAGAGATATTCAGAAAAGTACAATCGGAAAATGGATCTTTATGAATTATTCCTCCAGCCTGTGACCAAGATCCATATGTATTCTTACCTTATGAGAGAGATCGAACCCTCCGGCAATTGGTACTACATTTATATTTATTCCATTATCGCTTTTCTGATCCTGATCATCGGGTGCATGAATTTCATCAACCTGTCTGCCGCTCTTTCCACGACCCGGACCAAGGAAGTCGGCCTGCGCAAGGTTGTCGGAGCTCAACGCCGGCAGCTTGTGCGGCAATTCCTGGGGGAATCATTTCTGATTACGATAGTTGCTTTTATTATTGCTCTTGGGCTGACTTCCCTGCTGCTTTTCCCTTTCAACCAAATGGCAGGCACGGAATTATCATTAGTGGGTCTGACACAGCCCATCGTGCTTCTTTCTTTATTCGGATTGCTTATCATTGTCAGCATCGGATCCGGAATCTATCCAGCTCTCATCCTCACGGCCTTCAGCCCTGTTTCTGTTCTTCAGGGAAAACTGGCTCCTACCTCCCGCGGAGCTCTGATCCAGAAGATCCTGGTCATCGGACAGTTCGCCATTTCCATTTTTCTTGTCATCTGCGCTCTCACTGTTTTTAAACAGCTCCAATTCATGAAAGGACGGGCTTTGGGATTTGACCTGGAACAAAAACTTGTGCTTCGTGTCAAAAGCAATATGCCGCATTTAAGAGGGGATTACGAAGCGATTAAAAATGACTTTCTCCAGAATCCTTCGATCAAAGGAGCCACGGTGTCCTCCTCAGTTCCGGGAGATAGAACGAATGGCGGCTATTACATGACACCAAGAATGGAGGATTTCAAGGGCGCCCCATTCATCAAGGTTATCACCATGGATTATGATTTCATACCCGAATATGGGATCAAGATAGTCTCTGGAAGGTCTTTCCAGCGGGACGTTGGAAATGACGAACGAGAAGCATATCTGGTCAATCTGGCTGGAGTCAAAGCTTTAGGATTTTCATCGCCCGAGGAAGCTCTGGGAAAAAACTTCATGGCCTCCTATCACAGAATAAATAAGAGAATAATCGGGATCACCGATGATTTCCATTACCGGGGTATGCAGGAGGTCGTCGAACCTCTGGTTATGGATATCGAAAATTCCTTATTCGAAGCCATCACCCTTTCCATTCGTGTGGAGAACATGAATGATCTCATGCGGTTCATCCGGAGCACATGGAACAATCATTTCCCAGGCGTTCCTTTTGAGTATTCCTTTCTGGATGAAAGTTTTGACCGGGAATACAGGTATGAGGATCGAATGGGAAAACTTCTTGGAATTATCACAACCCTGGGATTTTTCATTGCCTGCCTCGGCCTGTTCGGATTGGCATCCTTTGTTGCCCGAAACCGGACAAAAGAGATCGGAATCCGAAAAGTGCTTGGCGCTTCAACGGCGAATATCGTCACCATGTTATCCAAAAGGTTTGTTCTGCTCATTCTCATTTCCGTAATCATCGCCTCCCCGATTGCCTGGTATTCCATGCACAAGTGGCTCCAGGACTTTGCCTACCGGATCAACATGAACCTGATCGTGTTCTTTGTGGCTGCGGCTGGAGCGCTGGTGATAGCCCTGGCGACAGTCTGTATTCAGGGAATCCGGGCTGCTGTGGTTAACCCTGCAAATTCTCTTCGTAACGAATAAAAAATAGCTCTCATCAATTTTCCGTAAAAGCTAAAAATATCACTTATTTAATGCGATCATAATAAAGTGCGATAAATAGTTGGTTTGAGTGACATCTCAGTCAAGCGACATTCCCCCCAAGCATTATAAATTGTATAATGGATAAAATATCAAAGAAGGAGTGGAGTATGGCTGAGCACATAAGGATGGTGGATGTCAGCCTGGACAATATTTATGAATCACCTTGCTGCGGAATCAAGAATACTGAGCACAAAGGATACAAACTGAAGACGAACTGGCTGAAAACGTACTTCAAGAAAGGTTTTCACGCGAAGGTGCTGTACACTGAGGACAACAGGCAATTCGGTTACATCGAATACCTTCCCGGCCAATACGCCTGGCGTGCGGTCGAGGCCGAAGGCTACATGTTCATCCACTGCATCTGGACGTTTTACAAAAAATTCAAGGGGCAAGGGTACGGCAAGCTCCTGATCCAAGCCTCTATTGACGATGCGAAAAAAGAAAAAATGAAGGGAGTGGCTGTGGTCGCGCGGAAACGTCCCTGGCTGGCGAAAAGTGACATATTCTTAAAAAATGGCTTTGAAGCCGTTGATACGGCTCCACCTGATTACGAGCTGCTCGTAAAAAAATTCAACAAGTCTTCCCCCAATCCAAAATTTAAGGACAACTGGGAAGAGAAATTGAAAAAGTACGGGGAGGGTCTGACAATCATCCGCGCAGACCAGTGCCCTCATTCTATCAAATTTGCTGACGAAATAGCTGAAACAGCCAAAAACATCTACAAACTGAAAACCAATATAGTCGAACTCAAAACGCACCAGGATGCCCAGAACGCTCCCACTCCTTTCGCCGTGTTCGCGATCATCTATATTGGCCGGATACTGGCTGACCATCCAATCAGCCGGACGAGATTCAAAAACATCATGGAGAAAGAAAAGAAGTCGAGCATGTAGCCTCTTTCGGATACGGGGGTCAAAACCTTTACTTGATTCCGGAAATGGATCTAATCATCGTTTTCACCTGCGAACTGACCGATAGGAATACGTATGTATCCGTTCCGGTGAGGAAAACCTTCGACGCGATATTCCAAGATTGAAGCTCAAAGATAGGCTGCAGGGAGGATAAACTGAATTTCTGTAAATTGAGAAAAAAAATTAAAGAGAGGGAGAAATGAAAAGAATTTTCATAACATTATTATCGACACTAATCATTTTACCATCTGCAACATTGCTTTCCTGCACAATGTTCACTCTAACAAAAAATGGTAAAACCTTAGTTGGGAATAATGAAGACTGGAGCAACCCTAACACTAAAATATGGTTTATCCTGCCTGAAGATGGAAAAAATGGAATTATCTATTTTGGTTTTGATAATTTCAGCCCCCAAGGAGGAATGAATGATAAGGGACTAGTCTTTGATTATATGGCTACACCTCCATTAGATGTAAAAAATTCACTGCATAAAGAGACTTATAGAGGAAATCTGATAGATAAAGTAATGAGAGAATGCTCCACAGTGGAAGAAGCACTTATACTCATTGATAAGTATAATCTTAAACATTTCAGAAAGTTCCAGGTGATGATAGTGGATAAGTCAGGGGCATCTGCGATAATTGAGGGAGATGTTATCCACCGGAAAAAAAATAACTTTCAAGTATGTACGAATTTTTACGTGTCTCAACTTAAACCAGGAGAAGTCATCCCGTGTGACAGATATAAAATCGCAACTAACTTATTAACTAAAAATGAGTTAACAGTCGATGCATTCCGGAATATCCTGGCCGCCGTTCATCAAGAAGGAGATAGGGGAGGGACGCAATACTCGAACATCTATGATGTAAACCGTGGTTTGATTTATTTATACTATTTTCACAACTATGAAAATGTCATAATAATCAACCTTGAAGAGGAATTAAAGAAGGGGGAACACACGATTGATCTGCCATCACTATTCCCCGATAATTATGCAGCAATGAAATACAGGAAAAGATATAACTCAAAATAAGATAATCTGTGTGTTTTAATTTGTTATCGGAAAAGCGGAAATCCAGCCGGTCCTCACCTTTATAATTTAAGCTCGCGTTTGTCTTTGAACGTCCTGGTAATCTTCACGACGAGGCCGGCTTCAGTGGGATCCGGACAGCGGATATATTCCGTGGTCACGCCCTCAAGGTCTATGACTTTTTCATAGGGTGTCCCTTTATAAAACCAGGGATAGATGGCTCCTCCGGCTAAAGAAGTTAAAACCGGGTCCAGTGCACTTCTCAGCCAATGACACAGATTGCCCATGTCCCGGGGCCAGGTAAATTTTTCTCCCTTCTTGTGACACCGGGTCCTCGAACCAACCTCAAAGACTTCGACTTCAATGTCGAACCTGCGGAGCACCAAAGGCTCCTTTTCACCCGTTGAGGCCTGCGCCTTTGTAGATACAGCTAATCCAACTGCGCCGCAACCGGCTTTTCCCAGAAATTCTCTTCGTTTCATAATTCCTCCCGATGATTATTTAAACAAACATTATACCGTACTATTTTATGCGGATATTTAATAATTCTAAAGCTCCAGAAATACCAAATCTTTTTTTTTCATGTCAGTTTCCTCAATATTTCATTAGCTATTTGATTAGAAAAAATATGCCAATTTCATCTTCTTGGGATTTTCTAACACTTAGGAAAGTAAATAAAAGTGAAGAACTTGCATACCATCATCAAGATGAACGGTCAGCGTCTATGCAATGTATAAGATTGAGTATTCGTATGTAATTTCGTAATTCGGATTATTCTGCTCGATCAAATCTACGGCTGTGGGTGAGACGAGAAGGTTGAATCCTATAAAAGTTAACAGAACGGCTATTATAATAATGATGAATTTTTCTTTTATCTTTGTTTTCATTTCATTCTCCTTATTTTCACCTTTCATTCCAGAAAATCAAACACACATACATCAATTGCAAACAACATGCCAATTTCATCTACCGGGGGTTTTCAAAGACTTATGAAACGTACTTGTATCATTTGTAAACAGTTAATGTCCTTAAATGAACAGAAATAAATATTCTCCATATCAACTTTATTAGAAAGAATAGCCAGGATTCCGTTGCTCTTTAATCCAGTCTTAAGCTTCTCTTTTGCAGGATAAAGCAGTTCCAATGCAATTTTGGAATCAATACGTCGCTATTTTCTTTGATAAAAGAGTGGGATTTATGCCGACAGCTTTTTGCATATGATTCTATTCCAGACGATAAAATCAAATACCACTGCTGCACCAATCCCAACGAAATAGGCGACGAAATCATAAGGATCAAATGTACTGCCGAATATTCCAGCCCCTCGATACTGCAAATATTCAATAACGGATCCGAAAATAAAAATGCCAGCCCCAACCGCTATTTTCTGCCATGTCTGATCGATATTCAGTGTAAATAAAAAATAGAGAAAAAAGGGAAGAATAATATCAATAAGATAACCTGTGAGAAAATCCTTAAAAGGCCCCTTGTATTCCGGTCCGATGACGAAATGCAATAGGGCGACTATTATCGCCAGTGTAATGACAAACGCTCTCTTGTAATTTTTTTCTTTATGCGCATCCATTGTGAAATGATAAAACTAGTGATACTGTGATTTCCTCATAATTTTTGACTTCATTCATACCTGAGCGAATCGACGGGATCAGATAAGGCGGCTTTGACGGATTGGTAGCCGATGGGCAGCGCCGCAACAACAAACGAAAGCACTCCGGCAAGAATGAACAGCCAGGGATTGAGACTCGTTCGGTAAGCAAAATTTTCCAGCCATTTGTGCATCGCATACCAACCGATAGGCCAGGCGATGATGTTGGCCAGCAGGATCCACCTGGAAAACTCTTTGGAAAGAAGGATCACAATGCTGGAGACAGTGGCCCCAAGGACCTTACGAATACCGATCTCTTTAGTTTTCTTCTCAGCCGTAAAAGAAGCGAGTCCGAAAATTCCCAAACAGGAGACAAAAATAGCGACGAACGCAAAGTAGCCGAAGATTTTTCCTAATTTTTGTTCGGCCTGGTAGAGGTTCCCGATTCCTTGATCGAGGAAACTGTATTCGTAGGGGTAATCAGGCGCATAGCTCTCTGACGTCTCTTTAATATATCTGAGGGTATCCGGAATATTACCCGGCGTTATCTTGATGAATACATATTTCAGCGCGCGGAAATTACGCGGATTTATCGAGAACACATGCGGCATGATCTCCCTGTGGAGGGGAACATGATGGTAATCTTTAACGACGCCGATAATAGTCCCCACGTTTCCCCAGAAACTGAGCCGCTGTCCGACCGGGTTTTCCATCCCCATGTATCTGGCAGCCTCTTCATTGATGACATAATTACTTATGTCGGCCAAAGATTCCTTTCTAAAACTGCGGCCATCCACGATTTCCATCTCGAATGTCTCGATATAATCGAAATGCGAAATAGAGTATCTCACATTAGGGGATAACTCTGGATCCTTTCCCTCCCATTCCACTCCGCTGGTCTTAAGGTCTTCTTCGTAGGGGACCTCCTGTCCTGCCGTGAC
>JGI2172J19969_10001004_pt1 | contig 12710 bp, 13 predicted proteins | sample DeeMarSWOR230_32_FD_19969 | JGI IMG/M metagenome (IMG submission 19969)
TTTTGTGTCTTTTTCGGCTGAGGTGTCTTAGAGGGCAGCTAGCTATTTGAACTGAGCGAAGAGTGCTGGTTAGTGCCGTGAGTTAGTCAAATTTGAGTAGAAAAGTGGGGCATGTTGGATCTTAGAATCCTGAGGAGGATGGCTGAAACGTTGGAAGCGGTTAGTACGGGGCTTCATCCTTCTGCTGTGATTACTCAGTTGGCTGAGAAGCATGGTGTTACGGAGCGTGGTTTGTGGAGTGATTGGCAGAGACGGGATAAGTGGGTTCCTGCGCTTTTGGGTTTGGAGAAGTATGCGGAGTTTACTGAGATGATTGGGCAGAAGTTGAAGGGGGTTGAGACGGCTGCTTGGAGTAGGATTCGAATAGTATGCCAGAAAGACAACCTGATCTACTTCAGGAAACGCAAATAATATGTAGATAATGGAAAAACTATGGAGTTATTGCTATCTTTATTTCACTTTTGGTTGTAGAAAGTATTTCAAAAGCTTCCTTAATCTTATCCAACGTCATTTTCCTTGTTACAAGTGGTCTCACGTCAATTGTCCTTGAAGCTATAAGATTAAGAGCTTTCTTGAAATGCAAAGGTGTGGCATGAAAAGCTCCGCGAACCGTCACTTCCCCATAATGAAGTAATTCCGTGTCCATCTTAATCTCTGTTCCAGGCGGGCATCCGCCAAACTCTAAAACCATTCCGCCTTTCCTGACAAGCTTCAGGGCTTGTTCCCAAGTCACCGGCAGTCCTATAGCTTCTATTACAACATCTGCTCCATAACCGTCAGTCAATTGCTGAACTCTCTCTACAACGTTTTCTTCTCCAGCGTTGATTGTCTCGTCAGCGCCTAGCTTCTTAGCGAAGTTCAGTCGTTCCTCCACAAGGTCAATGCTGATGATTCTCGCGGCCCCAATTTTCTTTGCGGTTAGGAGATGCAGTAATCCTATTGGGCCAGCGCCGATTATGGTTACGATGTCGCCTAGTTTCACCCCTGCCTCTTCGACTCCATGCAGCACACAGGCTAACGGTTCAGTGATTGCGGCTTCCTCATAGGAAATACGCTCTGGGATTTCTTGCATATTAACCAAGACCATCCTAGCTGGAACTTTGATGTACTCTGCGTAGGCTCCCCAGAGCCAAATCATGTTCTCGCAAAGGTTGTACTTGCCCTTCTGGCACATCCTACAATGTAAGCACGGGGCGCTATTTCCTGCCCGCACGCGCATACCTTTTTTCGGCCATTCCAACTCTTCGCCAACTTCAACAACTTCGCCAGCCCACTCATGACCGAAAACCGTTGGAAGTCTTATGACTTTTTCAACGTAGCCCCTTTTAAATATCTTCAGGTCTGTCCCACAGGTTGTTGCTGCCTTAACCTTGACGAGAACTTCGCCAGCTTTAACCTCTGGAACTTCGATGTCCTCAATTCTCAGGTCATTTACGCCATACAGCATTGCTGCCTTCATTTTCATTCACTGATTTAAGACTATAACCTTAAGACTTTCCCTATTTTCTAGGGCGGTTTTAAAGGCTTTGGGAGCCTCTGCAAGTGTGAACCGATGGGTTATCAACTCTTTGACTTTCAATCTACCGGTTTTGATGAGTTCTAAAGCTCTTCTGGTCTCCACATGCGAGGTTGAATACGATGGGATTATCTGAATTTCCGAAAAAAACAGTTCTTTTGGACTAATTCGCAAGTATTCTCCAGGACTAGTCGGCGCAAAAACACATAGTCTTCCTCCTTTACGGCAAATCTTCATTCCGGATGTATAGGCTTCTAGGCTCGGCGCCGTTACAATTACAAGATCTGCACCTACTCCATTAGTTTCAGCTTTAACAACCGCCTCTAAATCCTCTTTTTTTGGATTAACTAATACATCTGCGCCAAAGTTCTTTGCCATCTTCAGTCTAAAATNAATCAAATCGCTTACAAGCGTTTTTGCTGCTCCGAAGATTCTCGACAAGGCCAAGTGAATTATCCCAGTTGTGCCTGCNCCGATTATCGCAACTGTATCGTCAGATTGGATGCTGCTTTTGCTGAGAGCTCTTATGCAGCAGCCAACTGGCTCAATTAAGGTGGCTTCTTCGAAAGAGAGTGTTTCTGGGATTTTTAGCGTGTCTATCTGGAGATTTGGGGCTGGGACTCTGAAGTATTCTGCAAGTCCACCAGGATCGATGTGTGTTTCATGAAATTGTTTGCATAACGTGTAATCCCCGTGCGTGCAGTAGTGACACGTTAAGCAAGCCACATGGTGATGAACAAAGACCCTGTCGCCGACATTGAATTCTTTAACTTCTTTACCAAGTTTAGCGATTATTCCAGTTGGTTCGTGACCAAGAACTAATGGAGCGCGGCTTTTTAGATACCAATCCATCAGGTCTGAGCCACATATCCCACAAACTTTCATCTCAACTAAAATCTCGTCTTCGCCGATTTCTGGTATGGTCATTTCCTCAATTCTTATGTCCCGTTGGCTGTGGTACATAACAACGTTCATTTCGATTCGATGTTGTTTTTGCGACTGAACACTTAAGACTTTCCGAGTCGGCTACTTAATTGATTCGCATCGGTCGGGATGCGGGTTTATCAGTAGTCGGTAGGCAGGCGAGGGGCAGATCTCCCCATAAACCATAAAAACTGAGGTAGAAGAGATAACTTTGAAGAATCCCAACGACTACCTGATCAAAATAANCGTAGAGGAAAATAAATGAAAGAGAAGTCTGAATGGACGGCAAAGCTAGCGTTAACCTGTTATCTTGCTTTAGTCGGCGGAATTTTTATGGCCTCCCTCATAATGGGAATCGCACTTCTTGGCTTGAGAACAGACTATCTAGATTTGCCTTTTCCAATTGCGTTAATATCTATTCCTGTCAGTGAGACTATTATTTTGGGGATTACACTCTTGTTTGCCAAATCCAAAGGTTCAGGTTTGAAGACACTGGGCTTGAAAAAGGCAAGCCTTAGAATCTTGACAATCGTTTCATTTGCTGCTGTACCCCTTTTCCTACTTGGTGCAGGCATTTCCATCGCACAAGAAATGGTTTTCGGTCCTGATCCCATGACTGAACTTATTGAAAAGGCTCTGGCACCCAGAGACCCTTTTCAACTTGCTGCCATGATCGCACTCTCGCTCGTTGTCGTTGGACCTTGCCAAGAGTTGGCCTTCAGAGGTTTTGTTCAGAGGGGTCTCGAAAACTCTTTTGGGAAAATGAAGGGTCTGTTCATTGCTTCTGTTCTGTTTGGGCTTGTTCACGGTCTCAATTCTCTCCATTCGTTTGCTCCAGCTTTCTTTGGAGGTTTGATTCTCGGTTATGTGTGGCAGCGGACTGATCGAAACACAACAGCATCGGCTTTGATGCATGGAACGAACAACTCAATATCCATCGCCCTAACTTATTTTCTTACGGTCTGAACACGTAATTCATCTCAGATTTTAGACAAGCAACCTGGCGCCGCGCTAGCCTGAGTGGGCAAGCTTTTTGCAGTGGCAGTTTCAGACATCTTTCGTACAAGCCATTAAAGCTTTTATAGAAAATGTGAGCAATGCTCCTTTATGAAAATCGAAAAGCCTGAGCAAATCATTGGTTACGTGGTGCTCGTCATAGGATTGATCTTCATAATTCTAGCAGCGATACTAGCGTATTTACTCTTTGCGAGTGGAACACAAATACCACAGTTTGTTCCAGTTCCAACAGAGGGTGAAGACGAATTCGCAAAAGCCTTAACAAACATCGGCAATGTCTTTCTACTCTTCTTCATCTTCATCGTAATCATTTGGGCGGGTTCAATAATATCCAGCCGCGGCATAACCTTAATCAAAGAAATTAAACTGAAGATTGTTGAAGGAAGTCTCGGCGAAGAAGTAGAAATTGTCAAAAAAGAAAAGGATAAGAAAGCCTAAGCTACCGTTCAAACTCCGCTTTTTTAAGTTTCTCCTTAACTTTTCCTAGAAATTCACTGGAAGGAGCACCGTCTACGATTCTATGGTCGTATGAAAGACTCAACATCATCATGGGCCTAATTTCAATTTCTCCACCAACCACAACAGGCTTTTCAACAACTCTTCCGATAGCGAGTATTGCCGCTTCAGGCGGATTAATTATTGGCACAAAGAATTCGACACCATACATACCCAAATTTGTTATCGTGAAAGTCCCGCCAGTCAAATCTTCTCTTGCGAGTTTACCCTGTCTAGCCTTCTCGGTCAACTCTTTGATGGCGGCATCTATCTCTTCTAATGTTTTCTTGTCAGCGTTATGTATGACTGGAACGACTAACCCGTTTTCCGTCGCAACGGCCACACCTACATTTATGTCTTCGAAAACTTTTATCTGGTTTCCTTCCAGCATTGAGTTGATTATAGAATGTTCAGCTAAGCTTTCCGCAACGGCTTTCACCAGAATAGCCGTGTAAGATACTTGAAGTTTATCATGTAGTGCCATAGCTTTTGAAACGTCAACCTCCATAACTACTGTACTGTGTGGAGCTGTTCTAAAACTCGTAGAGACTCGTTCAGCTGAAGTTCTTCTATAACCGCTTAACTGAATTACTTCTTTGACTTTAGGCAGAATCCCGCTTGTTTCTTCAATAAACCTCATTACGTCTTCCTCGACGATTCTTCCCTCAGGTCCGCGTCCTTCAACGAACGACAAGTCTATTCCATGCTCTCTTGCAAGACGTTTAGCAGCAGGCGAAGCCAAAACTCCCTTTTCAGTACCTTCGATTGCTTTTGGTTTTTCCGCGGATATTTCTGCTTCCGAAAGCGATTCATCTTGAGCCGTTATCACAGCTAAAACCGCGTTAACGGGAGCGTCAACGCCTTCTTGCACAAGGATTTTTCGCAATATGCCTGAGGCTGGAGCCTCTAAATCGTAAGTGGCTTTCTCCGAGAACACCTCAACAAGGGCTTCATCCTTCTTGACGTTGTCCCCCTCTTTCTTGTACCATGTGCCAACGGTGCCTTCTTTCATGGTCAGGCTGAGCCTTGGCATAACAACTTTCGTCACCATTTCAGGCTATCTCCTTTACTGCTCTTATTATTGACTTTTCGCTTGGAATTACATATTGTTCAAGTGGTGGACTGAACGGGATGGGTGTGTTGGGTTCAGCTACGCGTTTTACAGGCGCATCTAAATAGTCTATGGCTTCTTCAGCAACCATAGCTGCGATTTCAGCGCTTACCCCAGCGGTTTTGCAGTCTTCGCTTACAATCATAAGTTTCCCCGTTTTCTTAACCGAATCAATTATTGCTTGCTTGTCCAGAGGCGCTAAAGTTCTGGGGTCAATGACTTCCACGCTTATGTCTTCAGTTTCAAGTTCTTCAGCCGCCTTAAGGGCTTTATGCACCATGTATAGAGTAGCTACTATCGTCACCTCTGAACCTTCCCTTTTCACATCCGCAAGTCCGAAAGGAACAGTATATTCCTCTTCTGGGACCTCACCTTCAATTGGATACAGCAGTTTATGTTCGCAAAAGAGAACAGGATTGCTGCCGCGTATGGCAGTTTTCAGAAGCCCCTTTGCATCATAAGGTGTTGAAGGCACAGCGACGTACAATCCTGGCACATGCAAGAACCATGCTTCCAGGCTTTGTGAGTGGTGAGCTGCTATGTTTACTCCAGCGCCGAAAGGTGTTCTGATCACAAGCGGAACTTTCACTTGACCGCCGAACATATAGTGTGTTTTTGCTGCTTGATTTGCAATCTGGTCCATGGCTAAGGCTGTCAGGTCTCCAAACATTATTTCCGCTACTGGACGCATACCAGTTATTGCAGCGCCCACAGCTGCGCCTATTATGGCTGACTCAGATATTGGAGTGTCTCTTACCCTTTCATCTCCAAATTCCTCAGCTAAACCCCTTGTGACTTTGAATGCCCCTTCCCAGTATCTTCCGATATCTTCACCCAACAGAAAAACCGTCGGATCTCTGCGCATCTCCTCTCTTAATGCTTCTCTTAGCGCTTCTCTATAAGCTATCTTTCTCATTTTTCATTCCCTCAAAATTCAGGCGTAAACATCCTCCAAGGCTTCTTCTGGAGATGGATATGGGCTCTCCATGGCGAATTCAACTGCTTCCTCAATTTCTGTCAAAACCTCCTTTTCGATTTTCTGAGTTTCAGCTTCCAACAGAATCTTTGTTTGCAGAAGTGTTTCCTTGAACCGTTTGATTGGGTCTTTACGTAACCATTCTGCAACTTCCTCTTTTGGTCTGTATTTGGCTGGGTCAATCCGAGAATGCCCTTTATGCCTATAGGTTTTGCACTCAACAAGCGTGGGTCCTTCGCCTGTTCTGGCTCGTCCAACAGCTTTTTGTGCCACCTCGTAGACCGCCAAGACATCGTTTCCATCTACCGCAACACCAGGAATTCCGTAAGCTACGGCTCTGTCTGCAATGTTTTCCTTAAGCATCACGGTTGATTGGCGAGTCCCCATAGCGTAAACGTTGTTTTCACAAACAAAAATCACAGGAAGCTTCCATACAGCTGCCATGTTTATGGCTTCATGGAACGTGCCTTGGTTTGAGGCACCATCCCCAAAGAAGCATGCGACAACATTATCTAATCCTCTGAGTTTCACGGATAACCCGGCACCCATGGCTATTGGTAGTCCAGCCCCAACGACGGCTGTTGCTCCCAACATGCCTACGTTGAAGTCTGCGATGTGCATTGAGCCGCCTTTTCCTTTGCAGTATCCCGTCTTTTTGCCTAGAATTTCGGCCATAATTCGCTTTAGTTGGGCGCCTTTGGCTATACAGTGGCCATGTCCTCGATGAGTACTTGTAATGTAATCGTCTTTTCTGAGGTTGCTGCAAACGCCAACAGCTACGGCTTCTTCTCCGGCATAAAGATGTATTGTACCCGGAACAAGATTTCGAGCGTAAAGTTCAAAAACCTTCTCTTCGAAACAGCGGATCTGAAACATTTTCCTATACATTTCAACCAGTTTTTCTTTGCTGATGTTTCGCTGCAATCAATTTGTCTCCTGAGCGCTCACAGAGCTTACGCTCTTATAGAGTTTGGAATATTTTTATATTATCCTAACGGTTGTTGATACTTGAGCGGAAGGATGTTGAGTGGATTTTTCACGAAGATGCTTCATATTGCTTCTTAGTCTGGTTAGTATTTCCCTCATTTTTCGCTGCACGATATACCCATCGCTTTCTGAAGTAATGCAGAAAGAGAGTTCAAGTTTTCTTAGGTATGAAATCGACGCTGCATACGTAGGAAGCCTTAGGCAGACTATCACAATTGTCAATCACTCTCCCAACCCTGTTGCGGGAGAGCTTTTCCTTCCTCTGATTAGAAACGAAACTGCACGTCACTACGTTATTCTACATAACATCTCGTCGTCTGAAATGCTTCATGAAGCATTCTTGAGTGATCATTACGGAAATAGATACTTCTACTGGAGCCACTTGGAAATAGATGGAGAACAGACCTTCAGCCTTGCGCTAGACTACTATGTGCTTTCTTTCAGCATCCACTACTTAATTAATTCGAGCATTGTAGAGGATTATGACACAGATCCAGAAATGTACAAGAAATACGTAGAGTCAGAAGAACTGATAGAGTCCAACAATTCAAGAATAATTTCGAAAGCCCATAATCTCACTGATAACGTAGATAATTGGAATGAAAAATCATTGAGAATGTACAATTTTGTGCGTCGTCATGTGCGTTACGAGGAACAAGATGAAGAAAAGGGAGCCTTATGGGCTCTAGAAAATGGTGTTGGTGACTGTTCCGAGTATTCCTATTTATTTGTCGCCTTGTGCAGAGCTGCTGGAATCCCAGCAAAGATTCAGGCAGGGTTTGCCTTTCACCATCCAAGCGAGGATTTGGAAAATGGTCATATGTGGGCTGAATATTACTTGGAGAATTATGGATGGATACCTGTAGATGTCACATGGCGACTATTCGAAGTGATTGATGACAAACATTTCAGTTCGATTCAAAGTGTACCAGAGCTTATTCCATACGCCAACTATTACTTTGATTCTGAAGCAGAAGAAAATAATGTGGAAGAAAAGCAATTAGTCTCACTAAATCCTTGCAAGACCGATGTTTTTGATGATGACTTCATTGAAGATGTTGTGAAAGCTATTCGGAAAACGAGGCAAGCAAAATTTGCCATTTTTTTGGGAAAAGTTTTTGGAACCGCGCTAATTTTCCCATCCGTGGCTGAAGATGTTGAACAAACATTTCTTGAGAGTAAAATCCAACTGCAGAATGCTGTAGGCTTTTGGAATGAGAACCCAAAAATCGCTGAGTCAAATGCGGCTAAAGCTCTTGAGAAGGTTGAAAAAACACTACAAAATGCTTGATGCTTATAGCAAAAGCGTTCTCGATCTTCATAAGCATAACAATAGTCACCCTGTTAATCGGGTCATTTCTTGTCAAGCGATACCAAACCAAAAAAGAATAGAAATTCAGAGCAGAAGTTTCATTTACATGATGTTGTAATCTTAAATTGGGAGAAGAGAATCAGTTTGATGGTCGGTATTGTTGGCAAACCGAATACGGGAAAATCAACATTTTTTAGTGCTACGACCCTTGCACCGGCCAAGATTGCAAGCCATCCATTCACAACAATAAAGCCGAACAGAGGAATTGGATATGTTCGAACACCATGCGTATGCGAAGAATTCAATGTTCAAGACAATCCAGTCAACTCGCTGTGCCTGGAGGGCATAAGACTCATTCCAGTCGAACTAATCGATTGTGCAGGTCTTGTGCCTGGGGCTTGGCAAGGAAGAGGTTTGGGAAACCAGTTTCTAGACGAAATTAGGAAGGCAGACGCCTTAATCCACGTTGTTGACGCTTCTGGTGGAACAGATTCTGAGGGAAGAATATGCAAACCGGGTGAACATGATCCACTAGAGGATGTGAGATTTCTGCAACTTGAAATTACCATGTGGATGGCGAAAATACTGAAGCGAGACTGGCCCAAAATCGCTAGGGCTGTAGAAGCTGAGACTAAAGAGAGCCTTTTCTCTCTGTTGGAAGAAAGGTTAAGTGGCTTAGCGATAAAGAGAAGTCATATATCCGAGGCAATAAGAAGAACAGGACTGAATGCTGACAACCCAACAACTTGGAGCGAAGACGACTTTCTGAAGTTCGTGGATGCTCTAAGGGAAATTTCCAAACCCATGTTAATAGCGGCAAACAAAATAGACGTGCCAACAGCCCAAGAAAACCTAGGAAGACTGCAAGAATTGAATTGTCCTGTAACGCCGTGCTGCGCCGAAGCCGAACTTGCGTTGAGAAGAGCAAGCGAGAAGAAGCTTATAGATTACAAACCTGGAGACTGCAACTTTAACATAAACAAACCCGAACAACTGAATCAAAACCAAACCAAGGCATTGGAAACCATAAGGGAGAAAATCCTACTTGGATTCGGTTCAACAGGTGTTCAAGAAGCAATAAACGCTGCTTTTTTCAAGCTTTTAGGCATGATTGCGGTTTATCCCGTTGAAGATCTGGAGCATTTATCGGATCATGAAGGAAGAGTTCTTCCAGACGCATACCTTGTGCCATATGGAACAACAGCACGCCAACTCGCCTATATAATTCACACAGAAATCGGGGAAAGCTTCATCTACGCAACGGAGGCAAGAGAGAAAAAAAGAGTGGCCGAAGACTATATACTCAAAGACCGGGATGTCATCTCGATCGTAAGCGCCAAAAAGAGAGCTTGAACTCACTATTCACCAAAACGCCTCTTACGCCTTTGAAAGGTCCTAACAGCCCGCAAGAGGTCAATAAATCTAAAGCTTGGCCAATAGACATCTAAAAAGCACAGTTCACTGTAGGCAGACTGCCACAACAAAAAGCCACTCAATCTCTCCTCTCCAGAAGTTCGAATAATTAAGTCCGGATCTTGCTTTGACATATGGGATGTGTACAAATACTTCTCGAATACGTGTTCCGTGATTTCCTCAGGGCCCAGTTCTCCTTCATTCACTCTGCGCGCGATCTTCTTCGCAGCATCCACGATTTCCGCTCTTCCGCCATAGGCAAGCGCAAGATTCAAGAAATGTTCATCATAGTCTCGAGTCGTATTTTCAACATTCGTAATAAGCTGCTGCAAGTCTTTCGGCAGCAGACTTAACCTACCTATGACTTTTACGTGAACCTTGTTCTTGTGTATGCGTTCATCTGTCAGAATTCTCTGAAACTGTTCATGTGCGATTTGCATGATTTCTTCAACCTCGTTCTTCGAGCGACGGAAGTTCTCTGTGGAAAAGGCGTAGAGAGTTATAGATTTGACGCCGAGTTTCAAGCACCAGTCGAGAAGCTGCTCAACTTTTTCGGCGCCTTTTTCATGACCGAACCACGGGTCAAGATCCTTTTCAGAGGCCCACCTTCGGTTTCCATCCAGAATTATCGCTATATGCTCTGGCTTAACGCTGTTCTTGACTTGGTACCACAGCCATTTCTGATATAACTTGTACGCTCCAATGGCTGAGAGGAAACCTTGAAGCATTTGTCACTCAAACCTCGCGTCTCTAAGTGCCTTTGCACATGGACAATTGCGTTCACTGGGTAAAGCCTTAATGGTTTCAGTTAAGATTTTCTCTATCTTGGGAAGAACAGTTTTTGAGATTTCGGAGACTTCGAGGGCTGTCAATGTTTTTTGTACGCCAGCGGCCATGTTTGAAACATAGCATATAGTTGCGTAACACATTTCAAGCTCACGTGCAAGCACTGATTCTGGAATGGCAGTCATTCCAACAACATCGCAGCCCAAACGCNTGAACATCTTGATCTCTGCAGGAGTTTCATAGCGAGGTCCTTCAGTGCAGACTATTACAGCTTTATCCTGAACATTAGATCCAAGTTTTCTTGCTGAATCAATCAACAGCTTGCGGATTTCCGGACAGTATGGCTGAGAGACATCAATATGGGTCACTGGAGCTTCATCATAAAAAGTCGCTGAGCGATGTTTTGTGAAATCAACAAAATCGTGGGGAACAACAATGTCTCTGGGCCTTAAGTTAACGTTTATCGCACCCACGGCGTTCGTAGCCAATATCCTCTCTACACCTACTTCGTATAACGCGTAAATGTTTGCCCTATAGTTTATCCTATGTGGGGGAATGGAATGATCCGGGCCGTGTCTCGGCAGGAAAATTACGTTCTTGCCCCGGATTTTTCCAATATGGAGGGGTGGGGGTATTCCGTATGGCGTTCCCACACGTAACTCCCTAGCATTTTCAAGTAAGCTTTCGAAACCAGTACCGCCAACAATCGCAATTTTAGCCTTCTTCAAATTCTTCAGCCTGTTCTTCGGTCTCCTTGAAAAATGTTCTTGCGGATCTATGGACAACGAGAATAACTAGAGCAGAGGCTATACCTATTAAGATGCCGATGACTATTGAGAAGATAAGAAGCGCTGGATCTGCGTCAGGTTGAATTAGCACTTCTGAAGTTCCCTTGAGAATCCATCTGGACCATCCTATCAAGACTATCAAGGCCGCGTTGCGTAGCAATCTGATGTCCCGTTCAAAATATGAACGTATAGCTTTTCCTGCTAGTATTACACAGATACCTACGACTATGAGATCCATGAATCCAGAAATAAACCATCCAGCGATTCGTGGAAAGTCACTGAGCCAGCCAGATATATCCGGAGGTATCGGAATCTTTGTTGTTCCCAGATAGGCGCCAACTATTATGCATAATGTTCCTACAATCGCAGAGAAATTTGAAATCTGTACTGGAAGGGGTGGTGGAGAGTACTCTCTGATCCATTGATAATAGTTTTTGACCATTTTGTCGACACCGAATCCTTTTGCGAGCATGAATATGCTTACAACGAATATGAAGGCTATCCAATATTGGTAAAGCAGATTGAAAATTGAAAGAATGCCCAAGATTAAGAAGAGTAGTCCCGGTATCCCCAAGGCAATGCGGGAGTAACGTGGATTATTTACTATCATTTTCATGTATCTTGTGAATAAGGCGGCTGTTTCTTCGATTGACTTGCTGTGCTTCATCACTATTCTTCTTACAGAAGAAACAGGTACTCTTGATTCTATAAGTGGCAGAATGGCCTCGTCTGAATATCCATCTGTAACCAAAATGACTTCGCCTGCTGGAAAGGAAGTAAGCAAATCATTTAGTTCAGCAACGATTTTTCGGTCCGCGCCTACTCCTCCAAGTTCTGAACCACAGATTATTGCTATTTGGAAAACTTCGTTAGGCTTGCTCTCTTCTTGCAGACGATCGTAAACGCGCACAGCCTCGAACATTGCATTTGCATCTGGTTCCTCAGGATCTCGCAAAGCTAAGGCTACAGCAGCGTTGAGATTTTCGTCTCTTCCTACGAGGGGAGTTTTAATCTCTGCCTTTGTGCCCAAATCGTTGTCGCTGTCAACGCACAAAATGAGGATTCTTTTTTGTTTTTTCTCTTCTGCCGTCACCTTGTTCTCTTTTCTCCAGTATAATTTATGTATTGTCTCTTTAATCTTGCGTTGTTTTTCCCTTCTCTGTGAGGATTTTGAATTCCTCCCAAGTTATTTTCGCTCCTTGCTTCAGTTTTTCTTTTGCCTCTTTTCTGATCTTTCTCTTTAGAGCATCTTCTCTTTTCTTTTTTTCTTTCTCTTCTTTCTTTCGAATTTCTTCTTTTAACAGTTCTATTTGGTTTAGAATTGTCGTTATTTCTTGTTGAATAGGCTTTGTCTTTTGTCTTGTCATTAGAAAGCTTTGATGCAT
>JGI2172J19969_10001012_pt1 | contig 12690 bp, 12 predicted proteins | sample DeeMarSWOR230_32_FD_19969 | JGI IMG/M metagenome (IMG submission 19969)
AGGTAAATAAGGATTAACGTAATAGAAACTATTATGAATCCAGCATCCATCTTACCCTCATTCTTTAATCATCCAGAATGATCTGGGCTATCGCCAGACTTGATTGATCTAGACCAGCTGGCAAATTCAGCTTCACGCGCTCTCAAATGGAATACAAGCGCATACCAAATATACTAAATTAGAAAAAGCCTTTGCTTTCACGCCAACCATTGAAAAGATGGAGTTTTGGGAAGAGACATCTCCATAGTCACAAGTTGTGACTACATAATGTGAGTCAGACTCTTATGCTTCGGATGTTTTCTAATGATCTGTGTAATTGATGTCTGAACAAAGAAATAGGAAGACTCGAAAGGATCTTAAGGTTTTGATTGTGAACGACATAGAAGGAATCTCTGGGATCAACCATTGGCATCAGATCCGCTACGGATACAAGGAGTTCGAAGAATCCGGCAGGATCCAAGTAACCGAGGATGTAAATGCCGCTATTCGCGGCCTTAGGGCTGCTGGCGCCACGAATATCAGGGTTGCTGATTGCCATGGTTCTGGCGGTCCGAACAAGAACATAATTTCCGAGAAACTAGAGAAAGGAGTGGAACTATTTCAAGAGAAGACTGTTCCTGAGAGACTGAAAGAGGCGGTTGACAAATCCATAGATGCTGCGGTCTTCATTGGTTTTCACGCGATGGCCGACACCAAAGATGGTTTCCTCAGACACACCGTAACCTTGGAGCCTAGAATAAAGATCAATGGCAAGTTTGTTGGGGAGACAGCTCTTACTGCATATGCACTCGCTGAGCATGACATACCTGTGATCATGGTTACAGGCGATCAAGCCTTGGTTAGAGAAGCCTCAGCATTTCTACCGGAAATTGAAACAGTACAGGTCAAATCATCTCTTGACTGTAGGACAACTAACTGTTTGCCTCTGCCAAAAGCCAGAAGACTGATCGAGACAGCAGCAAGACGAGCTCTTTCAAGAATAGACGAGTTCAAACCGATGCGAATCACCAAGCCTATTAAAATTGATGTTGCTTTTCCAAAGAAAGAGCATGCAGACCTATGCGAAACCATTCCAAGAGCTGAAAGAAGCGCAGAAAAGACAGTTTCATACACTGCTGAAAATTGGAACGAGACGAACAAGTTTGTGAGGACAGCTATCCGCTTAGCAGGTCGATTGGCAATTGGAGCCCTTCTGCAAAAGGCAAGTAAACTCGAAGGGGCAGAGAAAGCCCTGCATGAGTGGGAAGAAAATCTTGTTAATGAATGGTTATCTTAATACAGCAAGTCAATCAAACTCTCATCAATAGCAAATTGAATCACAAATATCTGATAAGCGCGTCTCTTGCCATTTGACATGTATGTGGAAGAGATTAGTAAAGGGTTCAAACAGGCATTGCAATCGCGTCGACAAAAAGAGGAGTATGGGAGTTCATTGTCTATTTGCTCTGGAAAATGCCGAATTGGTTTCCCTCTGGATCTAGGGCGAAGGCCCACCAGCCTATTCCTGGAATCTCTTGCTTTGGTACTGTGATTTTTCCACCTAATTCTTCTATTTTCTTGCTGTACTCGTCTACAGACTCGACTGCAATGTAATTTACTGGCTTATGTTCTGGATTCTGCTTTTTCATCATTCCCCCATTGACTCCTGGTCGTAATAGCATGCCTTTGTCATCAACGGGAACCGTTTCAACGTTCCAATACTCTGTGAAGCCCTGCATCTTCTCAATCTTCCATCCGAACAGTTTCGAGTAGAACTCCCGTATCTTCCCTACATCGTCGGCAGGAATTTCAAAGTGAACAATTGTATGATCTACCAATTAAAACACCATAGCAGTACTATGCCTTCTTGGTATGTTTTTCCTTGGGCGCTCCACAGTTTGAACATGTCGCCCGTCGACATCTACCTGCATATTCAGTCTTACATTCACCACAAACCCACGTAGGCATCTTCTTTACACCTTCCTTCTCCATCTAACCTAGACACTATTGAGGGGTGAATCAGAGTATTTAATAATTCCTTATGCTCGCGCGAAGCCTCCGCGAGCTGGCTTCTCAAATGGTGTTAGTAACCTTAGCACGTTCTGTAATTTCATTCAAGCCATTTCAAACTACTCGATTAAGTTTCTTGAGAATTTCGTACTTGTTTAGTTTTCTGAATAAAACTCTAGGCTCCAAAATAGGGTGGTCAGCAGGTATAGGTGAATTTCCAATTCTCTCGAACTCATCTTCTTGCATTTTTTCGGGGAGGCTTAACATTTTCCGAATGTTTTTGGCTGTAGTTGGCAGATAAGGTTGGATCATAATAGCTAGGGCATTTACAACTTGAACCGAAATGTTCAGTGTGGTGCCAGCAGACTCTTTGTTTTTCTTGATAGTGTGCCAAGGCTTACGAGACGACAAATAAGTGTTCCCAGCTCTAGCCAACGAGAAGACTGCGTCCAAAGAATCCCTGAATTTGAGGTTCTCGATGAGTTCAGCCTGCTTTCTGGCCGAGAGGGCGATCAATCCTAAGAGTTCTTCATCTTCATCTTTCAAATGGCTTTGCGCGGGAACTTTTTTATTAAATTCCCTGTAGATTAGAGTTAGTGTCCGATGGACAAAGTTTCCTAGCAGATTGTTCAGGTCCGTGTTCACTCTTTCAACAAACCTTTCCCAAGTGAAGCTCAAGTCTTTGGTCTCAGGCCTCTCTATGATTAAGAAGTAGCGCCAATAGTCCGCAGGGGACACTTCCAACGCTTCTTCAGCTCCAATGCCTACGCCTTTTGACTTAGAGAAGGGCTGATTCTCAAACATCATGAACTCTGTAACAGTTATTCCGTAGGGCAAAACGTAGGGTTCATGGGTTGCCATGAGTAAGGCTGGGAAGATTATTGTGTGAAAGATTATGTTGTCTTTTCCTATGCAGAATACAGTTTTTGTGTTTTTGTCTTGCCACAGTTTTCTCCATTCTTTTGGTCTTCCAGTGCATTCAGCCCATTCTTTGGTAGCGCTCAAATAGCCAAGGATGTTCTCAGCCCAAACATAAAGAACTTTTCCTTCAGCTCCTTCAAATATGGGTTCTGCTGGAATACCCCATTCGATGTCTCTGGTTATGCACCTTGGCTTCAAACCTTCCTCAACCATCTTCTTTGCAAAGTTTCTAGCTGATTCATTAAGATGCATACAGTTTTGCAGGAATTTTTCTATTTGACTATGAAATTTCGGCAGGTTGAAATACCAATGTGTAGTTTCCTTCAACAATGGGGAAGTCCCGCAACTAACGCAATGTGGATTTAAGAGTTCTGTAGGAGTCAAATGATACCCACATTCCGGGTTTGTACACTGATCGCCTCGGGCACCAAGCACCCCGCAGATAGGACATGTGCCTTCAACAAATCTGTCTGGCAGGAACCTTTTACATTTTGGACAGAAGAGTTGTTCACTTCTCGATTTGAAGATATATCCATTCTTGTAGACTCTCTCATAGAATTCTTGACAGAACTTCATATGTGTTGGATTGTGGGTTATGGAGTAGTTATCAAAGTTGATATTCCATTGCTTAAGCAGCTTCAAGTATTTGTTGTGATATTTTGACGCGATTTCCTCAGGGCTTCTTCCACTCTTCTCGGCAGATACAATGATTGGGGTGCCATGAGCATCCGAACCGCTTACATATACTACTTTTTCACCTCTAAGACGGAGGTACCTAGAAAAGACATCGCCGGTGAGAAGGTGGAGAAAGCTACCTAGATGTGGGGATGCATTAACATAGGGCCAAGCTGCGGTTATAATCCACTGTGAACGAGAAGAGACTGTTCCTTTTGAACTCCATTTCTCGATCCCTCATCATGTCATCCTCATTACATTCATCACTTCAGTTCAATTTAAAGATTGCGAGCGCAACGGTCAAGGGATAGCGTCTTCATGTGGAGTGAGATTCAAACACCCAGAATTCAAAGCGAGATTCAGACCTAATCCAAGTGTCAAAACGTGGATCATAAACGTATATGTGAAGCTGACCGCCTCACTCTTTTAGCCATTTCTCTCAGACTTTGTGAGCAGTGCATGCTCTAGAGAATGTGCCGACTTACCAACCTTCTAGAAAGGTGGAGAGAGTAGAGTGAAAAGTAAAACTAACAACACTTCAAGTTACGAAAAACTAGGGGGAGGGGGGGTAGGTGACGTTTTACCGAAATATCATACTAGGATTGTCGCGTGCACTCATATGGGACTATGTGTTGTGACGCATTGATGGTTTCAGAGTTTCCATTGTTTCATTATTTTAGTGCACGCAAGTCAACTGGGTTTGATGATTGCCATAATATCGCTGACGCTTGTTAGTTCATAATCTGCTTTTCCTGTTTCTTTCATGGTTTGTCCGTATTTTGCGAGTGCTGTGTTTAATCCAAGTTTTTTTGCTGGAAGTAAATCGCGGGATAACGAATCTCCTACCATCAAGATTTCATTATTCTCTATGTCTGGTATTTTCTCTTTCAGTTTCTTTATTGCTAGTTTCAGGGGCAATCCGTTTCGTTTCTTTTGATGGGTATCTTCAAAGCCAACTNTAAAATCGAAGTATGCTTCTATGTTCATTGCCATCAGTCTTTGATATGCTTTTGTTTTTGGAGCGTCTGTCACAACGATCAGTATGACGCCTGTTTTCTTCAGTTTCTGTAGAGTCTGTTTTACGTTTGGGTACGGTTTCAAATAGTCGTTTTTCACCTTCAAATAGGCGTTTATGGCTGCAGCTAATAATTTGTGCCTGAAATGTCCTGTACTCTCTAGAAACTTTGTGAATGCCTTGTCTGATTCTATGCCAACTTCAAAGTACGTCTTCATCAACCTTGTGTACGCTGTTTCCCTGTCCATTTTTAATCCAACTTTGATCATGGCGTCTACAGCAGCTTGACACGCCTCGCTTTTCATCCGCATAAAATCAACTAATGTATTATCCAAATCAAAAATAACCGCTTTGATCTTCCTCATATTGACCAACAATTAAGAAAGTACACTAGATTAACTTTTTCACCGAAATCTCATAAATCATCAGGATTAAAATGTGCTTACAATGTGTATTCTTTTCCAGTTTTGATCAATTGAACGTTTTTGCTTGTTTTCGTGAATAATTGTTGATTTTCAGTGTGTATCGGAAAAATCCTGTTCGGTTTGACATGTTCGATTAAACCGGTTATTTGCTGTTTGTTCATGTGTCCTGAAGCATGAAGTTGATGGAAATGCATTTTGAAATGATCTAGCCAGTTGTGCATTACTTGGTCTTCAATGTCTTCTTCGCTGAATGGTTCGCTCATGCTGTGGATAAAATGGCTGCTTGGATCTGGTTTAATATCGATTAACTCTGCGAACTGGTAGAAATCTAAGTCCATAACCAGTTTACTCTGGTTTTCATGCACAAACTGAAAGGTCACCATTTTATCCATGAATTCTCGTTCCCAAACATAATAGTCCTTCTCCAGAAACCTTCCAGACTTCTTCCGTTTATAGTAGACTAGAACGTCTCTGTCTTTTATTGGGTTTGGAAGATCTAAACGTTTGTCTTCTACAAGTTTGCTTAGTAGATAGGCGGTTTTTGGCGAAACCACGATTTTTCTACCATTATTTTTAGCCACATTATAAAAGCTTCTGAACCTATCCATATCCCTGCTATAACGCGTAACAAATACCATCTTATCTGTAGAACCAACTATTCCTTTAATCAATTCTGCAACTTGAAGCTCCGAATAATTCTTCCGCTTCTCCTTCTCAACCATCCTAGTACCTTCACAAATCAAAGCAACAGGCTCACAACTCCGAGCTTTCCGCAAGAAGTCCTCAGTCAAATCCTTTCTAGGACCATGCATCCGCAAGTCACCAGTATAAACAATAGAACCCTCAGAGGTCTCAACCATAAAACCGTAAGCCGCAGGAATCGAATGATCAACATGAACCGGCTCCACTACAATGTCGCCGACCTTAATCTTGTCTCCAGTTCTAAACATACGATACATATGCTTTCCATAACTGCAGAAACTGCTCGTCTTCTCCATAGCCTCCAAAAACAGTTTAGTTCCCACACCAAGACACACACGTATTTTAGGATCTAAAAACTGAATATGATTCACATGATCAAAATGTGCATGAGACAGAAACACAGCATCAAACTTCGGCTCACAATAACAAAGATCAGTGAAAGTCAACTGTTCCTTAGAATACAGTCCTTCCAACTTAGGCAACAAATCAAACTCAAAATAATCTCCCAAACCATTAATGCCCCTAGGAGAAAGCCAACCAGTATAGAAACCCGCACCGAAAACAAAAGACTGACCAAAATCAAAAAAAACTCTAGCTTCTTTATCTTCTATAAGAATCTTGTTGCCACCAATCTCATTCGCCCCACCATAAAACGTCAACTTAACCATTTCAATCACAGACATACATGTCTATATTCACTTTTTATTTTTGGGATGAAAACCATGAAACGCGTGTTGAACGACGCTTTCAGATCATGATGGACCTACCCTGAACACAAGACTTCCATTCACCTAAGAACATGCGCATAACGGTTAGATAGCAGAAGTCTTAGTTTTATCTTAGAAATACAACGGCTTGTTAGATATCGAGTGGAGGATGAATCTGTGGGATTAAAAACTAAGGCAGGAGGAGTTTGTGTGTTAATCACTATTGTTGCGATTATTCTAGTGTCTTTTGGCTTTATGCTACAGGAAAGAGAAGATGGAATAGTTGAGGAAGAACCGTCGGTCATCAAAATAGCTGCATTCAATATCCAAATATTTGGGAATGCTAAGAGGCAGAAAGACTATGTTATGGGTGTGCTCGTCAACATTGTAAGAGAGTTTGACATTACACTTATTCAAGAGATAAGAGACTCTAGCGAAGAGACAGCTCCATATTTTCTTCAGAAGATAAATGAGATGGAAGGAGCAGAATACAGATATGTCAGGAGTGAACGGTTAGGAAGAACCGTGAGCAAAGAGGCTTATGCTTATTTCTACAACAGTGAAACTGTAGGATTCATTGAAGGTTCCAATTATGTTTATGATGATGTTGATGACGTCTTTGAGAGAGAACCTTACATAGCGAGTTTCAGGAGCGGAAACTTTGACTTCACACTTGTGGGAATTCACACAAAACCAGATGATGCTTACTCGGAAATAGGCAATCTAACATATGTTCTTCAGTCATTATTGTTGGAGAATCTTGATGAGAAAGATGTCATAATATTAGGAGACTTCAATGCTGACGGAAGATACTTTGACGAACATGATTTCACAAACCCATTGAAGGCATCGCAGTTCTACTGGGTCATAACCAATGACATGGACACCATGATCACAACAGACAACACTTATGACAGGATAGTACTGATGAATACCACATACAACTACGAATTCATTAAAAATAGTGCAGAAGTTTTCCACTTTGATATGGAGTACGAAATCAGCAATGATACACTAATCAAGGAAATCTCAGACCACTATCCAATATACGCTGAGTATGAAACTCGTCTGGAAGATGATGACTAGTATAGAGAGCGCTCAAATCGGAAAGAATGGAGCTTCAGGGAATTACTCGACAATTGTATCGTTGATCACATCATATTCTAATAGTAAGTACGAGTTTTCAAGTTTCTTGCAATCTTCTAGTTTTAGAGCTTTTAACAAATGCAGTTGAGACTTGTCTGTGAGAGAAACGCCATCGACTAACGAAGATGTCTCCTTTCCTCCAACAATTAGTGGAGCCACCACAATTTTCACATGATCAACTAAACGGTTTCGGAAAAATATTGCATTCAAAGTGCCGCCAGATTCAATGGTTATCTTTTCTATCTTGTGGTGTTTTCTCAGTTTTACCAATAAATTGGCAAAATCAATGTCAGTTTCATAATATATTGGCTCAATGTTATNNTNTTCACTTTTCAGTTTGAATGCAGGATGTTGGGGATTGTTTGTTACAATAATGAGTTGTTCAATCCAATTACACAGGTAATTGATTCCATGCTTGTTTAAATGTGGTTTTCTATCTACAACCACGAATTTCAACGGTTCCTTTTCTGGCGCTTCTTTCTTCTTATTGAATCCTACTTTCTCCAGTACACGACCGGAGTTCAGGTAATTTGGCCCCAGTGAATGCTCTAATTCATAATATTGAACGAATCCTTCTTTGACACCGACAATTCTCGTCCAATCTGAATCTGAATCCAAATTATCGGTAGATCAAGAAGTTATTTTTCCATCCAAAGAAATAACCAAACATAATGTTGTTTCTGCTCGTTCAAACATCTCGTTAACCTCTAAATGATTGGTATCCTCAACAAACCCATCGCAAACAACATTTTAAATCCTTTCTGTACACGTTGGATGTGACAGAAAAACCAAGGGATACTACAGCTAACTCAAAAAAATGATTGGAAACCTCCTCGTAGCGACGATATCTCCTGTGCAATACTTCTTGTCCATCTCATAATAAATATAGATGAAGCCATGATATTTTGCATAAACTCGTAGCACATCTATCTGGCATACGCGAAATGTTAGAGGTTGAAAGAATGGTTGTGGAAATAAAAATTGACTACGACCGATGCACTGCTTGTGAGAAATGTATTGAGGTTTGTACTTTCAGCGTTTTGGAATGGTTTGAGGATCGACCTATCATTGCAAACCCAAATAATTGTTCAGCGTGTCTGGAATGTGAAAAGAACTGTCCTGCCAAATCGATAGAAGTGAAAGAGAAATAGCAGGTTAATAGCCGCTCGCCAATTCAATGATGTCGGATATGACTTGCTTATGTTGTGAGAGAAAAGGAATGCCCAACAAAAACTAGCCATAACATTTATTTTTATGCATAAGCACATTTTTAAAGAGATCAAAACATAAAGCATTATGCTCTAGGAAAGTGTGAAAATGAGAAAATGCAAGCTTTGCGAAAAGAATGGTGAAGAGTTAACTCTGTTTTCAGTCAACCACAAGGAACTGGGCCGAATCATGGTCTGTGAAGGATGCTGGAAAAAACTTTGGAATGAAAATCGTATGGTATGTAGCGCTACTGGATCAGGCAGCACATGTCCAACCTGTGGATGAAGAAGAGTTCACTGTTGTCCCATTCCTGTGGCTGTAAAATTAATAAGTCGATAGTAGACTGAACGTGCACAAATATGAGGGCAAACTATGGTTGAGGATGAAGAGCTTGAGAGGATAAGGCTTAAGAAACTAAAGGAAATGCGCAAACAAAGAGTGTCATATAACCTGTCAGATTCTCTTGAGGAGAAAAAAGAAGATAAACCTATTAAGGTAACGGATTCAACATTCACGAAGATCGTGCAGAAGCATCCCCTAATGGTGATTGATTGTTGGGCGGAATGGTGTGCTCCATGCCATATGATTGCGCCGATAATAGAGGAACTTGCGAAGGATTACGCTGGTAAAGTAGTATTTGGCAAGTTGAATGTGGATGAGAACCGAAAAGTCGCCATGCAGTATCAGATAATGAGTATCCCTACGCTGTTAGTGTTTAAAGGTGGACAACTCGTAGACAGGATAATCGGTGCAGTACCTAGACAAATGTTAGAACCAAAGATAAAACGGCATTTGTAGACCAGTACTTGAATGAACGTGGTATTGACTTATCTCCAAATCTTCTTCATCATTAGCGCGCGCTGCGTGCCAATTGCCTACATTATTCTTTGAAGTTGCAACCAACTGCATTGTTTCGATACCCTTGTTTTATCAGTGACTAGATGGTTCTCTCTTCCATTGTGCTCATCATTCTAGCCCGCGCGAGCCAATTGAAACTATGTAGACAAGAGATATTAAGCAAAGAAATGTTTGATTAGCTTACAAAATCGAGAAATTATGAAGGGTGTACCTATGGAATTCTCTAACGTTTATGAAGATGCCAAACGTGCAGAAGCGTATTCCAAACTGGAGTTTCCCCACACCTATTATCTGTCGTACAGGGATTTGCCTAAAATTATATCTGACCATGTCAAAGGAACAAACGCATTAGATTTTGGGTGTGGCACGGGATGTTCAACAAGATTTCTGCAAAGACTCGGTTTCACCACGGTCGGAGTCGACACATCAGAAGCCATGCTGAAGAAAGCAAGAGAAATAGATCCAAAAGGTGACTACCGTATCATTGGAGATGGTGATTTTAGCCAGTTCGAACATAACGTCTTTAACCTTGTACTATCTGCGTTTACATTTGACAACATTCCTACGATGGAAAAGAAAGTGCAGATATTTGTAGAACTCAGGAACATACTGAAAAGTGAAGGAATAATAGTCAACTTGGTCTCTTCACCCGAAATATACACGCATGAATGGGCATCATTCTCCACTAAAGACTTTCCAGAGAACAAACATGCAAAAAGCGGAGACAAAGTGAGAATAATCCAAAAAGACACGAAGGACAAAACACCCATAATAGACATCATCTGGACACTCGAATATTATCATGAGACCTATGAGAAAGCTGGATTAGAAATAGTCGAAACTTACGAGCCACTGGCAAAGACAAATGAACCCTACAGATGGATTAATGAAACAAGGATTCCACCTTGGACTATCTATGTGCTGCAAAGTGAATACCGCACATTTGAGTAATTTTGAGTGAAAGACTGTCTCCACAATGTGTACACATTCTTTTTCTTGCTGATTTTGTCATTCTCATACACATGCCTATTCATGTCGAACCCTTGCACCATAACACTTAAGACACAGGCGTCTAATGAAAAGTCTAACAAGAACTGGTGTAAATATATGACAGACAAAAAACAAACCGAGAAAGAGGCACCTGCTGAAAAAGAAGTTAAAAGCGAAAAAGCGGCAAAGAAAAAAGAAGTTAAAAGTGGCAAAACACCTCCAAAAGTTAGCAAAGAACAAAACATAATCTACGTTGGAACCAAACCTCCAATGAGTTATGTCATGGCAATCATAACAGCTTTCAATATGTCTGACACGAATAAAGTTGTCCTGAAAGCTCGAGGTCGTGCCATAAGCACAGCTGTTGATGTTACTGAAATCACTCGCAACCGATTTTTCAAAGACGCCAAAGTACATTCCATTGCTATCGGCACTGAAGAAGTTGCATCCAGAGAAGGCGGAAACCCAAGAAATGTTTCAATAATGGAAATTACCATTAAAAAATGAGAACCATTAAGAAAACAGAATTGCCTATCTACTTTGTTTTTATTAGAGACAAAGGTTTCTGCGTGCACGCATAACTGTTCCGCAGGTCAGTCTACTTCACGAATTTCACTGGACGTCTTTTAAATTTCTTCTTGCAAGTTACGCTACAGAAGTAATAGGTCTCTCCATCGTAGGTAATCTTGAACTTGGCTGTCTTCTCATCCATAACAGCGCCGCAAACAGGATCTCTAGACATTATGTTTAATCCCATGAAAGAATATGCATCCTGCTTATTATAACTGTTGATAAAAAAAGAAAGGGTGTAAAACGAACTGAAGATTTTAGCTAGTAAGCTTAATATCTTCTCGGGGGTCTTCGTTTAGAATAACATTCTCGGCAGTATACGGGTCTGCTTCCGTCAGGTTTGAAGGGAACCTCACATTCTTTGCCACAATCGGCGCAAACGGCCTTATGCATCTCCCGCCTTCCTCTATACGACAATCGAGTTACACCTCCATCTAATAGTCAACGAAAAACTAGCATTCTCACGGAATTCTAATTTTCGCGTGTACAATCAGTTGACATATTGATCTATTTAAACTTGTGTGCGATGAATTTCTCTTTTGCATCCTTATTTGCTTCTTTCTCGCAAATGTTTTATCAGAATCAACCTACGTGCTATGTGAATTGAAATCATTCTTGACGATGTTCTCGAAAAAAGAAAGGGCAATACTAGAGTTTCACGTGTGACGTCTTGTCTGGCGTCACGTATGTAGCTTCAGAAGGGAAGATTCTTAGAAGAGTGAAGTTAGGGTCATCCACACTTTCCCAATGTTTGCTGAAGAACTCGCAATGTCCAGCTAGTTTTGCTTTGATCCGCTTGTCTTCTATTGTCTTTGCCAGTCCAGTGACTCTTATGCAACAATCTTTATTTTCTTTTTTGAACACGAAAGAAAATTCTATTTTCGGGTTTTTCTGTATTTGTTTGACTTTTTCACTCCACGTGTCTGTTGTTATCCAAAATCTCCTATTAAAATTAATCAACGTTACAGGTCTGACTCGGGGTTGATCAGCATCCATAGTCGCTAAGAATACATGTTGAAAATCCTCAAATTGATTTAATATTTCTCTGAGATCCTCTGTTTCTTCAACCAATGCTAACACCTCAATATTCTGGGGTCTTGTATATGATCGATGACATAAAACTTTTACATAAAACCAGCACCCGCCGGACAACAGAGAAAGACGCGTACTAAAAACATGTTTTTATCCATCTGGTTACATGTTTATCTGCCTTTGTCGGATATTGGTAGCTCAACTTTTCAGCTGTTTCTATTGCTATCCAGTGAAACAAATCGATTGACGCCAATAAAGCATTCTTGATGTCTTCCTCGTCATAGTGTGCGAATGTACTGCGTAATTCTTTCAATGCTTGAGGGTGTGCCCACTCTTCCATGAAACGTCCACGGAACCAAGTGTCATAATTCCATTCATGAGTTGCAAGAGCGTGCCACTCCATCATCTGAAGCAGTAACCGTTGCATATGACAATTAAGGCAAGTTACAGT
>JGI2172J19969_10001014_pt1 | contig 12678 bp, 11 predicted proteins | sample DeeMarSWOR230_32_FD_19969 | JGI IMG/M metagenome (IMG submission 19969)
AGTGGCATGGTGCGGGCAGGAGCGGACATTATAGTCCTCGATGGCTTGCGAGGCTCTACGGGCGCTGCACCCAAGATCATCCGTGATAACGTCGGCATTCCCATTGAACTAGCCCTTGCCTCCGTGGATGACCGCCTCAGACAAGAGGGTATCCGGAATCAGGCCTCCGTTGTAATCGCAGGCGGAATCAGAAACAGTGGCGATGTAGCTAAAGCCATCGCCCTAGGTGCCGATGCCATCTATATTGGAACTGCTGCTCTCGTCGCTCTTGGGTGCACCACTTGTCAGCAATGCCACACAGGAAAATGTGCCTGGGGCATTTGCACTACGGACCCCTGGTTAACCAAGAGGGTCAACCCTGATATCGGGGCGAGACGGCTGTCTAACCTTCTTCGCGGCTGGAGTCTTGAGCTTAAGGACATACTGGGCGGCATGGGCATCAATGCTTTGGAGAGTCTCCGTGGCAATCGCCTTCATCTGAGAGGTGTGGGGCTAACCGATACCGAGTTAGATATTCTGGGAGTAAGGATGGCAGGACGCTAAGATGAAAGAAGCTGTAACAATAGATGCCCAGGGCGTTTTCTACCGAGAACTCAATGCCAAATTGAGGCAAGCGGTGTCGAACGGAACTCAAAAGATTGAGTTACTAAATGTCTACGGACAGAGGTATATCGGCACGGACTTGGACAAGCCAGTCGAGATTGAGATATTTGGCACCCCTGGTAATGATTTAGGGGCTTTCATGGATAGTCCCAGGATTATTGTTCATGGCAATGCCCAGGATGGCTGCGGGAACACTATGAACGACGGGGAGATAATCATTCATGGTCATGCCGGGGACATTCTTGGTCTATCAGCCAGGGGAGGTAAGATCTTCGTTAGAGAGGATGTTGGTTATCGGGCAGGTATCCACATGAAGGAATACCAAGACAAAAAGCCAATGGTAGTTGTTGGTGGCACAGCACAGGATTTTCTGGGCGAGTATATGGCAGGCGGAATCCTGATTCTCCTGGGATTAAACCTCAAGGAAGGAGAGCGCCATAAGGCGAATTTCATCGGCACAGGTATGCACGGCGGCATTATTTACATGAGAGGGGATATTCAAGCATTTCAGCTAGGCAAAGAGATAGGCGTCGCTGAACTGGATGAAAATGACCACTTGGTTCTAAAAGAGCTCGTAGGTGAATTTACTTCTCACTTCGACTACAATGCTGGGGAGATATTGAAGCACAAATTTATTAAACTCTTCCCACTTTACCTTCGCCCCTATGGACGACTTTACGCTTACTAAATTAATATAAGGAAGCCAGTGTTGAGCAGAGTATTCATCATAGCCAACGAAAGCGAACAAGCAAGGAAACTAAGGGCGGAACTTGCTCAGAGAGGGTTTGATTGCCTCATTGTTCCCCATAATGATGGAGCAATCGAACAAATTGTCGGGCAATCCCCGGGGGTAATGTTGTTAGACATCGATGAAGTGACATTTAGTTCAGAACAGTGGGAATTGGCTCAAAGGATAAGGCAAGAGATGAACATACCTCTCATCGTTCTCATGTCCAGAGAGAAACTCAATGGCCTTGATTCCAGCATAGATGATTTTGTGGTCAAACCCTGGGAGGCAAATGAGGTTACAGTCAGGATAAAGCGAATTCTGAGGCAAAAGGGGAGCATAGACGGCGAAGATACAATTAAATGTGGCGACTTGGTTATAGATTTAGCCAAGTACGAGGTATCGCTTGGTAATAAGCTAATACTACTGACCTTTAGGGAATACCAGCTACTCAAATTTCTAGCAAGTAATAAAGGAAAGGTTTTTACCCGAGATGCTTTGCTGAATAAGGTCTGGGGATGGGACTATTACGGTGGTGATAGAACAGTAGATGTTCACATCAGGAGATTGAGAAGCAAGATCGAGGACCCAGCTCATACCTTCATTGATACAGTTAGGAATATTGGCTACAGATTGCGGGAAAACATCTAGCCATTCCCGTTTGCCTTCTCAAGCACATCAATTTTTTTGTTTTCTTTCTCCGTAACACAGATTTAACACAATTGTAATATTTTGGAAACAATATGTGAATTAAATTATAGACATGAAATGTGGGAGGATTCCAAATGTCTGTTAACTCCGCTGACACGGCTTGGCTCTTGGTTTCAGCGGCGCTGGTCATGTTAATGACACCAGGTGTGGCTCTATTCTATGGCGGCATGGTAAGAAGAAAGAGCGTTCTTTCCACCATGATGATGAGCTTTGCTGTTCTGGCTATCGTTGGGCTAATCTGGGTGCTCTATGGCTATAGTCTGGGCTTCGGTCCTGACAAAGCAGGCATTATTGGTGGGCTTGATTGGGTGGGACTCAGGCAGGTAGGACAGGAGCCATCTGCTATCTATGCCAATACCGTTCCTCACCTGGCCTTCATGATATTTCAAGCTATGTTTGCCATAATCACCGTCGCTTTAATCACTGGGGCAGTAGTCGAGCGAATGAAATTTAGCGCTATCTTAGTCTTTTCCGTTCTGTGGCTAACCATTGTGTATTGCCCCGTAGCACACTGGGTTTGGGGTGATGGTGGCTGGCTGGCTAAATTGGGGGTACTCGACTTCGCTGGCGGCATCGTGGTCCACATAAGCGCTGGCGTTTCAGCCTTAGCTTTAGCCAGCTTGCTTGGTCCTCGTAAAGGCTTCCTGGGAAGGGAACCTATGGAACCTCACAACATTCCCATGGTAGCACTTGGTGCCGGGCTGCTCTGGTTCGGCTGGTTTGGCTTCAATGCTGGCAGTGCTCTGACCTCTGGGGGGTTGGCCGCTAGTGCTTTTGTCACCACTAACATTTCAGCAGCCGCGGCTGCTTTCACCTGGATGATACTCAGTTGGCGTCAACGGCGTCCCAGTCTCCTTGGCATTGCCACCGGAGCAATTGCTGGGTTGGCGGCGATAACCCCGGCCGCCGGCTTTGTGCCACCATGGGCAGGAATACCAATAGGCATTGTAGCAGCAGTGGTCTGCTACTACTGCATACTCTTCAGAATGAGGCGTGATATAGACGAGTCTCTAGACGTATGGGCGGTTCACGGTATGGGAGGCACCTGGGGAGTCCTGGCCACCGGCATTTTTACTAGCGCAACCATTAACTCGGCTGGTGTCGATGGTCTGCTTCTGGGCAACGCCCTACAGCTTGCCCAGCAGTTCGCCGGAGTTGCTGTAGTCTGGGCTTTTGCCTTCGGTGCTAGCTGGGTTTTGGGCAAAATATTAGACGTTACTCTGGGTCTAAGAGTCAGTAAGACTGAAGAAACAGTAGGCTTAGATATCTCACAGCATGGGGAAAGGGCATATGGAGGGGTGCTGAGATGAAAAAGATAGAAGCCATTATCAGAGAAGAAAAGCTGGAAAGTGTCAAAAGGGTTCTCGAGGAAAATGGTTATTTTGGAATGACGGTTAGCGAGGTAAGCGGCAGAGGTCGTCAAAAGGGGCTATGCCTGCAGTGGCGAGTAGGAGAATATCGGGTAGATTTCCTGCCTAAGCTCAAGATCGAGATTGCTGTCCTAGACGAAGATCTATCCAAAATTTTGCATGCTATGGTCAATGGTGCCAGAACTGGCGAGATGGGAGATGGAAAGATATTTGTCTTTCCACTTGATAACATAGTGCGTATCAGGACTGGGGAGGATGGCGATAACGCTATATAATATATAAAAGGAGGTCAAAGATGGAAAGCAGAAGCAACGAGGAAAGCAAAGAGTATGTCCTCAAAATGGCTAAGGACCATGATATTAAGTTCATCAGGCTATGGTTTACCGACATTCTGGGTATCCTGAAAGGCTTTGCCATTACTGTGGAGGAACTGGAAGGAGCCATGGAGCAAGGGATGGGCTTTGATGGTTCCTCTATTCAGGGCTTTGCTCGAATCGACGAGAGCGATATGGTAGCTATACCTGACCCGGATACATTCCAATTGCTCCCATGGAGACCTAAGGAACACCATGCTGTAGCCAGGATGTTCTGCGACATCCAAAACCCCGGTGGTAAGCTTTTTGAAGGGGACCCCAGATATGTGCTGAAGAGAAATTTGGAGCGAGCGGCTGGCATGGGATACACCTTCTATGTGGGCCCGGAGTTGGAGTACTTCTACTTTCAGGATCCAACCGGAACTCAGAGGTTAGACGAAGGTGGCTACTTCGACATGACACCACTGGACGTCGCTACTGACTTAAGGCGAGAAACAGTTCTTACCCTAGAAGAGATGGGCATAGCCATCGAATATTCCCACCATGAGGTCGCCGCCAGCCAGCATGAGATAGACATGAGGTACACCGATGCCCTGACTATGGCTGACAACGTAATGACCTACCGCCTGGTAGTTAAGCAAATAGCTTTACAACAAGGGGTTTACGCCACCTTTATGCCCAAACCGGTCTTCGGCATCAATGGCAGCGGCATGCATGTTCATCAGTCGCTGTTCAAAGGTGATAAAAATGCCTTCTTTGATAAAAATGATAAACACCACCTTTCTAAGTTAGCTAAATGGTATATCGCGGGACTATTAAGGCATGCCCCTGAAATCACTGCAGTCACCAATCAGTGGGTCAATTCCTACAAGCGCTTGATTCCGGGGTATGAGGCACCAGTATATCTTTCATGGGCATGGCGAAATCGGGCCGACTTGATCAGGGTTCCAGAGTATATGCCGGGCAAAGAAAAGTCTACCAGGATAGAGTTCAGGTCTCCTGATCCTGCTTGCAACCCTTATCTTGCCTTCGCCGTGATGCTAGCTGCCGGACTGGATGGAATTGAGAAGGAATATGAAGTACCAGACCCTGTTGAAGAGAATGTTTATGAAATGACCGAGGAGGAGAGAGAGAGGCGAGGGATAGGCACTCTACCTGGCAGCCTTTGGGAGGCGATCCAGCTCACTGAAAAGAGTGAATTGGTGCGACGGTCCCTTGGCGACCATGTTTTTGATGCTTTCATCGAGAATAAGAAGATCGAATGGGATCAATACCGTAGCCAGGTAACCGACTACGAACTTAAGAAATATTTACCAATCTTATGAGTGGAATGTGTCGCTATGCACGGCAAGTTTAGTTAGACTCACACCACTTTCACTGCTGTTCCGTAGGCTACCATCTCGGCAGCTCCGGACATCACCATCGATGTTACAAACCTGGTACCGATTATAGCATTAGCACCTATCTTCTCGGCTTGCTCAATCATCCTCTGTAGTGCTTCCTCCCGAGCCTGTGCCAGCATTACGGTGTAATCCTTGACTTCACCACCAACAATGTTGCGCAAGCCAGCCATGATATCATGCCCCATATGCCTGGCTCTGATAGTGCTGCCTCTAACCAAACCTAGGGTTTCTGTTACCCTTTTGCCCTCTATCTGTTCTGTGGTAACCACAATCATTTTTCTACCTCCTTAAATTTTTCCTTTTCCTTCTTGGATGCTCGATACCTCTCCAAACCTAGCGATGCCAGGAGTACGATAAGCCCTACAGCTATGGCGGCAATAGCAATCTTAACTGGCAAGGGCAGTGATAAGAAAGCTAAACGGAAGAACCAGTAAAGCCCCCAGCCTATCAAAATGCCCATGCCGACTGCTAGTAAAATACCGCCGATTTTCCTCAAGATACTACTCCTTGAATTTATTGGTGATGGGTAATCTCCTATCCCGGCCAAAGTCTCTGGGAGTTATCTTTATACCAGGGGCAGTTTGGCGGCGCTTATATTCACTCCTGTCTACCAAACGAGCTACCTTTGTAACTATATCACGGTCAAAGCCCATGGCTATAATCTGGTCAACTGTCACGTCATCTTCCACATAAGCCTTTAAAATATGGTCCAATACTTCATATGGTGGCAGGGTATCGGTATCTTTTTGGTCTGGTCTTAGTTCAGCCGATGGTGCTTTGGTCAAGACAGCAGAGGGTATCACCTCTTTCCCGGCCTGACGATTCTTGTATCTGGCTAGTTCAATAACCAGTGTCTTAGGGACATCTTTCAGGGGAATAAACCCTCCCGCCATATCCCCATAAAGGGTAGTATAGCCTGTAGCTGTCTCGCTTTTATTGCTGCAAGCAAGCACCAACCAGCCGAACTTATTGGACAAGGCAAAGAGAATATTGCCCCTGATTCTTGCCTGGATGTTCTCCTCGGTGACATCCGGTTGAGTATCCTCGAAAGGCTCAGCCAGCGTTTCCAAATAGGAGTTAAACGCTTTCTCAATAGGTATTACCTTGAACTGTATCCCTAGATTTCTTGCTAAAGCTTCAGCGTCTGATTTGCTGCCCGGAGATGAGTAGCGAGAGGGCATGGAAACACCTATGACATTTTCAGCCCCAATGGCATCTGTTGCTATGGCAGCCACCAGACTTGAATCAACCCCACCGGATAAACCGATAACTACTTTTTCAAAGCCATTTTTACGCACATAATCTCTGGTGCCGAGGACGAGAGCCTGGTAAATCTCAGCAAGTTCATCTAACCTTCCAACTCGCCTTGGAGACAAAGAAGGTCTGGCAATTGCCGGATACTCACTTGACACCTCTATCTTGGTAGTTTCTTGTAGTTTCTCCTTGACCCATGGCGTTTCTTTCCTGCGTCGAGGATCGTGTAACTGAGAGCGGAACACTGACTCTACATCCAGATCAACCACGACAAAGTCTTCCTCAAACTGCTTCCCCCGGTCAATGACTTCTCCTTTTTCATTAATAATCAGACTATTGCCATCAAATACAAGCTCATCTTGCCCGCCAACCAAATTATTATGGATAACAATAGCCATACTGTCTGATGCTCTGGTAGCAAGCATCCTCTCTCTAAAGAGCCCTTTTCCGGCATGATATGGAGAAGCGCTTATATTAATCAGCACCCTTGCTCCGGCATAGGCCTGTACAATTGCCGGCCCGGCTTCATACCACATATCTTCACAAATAGTTATGCCCATGCCGATGCCATAAATGATAAAAACGGGACATCCCACCCCTGCCTGGAAATACCTATTTTCATCAAACACCCCATAGTTCGGCAAATAAAATTTGTGATAAACACCTACCAATTTTTTGTTGTAGAGCACCGCGGCAGCATTGTATATATCGCCATCACTGTCAACGAAGCCCACCACTACCGCTATATCCGAGCTGTGCTCCATTATTTTGTCAAGACATTCTTTGTTTTGCCTGATGAACTGTGGTTTAAGCAACAAGTCTTCGGGGGGGTAGCCAGTTATAGCCAATTCAGGGAAGGTTAGCAGGTCAACTCCCTGCGACTTCGCCTGGTCAATGGATTGCATTATTTTTTTGGTATTACCACTGAGGTCGCCGACGGTAGAATTAATCTGGGCTATGCCAACCCTGATGTCGTGCAATTTGCCTCCCTATAGCAACAAATTATAGTATACCAGACATTAATAAGCATTTTCCGTAGTCTAAATAGGCTGATGCAGGATAGACCACCCTTTTATTCAAATGCTCTTGGCCCACTCCACCGCGTTCAGAAAAATGCGAAAGCCATCCCCGTAATCTTGCCGTGGCTCTCTGGTCCACCTAGGGTGTTGCGTCCAACGGATGAATCGCTCTGGGTGTGGCATCAGGGCAAAAATGCGACCAGTAGCATCGCAGATGCCGGCTATATTGTTCACTGAACCATTGGGATTGTAAGGGTAGCCGGCTTGAATGTCTCTTGTCTCGTCAGCGTAGTGAAGTGCCACATTTAGCTCTTCTAGCGCCCCCGGCTCAATTACCACCTTGCCCTCTCCGTGGGCCACTGGGAGATACATAAGATCTATTCCCCGCGTAAAAATGCAGGGGCTTGTTTTATTGGCGCGGAGATAGACCCAGCGACACTCAAACTTGCCGGAATCATTGCCAGCTAGGGTTAAAGATTGCGAGTTTTCACCCCTCGACTCAGGTAACAGGCTAGCTTTTACCAAGACCTGAAAACCATTACAGATACCCAGAATGAGCCTGCCATCGTCAACAAACTTTTGAATTTCGTCCCTTAGCTTGAGTCTTAGTTCGTTAGCCAGGATTCTTCCGGCCGAGATATCATCCCCATAAGTAAAACCGCCGGGGATGACCATTATCTGGTAATTGGAGAGAGACTTCTGGCGACGGATAAGCTCATCCACGTGGACCAAGTCCACCTGTGACCCGGCTCGTTCAAAGGCAAAGGCGGCTTCCACGTCGCAGTTTGTCCCCGGGGCTCGCAGTATCAGTGTCTTTACTTTAATCCTCATGTCAAGTCCTACCAGCGAAGAGGTCTCTGCCAGGCCTTTTTGAGTTCAGTAATGAGAGCTGAAAGCACTATTTCCCCATTAATACCATAGACCTCGAGCCTTTCTTTGCTTGTAACCTGACCGATGGCGGCGAAATCGACCCCAGCCATCATATCCTCGAACTGCTGCCTGTCCTCCGGGGCTATCTCTACCAGGAACCTAGTATTTGATTCGGAGAAGAGCACGTAATCATCTCGATTCATGTCTTCGCCCAGTGGCATTTGCCCCAAATGGATTACCATCCCTAACGCTCCGGCGAAGGCCATCTCGGCGGCAGCCACCCCAATGCCCCCTTCACTCAGGTCATGGCAGGCCCTGACCAGGCCCTTCTCCATGACGGCGCTGAGGGTGTCCATGAGCCTCTTTCCTTTCTTGGAGTCAACCCTTGGCACTCTGTTACCCACATAACCATGAATACTATAGTATTGTGAGCCGCCAAGCTCATTCCACGTGGTGCCGATGATGTAGACCAGGTCGCCCACTCGCTTGCAATCCATCGTAACTGCTCTCTCTACATTATCCATCACTGCCACTGCGGAGATGAGCAGCGTGGGTGGAATGGAGATGCTCTCTTTTTCGGTCTCAAACTCATTATAGAGACTATCCTTGCCGGAGATGAAGGGAGTTTCGTAGCCGAGAGCAATATCGTAGCAGGCTTGCGCCGCCCGTACCAGCCCACCCAGTCTATCCGGCTTATCTGGATTCCCCCAACAGAAATTATCCAGCAGCGCTACCCTCCGAAGGCTGCCCCCAACAGTCACAACTTGCCGCAACGCCTCATCTATAGCAGCAGCGGCCATCCAGTACGGGTCGATGTCCCCATACCTGGGATTGATGCCATTGGCGACGATTATGCCCATATCTGAATCGAGTATCGGTCTGACGATGGCGGCGTCACTGGGGCCATCATTGTTTATCCCCGTGAGTGGCTTGAGAACACTACCGCCCTGTACCTCGTGGTCATACTGGCGTATCACCCATTCTTTACTGCAAACATTCCACGAGGCCAGAATATGCAACAGGTCTTCACGTAAGTCAGCTGGCTGCGGAAAGTCCGGCTCTGAATGCTGTGGCAGCTCCCAGACAGCCTCTTTCTCCAGTTGAGGCAGCCCCTTATGCAGAAACTCCATATCGAGGTCGCCAACCAGATTGCCTTCGTAGAAAAGCTCAAGCCGTCGAGTATCGGTGAACTCTCCGATGACGGTAGCTTCCACCCCCTCACTCCGGAAAATAGAAATCAACTGGTCGACTGTGTTTGGTGGCACAGCCAGCACCATTCGTTCCTGAGATTCAGATATCCATATCTCAGTGTAAGAGAGCCCTAAATACTTCAAAGGGACTCGTTCCAGGTATACACGCACGCCGGTTTCCTCAGCCATCTCCCCCACCGCTGATGAAAGCCCACCCCCTCCACAATCGGTAATCCTACGGTATAATCTCTGATCCCGCGCCTTGAGGAGAACATCGATCAACTTCTTCTCCGTAATGGGGTCGCCAATCTGAACGGAACTGCTGGAGACAGCCTCCGATTCCTTGGTAAGCTCTCCCGAGGCGAAGGTAACGCCATGGATGCCATCACGTCCGGTCCTACCCCCCACCAGAACCACCAGGTCTCCAGTTTGCTGCTGGCCCCTCTGACTCATGCTCGCTGGTAATAGACCCACCGTCCCGCAGAAGACCAGAGGGTTTCCTATGTATCGCTCGTCAAAGAGGATGGCACCGTTTAGCGTAGGTATGCCGAGCCGGTTCCCATAGTCAGCCACGCCGGCGCGGACACCCTTGAAAATGCGGCGGGGATGCAGCACACCACGGGTAAGTCTATCATAAGGGAAATCAGGAGGGCCAAAGCAAAATACATCGGTGTTCAGGATGGGTTTGGCCCCCAGTCCGGTCCCCAGGATATCGCGAATGACCCCACCTATCCCCGTCGCTGCCCCTCCATAAGGCTCTAGTGCCGAGGGATGATTATGCGTTTCTACCTTAAAGCAAATGGCGTAGTGGCCATCGAAATCTATTACACCGGCATTGTCCCGAAAAACCGAAAGACACCAGGGCTTTTTTAATTCATCGGTGACCCTCATCACGGTGCTCTTAAGCAAGTTGTCGACAACAAGGCGACCTAGCTTGATTCTACTCTTGAAGGTCTTGTGGATACAGTGCTCGGACCAGGTTTGTGCCAGGGTCTCAAGCTCCACATCGGTGGGATTGTGGCCCAGCCTTGAGAAATAATCCTTGATGCGCCTCATTTCACTTAGATTCAACCAAAGCCTGTCCCTGCTCAGTTCCGTCAAACCGTCATCGTCCAGGCTAAGCAAATCTACGGTGGTTAAGGCGAATTTGTAGGTTGTGGAGGGGAGAGCAACTGCCTCCCGCTTCGTGACCACGTGCTGAATCAGGTTATTGACCAGCAACTTATCGCAGATAGATTGAAGGGCTTCCTCCGAGAGATCGCCCCGTAAGGAATATTTACGAGCGGTTTTCACTGACGCAACCGTAGCTATGCCGAGGTCGCGGATTGCCTTGCCTACGCTTTCTACTACGGGGTCCATCACACCAGGATTGTAGGCCACCTCAATAACGTGGTCATCCCCCCCCTCAATACGAGATAAAGGCCCCTCGCCCCAAGAAAAGTCCTCAACTACAGGATCAGCCAGTAGTTCCTGGCCGATCTTTACTACCTCCGCTTCATCCAGCTCTCCCTCCAGAAGATATATATCGCTGACCCTAGTCTGTTTTACAGTCTTGATGCCAATGTCACGGATGTCCTTCTCTAGCCTGTCTCCCTCGGGGTCGGGGAAACTAGCCTTTACTGAGACCTCAATCCAAAACAAGAGACTTACCTTTCTACAACTTCCAGGAGCCTATCATCTTTCAAACCTTAAGCCGGCTACTTCGAAGGATTCCACCCTCGGTATTGTGGGGCAGTTCTTGGATGACCATATTCAAGAAATAGCTGTGGAATCTCAAGTCGTCGGTGAACTCTGGGTGGAAAGCGCAAGCCAGCAGCCGATTTTGCCTGGCGGCGACGATGGTGCCATTGGGAAGACGGGACAGGATTTTTACCCCTGGCTTGGCCTCTTTGATGACCGGGGCTCGAATGAAAACAGCATGGAATGGTTCTTCGCCCACAGCCGGTATCTCCAAGTCCACCTCAAAGCTATCAATCTGGCTGCCAAAGGCGTTGCGCCTGACCTCCGTATCCATGAGGCCCAGAGTCTCCATTTCATAGTTGGAGACGTCCTTGGCAAGCAAGACCATCCCGGCACAGGTCCCCCAAATAGCTAAACCATCTTGAGCCATCGCCCTTATGGACTTAATCAACCCAAAACTCTCCATTAGCCTCAGCATGGTAGTGCTTTCCCCGCCGGGGATAATAAGCCCATCCAGTTTATTGAACTCATGGGGCAGGCGAATTTGAGGAGCCTCTACACCCAATTGTCGCAGCATACTAATATGCTCTATGAACGTTCCCTGTAGAGCGAGAACCCCCACCTTCATATCTTGTCGATTTCCTGAAAGGTTCATGATACATCAAGCGAAGGGACTAAGCAAGCTTTTAATNAGTATACTCAAAAAATAATAGGAACGAATTATACTTGACAAGCATGACTTCACTCTGGTATTGTGGAAAACAGTTTCCTATTACCCAGAATACCAGCGTGTTATCATGGGTTTCGAAACACAGGACGTAGAAAGAAAGACAATTGCCATTCTCAGGATCCTGGGCCAATCCAGTGAGCCTGTTGGTGCTAGAGTTATTTCCCGTAATCTTAAGGAACAGGGCATCGAGTTAAGTGAACGAGCTGTCAGGTATCATCTCAAGCTAATGGATGAACGTGGTTTTACAGAGAGTGTGGGAAGGGATGGGAGGTTAATTACCCAGCTAGGTCTTGAAGAATTAGAAAGCGCTTTAGTTAGCGACAAGGTTGGGTTTGTGGCTTCCAAAATTGAGCTTCTGGCCTACCAAATGGAGTTCGACCTACGCAAACGCCAAGGCAAAATCCCTGTCAATATCTCTTTCTTCCCTGAGAGGCAATTTAAGAAGGCGATAGAGGCCATGAAGGGAGCTTTTCAGGCTGGGATTTGTGTTAGTGAGCTTGTGGCTATAGCCCGTCAAGGTGAAAAATTGGGTGGAATAATAATACCCCAGGGTAAAATAGGTCTAGCCACTGTTTGTAGCGTTATAGTCAATGGCGCTTTGCTTAAAGCCGGTGTCCCTATGGATTCCAAGTTTGGTGGCATCCTTCAAATTAAAAATCATATGCCCTTGCGATTTGTGGAACTTATCCAGTATTCGGGCTCATCATTAGACCCCTCAGAGATATACATCACCAGCAGGATGACTAGCGTTGGCCAAGTGGTTAGAAAAGGTGAGGGGAGGATTTTAGCTAACTTTCGAGAAATACC
>JGI2172J19969_10001020_pt1 | contig 12657 bp, 6 predicted proteins | sample DeeMarSWOR230_32_FD_19969 | JGI IMG/M metagenome (IMG submission 19969)
GTATTGAGCTCTCATTGATTTTTGAGTACGTGATAATCAAATGGAAATGGAAAATTCTTAAATAGTACCAATCTCTATACAGCACATGAAACGAATATGCGTTTTGGCAATTGTATTTCTGCTGGCCAGTTCAACAATGGTGACTTCCCAGCCATTTTCAGCCAGCATTACCATATTTCCTGGCTGCGGCTTGTCGTATGCTTACGGTCAAAAAATCTACGGAGAANTGTACGTTTCAGATGATGCATGGGTAACCCGATGGGTGGAAGACCAATATGGAGCCACCTGGTACCACTGGGGCACCAGGTTCTACCTAGCAGGGTCGCATACATTCTATGGATACATGGGATTGCCCATTGGATTACACATCATGAAAATCCATGCTCAACGGGTGTCTGATGGAGCCATTGTGACAGAGCAGTGTGAGTACACTGTGTGCTGTGGATCATCAGTGTGGATTCCCGCAAGACCTTCCTGTAATTGTGAAGAGGTGCAATTTTCTGCAGCAGTGGACAAAACACGGGTGACCCCTGGAGATTACGTTACCGTCACCGTCACTGTCACCAACAATATGGTCTCAGAGTGCAAAAAGCGGTTTGATGCAGGACATTTGGAGATCGACTGGGGCATTCTTGGTGGTGACACGTCCCCCTTGGAAGAGGATGTCTTAGTAAAACCTGGAGAAACAAAACCTGTCCTAGAGGAAACCCATTTGATTCCTCCTGTTTCTGAAGGAGACTACAGTATTGTCATATCCTATTCCGATGCAGAATGCACGTGGATTGATTATGCCACATTATCAGTGGTTTTACCCACTGCAGGGTCCTTTGAAATTCTGTCCTACCCGGATGTGATCAATGTGGATGAGAAGGGAAGGATAAAATTGCTTATTAGAAATCAAAGCCAAAAAGAGGCCCAGTTCACTCTAACAGTGGATGCTCCTGCTGAACTCAGCCTGTCTCGCTCCATGTATACCACCACCATTCCCCAAGCAGGATACATAGAAATCAATGTAGAATTTCGACCAAAAGAAGAAGGGGAGTATACAATTAGACTGAAACTAACCAGTGAAGGAAAAGACATGGGAAGTGCTTCACTTTCAGTTACAGTGGAAAAGCCCTTGTCTGGAACGCTGGAGATTGTATCTCCTCCCACATCTACAGACATCAATGAGAGCACCTCTGCTGTACTGCAGGTGACAAACTCAGGACAATATGATACAGCATACCAGATTTCAGCAGCAGGAACAGGTGTTACTATCACTGCTATTCCAGAATTGTTTGTTCCTGCATCACAGAGTAGGAATGTGGAGATTTTCATAACTCCAATGGAGGAAGGTGTCCACGAAGTTGTATTCCGGTTGGAAACAGAAGGTGAACTCATGGATTCCAAGACTGTTTCCTTTGAGACAGAAATGAAATTTCCCCTTTTACTAGTGGGTGCAGTTGCTGCTGGGATTTTAGTAATTGCTATTGCAGGCTATTTGCTGCTCAGAAGACATTGATTCTGTATCGCGTATACGAAAGGCAGTGTGGAATGCAGTGGTGAAGATACTGCTCTCCTATCCTGTAATGAGATATAGAGCGATATTCTGTAGAGGTACATGATGCCAGTATTCTATAGCTTTGCACATTTCCAGGTGTTGGCTTTGTGAAAAACACTTTTAGCACAGTAAAGGGTCCAAAAGGAATATTGAAATCAAAACTTAAGAAAAGTGGGCAGAAGAGAAGAAGCAGAAAAAGCAGTAGAAAGATTCATGGAACTCTACCCAGAGCTCAAAGCCCACCTGAAAAAATAATTACTTGGTTCCATCTAAAGAGATCAGAATATTCAAGGACATTAAGGATGCCCACAACTCTGCGTCCTATGAAAAGGTTAAAAAAGTCATAAAGCTCCCCTTGATTGAGATTGTGTTCCACTTTTTCAATTTCATATTAATGTCCTCTTACATGTTTAATTTCTCTACATATCACTATAAACTTCAAGAAAAGACTAAAATACAATATTGAAACAGGACTCAAGCGACGAATTGTCAGCTTTTCTTATACAGGTATTTATATATAAAAGAGGCGAATTCTTCGCAGCCCCACCTGAGACCGTCATATTTGTGCTGTATCTGCAGACAGGCAAAAGAGTCTGTGATGGAATGGGAGAGGTGAAAAAATGTACACGCTTGAAAGGTTGAAAAAAGATCTCGAAAATCTGAAACCTGGGGATCATCTTGCCTGCATCTACAGGAACAAGAAGGAACAACTTTCAGCTGTCGTTCCTTTCATTCTCTTAGGGTTAGAAAACAATGAAAAATGTATTTACATTATAGACGAAAATACAAAAGAAGATGTTATAGAAGCGTTCAAAAAAGCAGCTGACACAGAAGAATATACAAATTCACATCAGCTCGAGTTTCTCACCCGAAAAGACGCATATCTGAAAGAAGGATATTTTGATCCCCACAGCATGATAACACTCCTGAAGCAGATTCAAAAAAGGACACTAGAGAAAGGATACACAGGATTGCGAATTACAGGAGAAATGACCTGGATTTTTACAGGATTACCTGGAGTGGACAAACTCATTGAATATGAAGCAAGATTAAACTATTTCTTTCCAAAAAGCAAATGCATTGCATTATGTCAGTACAATGAAAGAAGATTCACGCCTGAAATTCTGCTTGATGTCATTCATACTCATCCTCAATTAATTATTTACGATTCTCTTTATGAAAATCCCCAGTATGTACCACTAGACGAGTTTTTAGCCAGAATAAAGGGCGAAATAAACTGGAAAATCTATGAAAAAGCTCGAAATAGTATAATACATAAAAAGAAAATTGAAGAAAAGACAAAACAACAGGAAAAAGAGAGAAGGCTCATTTTAGATTCAATGTCTGAACTTGTTGCTTTCTATGGCAAGGATAAAAGGATAAAGTGGGTGAACAGAGCTGCTGCAGAATCGGTTTCTGCAGCGTCTGAGAACTTTATTGGAAAGTTTTGTCATGAAATCTGGCAGTGCAGGAATGGACTCTGTGCTCCCTGTCATATTAACAGAGTCTGGGAAATCGGAATGTACGCAGAAGGAGAAATAACATCAGGTGATGGAAGAATATGGCATACCAGAGTGAATCCTGTGTACGAACATGAGGAGATGAGAGGAATTGTGACAGTTGCCCAAGATGTCACAGACCACAAGAAAACAGAAGCAGCATTACGAGAATCAGAAGAATTGTACAGGAAACTGGTGCAAACATCTCCGGAGGCTGTGACTGTTACTGATTTAGAGGGACGAATCACCCATGTATCTGAAAGATCGCTTGAAATGCACAGGGTTACATGTGCTGATCAATTGCTTGGCAAAAATGCGCTCGAATTGATTGCCCCTGAAGATAGAAAAAGAGCGATGACAAATATTGAGAAAACGCTGAAAGAGGGATTTGTCCGTAATGTGGATTACACTCTGGTGCGAAAAGATGGAACTCGCTTCATCGGTGAACTCAATGCTGCTCTGATCAGAGACGCTGAAGGAAATCCCAAAGCCTTTATTGCCACTGTCAGGGATATCACCCAACGGAAGAGAGCAGAAGAGGCATTACGAGAAAGTGAGGAAAAGTTTAGACTATTTTTTGAAAATGAGCCAGAGTACTGCTATATGATTTCTCCTGAAGGAAAAATACTGGATATAAACAGAAGTGCTCTCAGAATGCTGAATTACAAGAAAGAAGAACTCATTGGAAAGCCCTTGCTTACCACAATCTACGCATCCTCATCCCATGAAAAAGCGCAGCAGCTGTTCACAACGTGGAAAAAAACTGGCGTAGTGAAAAATGAAGAATTGACTGTCATTACCAAAGATGGGAAGGAGCGAACTGTTTTGCTGAGTGTCGATTCTGTACGAGATGCTGATGGGAAGATCAGTCATTCTGTTTCCGTTCAGAGAGACATAACTGAAAGAAAACAGGCTGAAGAGCAAATTAAGGCAACTTTGAAAGAAAAAGAGGTACTCTTAAAAGAAATCCACCATCGGGTCAAGAACAATATGCAGGTTGTCTCCAGTTTATTAAACCTTCAAGCCAACTACATCAAGGACAGTGACATGCTTGAAGTATTCAAAGAGAGCCAAGCCCGTATAAGTTCCATGGCGTTGGTGCATGACACCCTGTACCAGTCTGAAAACTTTGCAGATATTAACTTCAATGATTATATTGAAGTTCTCGCATACGGTGTGCTTCAGTTCTATGCAGCCCAGGCAGAAGAGATTGCACTGGAGATCGAGGCAGATTCAGTCTCTTTGGGAATTGACACTGCCATTCCCTGTGGGTTAATCATCAATGAGTTAGTTTCCAATGCATTAAAACATGCGTTTCCAGAGAGGAAAGGTACAATTACCATTTCATTTCATGCGCGTGATGAAGAGGAGGTTGAACTAGTAGTTCGTGATAATGGTGTGGGTATTCCAGATGATATAGATTTTAGAAATTGCGATTCTTTAGGGTTACAGCTGGTCGCGATCCTTGCTGAGGATCAGCTTGATGGTCGCATCGTTCTGGACAGAAGTGGAGGAACTGCATTTCATATCACATTCAGGAGAGTGAACCAATGACAGTCATTTTGGTAGTTGAAGATGAAAGAATTGTTGCCCAAGACATACAGAAACGGCTGAAGAACCTGGGATATGCTGTCCCTTCGGTAGTGTCTTCAGGGGAAGGAGCAATAAAAAAGGTAAAAAAGGATAGTCCAGATCTAATTCTGATGGATATTGTGCTAAAAGGTGAAATAGATGGAATTGAAGCTGCCAACCACATACGCAATCACTATGACATCCCTGTAGTATATTTGACTGCATATGCAGATGAAAAAACACTGACCCGCGCGAAAATGAGTGCACCCTACGGTTATATTGTGAAACCCTTTGAAGATACTGAACTGCATGCAATTATAGAAACAGCCCTCTATAAACATAAAATAGAGAAAAAAGTGCGAGAAAGCGAACAATGGCTTTCCACAATACTCAGCAGTATCCAGGATGGTGTGATTGCCGCTAATGCACAAGGAGAGATCACCTTTATGAACGATACAGCGGAAATGCTCACTGGGTGGAAGTCCAAAGATGCTGCAGGAAAACCGCTGGATGAGGTTTTTGTCATTTCAGGTGAGGCAGACGAACAATCTGCCCTGGTAGAAAGGGTCCTCCACAAGAAGGATAGCATAAGAGCAGCAGACCAGTTGTTTTTGGCTGAAGATGGAAGGAAAATACTTATCGATTACAGCGCCACACCTATCAAGGATGACAAGAAAGCTATCATGGGCGTTGTTATAGTATTTTGTGACATTACTGGACGAAAGCGCACAGAAGAGTTACTGAAAAAGTCTGAAAAGAAATTCAAAGATCTTTTTGATAATGCCAGTGATGCAGTTTTCATACATGATCTGGATGGACACATTCTGGAGGTGAATAAAACTGCATGTGAACGGTTAGGTTACTCTCGCAAAGAGCTGCTGCAATTAACTCCCCTGGACATAGATTCTCCCGAATATGCTGTCTTGGTACTGGAAAGAATTGATGAATTAAAGAAAGAAGACTGCCTCTTTTTTGAGACTGTCCACGTAACAAAAGATGGTAGAAAAATCCCCATAGAATTGAGCAGCAGAATGATCGAATATGAAGGGAACCCAGCTGTACTGAGCATTGCTCGAGATATTTCTGAGCGGAAGAAAGCTGAAGAAGAATTGAGGCGCATTGCCTGGCTCATGACCAAGAGTATGAAGCCTGTATCTGCTGAAAAGAGAACGGGAAGTGTCTATGAGCAGCCCTACAGCAACCTGACAGAACTCAACACGTGTCGGCTGCTGGTTGATTCTGTAGGAGAAGATGTCCTCACAGACATTGTGAGCAATTACTTGAATCTGCTGGATACTTCAGCAGCAATCTACGAGAAGAATGGGGATTATGCGCTGGGCATTTTTGCCTCAGATTGGTGTCGATTCTTAGACCAGGCGTCACGTAACCTGTGCAAAACTAATGATAACAAAGAGGCTTTGGCCAGTGGTATGTGGCACTGCCACGAGTCATGCTGGAAAGAAGCCTCCAAGGTTTCCATGGAATTAGGTCAGCCTGCTGATATTACATGTCGAGGGGGTATCCGCATTTACGCGCTTCCCATCTGGGCTGAGGGAGAAATTGCAGGTTCCATCAACTTTGGATACGGCGATCCCCCCAAGAATTTACAGAAACTGGAAGAGATTGCTGAGCGATACAGTGTTACTGTGGAGGAACTTGCTGAACTGGCTGAATCATACGAGTCCCGTCCCCCTTTCATGATTGAGCTCGCCAAGAACTCGTTGATGACATCAGCACAATTGATAGGCACGTTGGTGGAAAAGAAATTAGCAGAGGAAGAAAAGATCAGAATCCTACAAGGTCTCAATGAACGAGTCAAAGAGTTAAGCTGTCTTTATCAAATTGATGAGGTGGAAAAAAGGGAAGGCATAACAGTGGAAGAGCTTCTTTTAGAAACTGTTCGCATTATCCCTCCTTCGTTCCAGTACCCTGAGGTTACTGGCTGCTCTATCACCTTTGAAGATAAAGAGTACACCACGGAAAACTTCAAAAAAACGAAATGGATGAAGAAAGCAGCTATTACTGTGGGTGGCAGAGAAGTGGGCTATGTAGAAGTCTGCTATCTTGGCAAAAAGCCTGAAGATGACGGTCCATTCTTGAAAGATGAAGGTGAATTGATAATCTCTGTTGCCCAACGACTGGGAGAGTTCATCGAGCGCAAAAAAGCACAAGAAGCGTTGATGAAAAGTGAGGAAAAATATCGTGACCTGGTGGAGAATTTGAACGAAGTCATCTATGTTATTAATGAAAAGGGCGTAGTAACCTATATCAGCCCTGCTATAGAATCTTTTATTGGATACTGCCCACGAGAGGTGATGGACCACCATTTCAAAGAGTTTATCTACCAAAAAGACTTACCACGTCTGAGGGAAAACTTTGAGCGCATCTTCTCTGACCAGATGATCACAGCAAATGAGTATCGGATTCTGGACAAATCTGGCCGCATACGCTGGATGCGCACTTCCAGCAGACCAATTCTTGAAGGAGATCTAATAGTTGGAGTACAGGGAGTGCTCACAGATATCACCGAGCGGAAACAGGCAGAATTACAGCTGAAAGACCTATTTGAAGCGAGCAAACAAATAAATTCTACCATGAATCTCGATGAAATATTCAGATTCACCTCAAATGCTGTTCAAAAGCTGGTGGGATTTGATAATTTTGTCATCTTTCTGGTCACAGAGGACAGAAAGAAGATATATCCTGCGTACACATCAAAAGAAATGAAGAACCTCATGGAGGGATTGATATTCCACTATGGTGAAGGTTCTATTGGCCGCTGTATCAAGACCAAGATTCCCCTTTTCCTGGATAATCATGAACTTGGAAGTGAAGGGATGAAATCCCAAATTGTGATCCCGCTGGTTATTGAAAATCAATGTGTGGGAGCTTTATACATCTCCACATCTACACCCAATGCGTACGATCAGAAGGCTGTGGCTGTTCTCATGCTGCTGAGTGAGACAATCTCGTCTGCTATCAGAAATTCAAGGCTGCACAGCCAGGTCTGGGAATTTGGTCTGGAACTTGAAAAAAGGGTTAAGGAGAAATCAAGACGGACCGAAATTACCTTAGATACAAAGCATGACCTGCAGAAACAAACCAGTTGGGAGAAAGGGTTACAGATTATTGTCCAACATATCAGCAAGTTGGGATTTGAACGGTGCGGCATCTTTCTGGTAAATCCCATGAGAAAAACATTGGACTTTCATTTTGGTGAAGGAAAAGGACTTCCACAGCGTGGTACATCAATTTCGTTGAGAGATACAGAATATTACGGTGTTAGATGCGTCCGGGAGAAGAAGACCATTCACCTTCGGGATTCTAAAGAAGAAAAAGGAAAGCAGATAGTTGAAGCACATTCCTTTGTGTGGGTGCCCATTATTGTGCAGGACGAGGCCTTTGCAGCAATAACAGCAGGCAGCGAAAGGGAGGAAATAACAGAAGAAGATGTCAAAGATTTGGAAATTCTAGCTGGCATGTGTGCAGCGTTCATTGACCGGACCAGAATCTCAGTAGAGCCAGCTGCCGAGAATAAACTGAAAACGAAAATGAAATACTGGTTAGATTCTGCGGAATGCTACATTGTTACAGAAAAGAAACCTGAAAAATCCTTTGAAATGTTTGTTGACCTGGTAACTCACGGTATAACAGGATTTGTCATTTCCAGACAGTTTCCTGAAAGGGTTAAAAGGAAATACGAGCTGCAAAAGACTCCTGTATTGTGGTTAACCCGTTCTGAAGTAGAGAATACGTTGAATCCAGATGATTTAGCCAAGTTAATCTATATTGTGGACAGTTTTACCAGAAAAAATGGAGGATCTGTTATTCTACTGGATGGGTTGGAGTATCTTATTGCACAGGCTGGGTTTGATACAGTCCTTAAATATGTGCACGAGTTGAAGGATATTGTAGTGTCAAATGATTCTCGGCTGATTATTCCCTTACATTCAGGGACACTTGACCAAGAGGAGTACAGTATTTTAGAGAGAGAGTTCACCATTTTAGAATCTAAGTGAGATAATAATTTGCAGAGGATTGAAGATGGAAGAGCAACACTTAAAAGCAAATGAGTAATGTTACCACCGGTGTACCCATGAGTGATATTAATTTGATTCCTGAAGAAAATCTCGATGATTTTCTCACCATAGCGGACAAGGCCTATCCCGGAATGCGCATAACGTCAAAAGAAGAAAGACAGAGAGCCAGGGAACTGATTCTTAAGATGATAAAAGAAGATACCACACGACACCTTTATGGATTGTACAGGAATAGAACTCTTTTGGGAGGAATGATCCTCTACGATTTTCTTATGAATTTCCACTCTGTAAAAACCCTGGCTGGAGGTGTGGGATTGGTGGCAGTGGATTTGGTGCACAGAAGAGAAAAAGTGTGCAAAGAAATGATCACCTATTTTCTGGATTATTACAGAGAAAAAGGGAGCTGCATAACCTGTTTGTACCCTTTCCGTCCAGATTTTTACAAGGAAATGGGATTTGGATATGGCACAAAAATGCATCAGTACCGATTTAACCCTCACCAGCTGCCATGTACGGCAAAAGACCACATACAATTCATAGATAAAAATGACAAACAGGCACTTCTAGAGTGCTACAGCAGGTACACAGATAAAACACATGGCATGATTGAAAAAGAAGAGGCACAGTTAGATCGTATTTTCGAGAATCCAGAATTAACTATTGTGGGGCACAAAAAGAATGATAACATTCTGGGATATCTCATCTTTAAATTTGAAAGAGAGGATGAAAATTTTCTGATCAATGATATTCTCATCCATGAATTTGTATATGAAAACAGAGATGCCCTTTCTGAATTGCTAACGTTTCTGCACACTCAAAAAGATCAGGTACGGCATATTATTATTAATACTCAGGATGAGTACTTCCACCATTTGTTTTTAGACCCCAGAGATTATTCCCGAAATATTATCCCTGATGTGTACCATGAGAGCAATATATCAGGAGTAGGTTTGATGTACCGCGTAATTGATACCAGAAAGGTATTCGAAATACTAAAGAACCACAACTTTCAAAACCAGACCTTAAATCTGCAGATAGCTGTAACTGACAGCTTCTTTAAGGAAAATGAAGGAGTAACAACAGTTCATTTCAAAAATGGTAAACCGTATGTTAATGAAAACGAGTATGATGTTAGAATTAGTCTGGATATTGCTGAATTTTCCTCACTAATAATGGGGGTCATACCTTTTAGGAAGCTGTACCAATATAATCTGGCAGATATTTCAGACCCTGATTACATTGATGCAGTAACTGCCCTCTTTAAAATAGAAGAAAAACCGGTGTGCACCACAAGATTTTAACTGGTGAGCACTCATAGACCAAGGTGTCATCATGATTTTCGTTGACTTGAGTAGGTGCACAGGGTGCAGACGATGTGAGACTGCATGCGCATTCTTTCATACCAGAAAAGTGGGCACTCACCTCTCCCGGATAAAAGTTGTGCACGCGTATGAAACTGGCATTGATGGTCCTGTGGGTTGTGTCCAGTGCACAGAACGGTACTGTCTATCCTGTCCTGCAGATGCATTATCTATTGGACCTTCAGGAGAAATAGTGTATAATCCCAGCAAGTGTGTACAGTGCGGCACCTGCGAAACACAATGCCCCATTGGGGCTATAGAACTTTTCGAAGGGGCTGTATACGTGTGTGATCTGTGCAAAGGAGAACCGAAATGTGTCAAAGCGTGTACAGAAGGAGCTCTCACTTACCAGCCAGAAGGAGAACACCCCTCATTACAGGAATTTAGAGAACGAACCAAGAAAATGAATCCGAGCCAGAAACGATATTCCTATATAAAAGAGGTGGGACAGAGAATTAGAGAGAAATGGAGGGAATTCCGTGGGTAACTACGGTTATGGAGATAAAATTTCACGAATAGATGTAACAGAACAGGAATCCCATATTGAACAAGTAAGAACTTCCTGGATGAAACCTGTCATTGGAGGGAGAGCAGCCAATACGAAACGACTTTTTCAAGAATTAGATTTTGACTGTGATCCTCTAGGGCCAGAAAATATACTGATCTTTGGCATAGGACCTTTGACTGGTTCCTTACTCCCTGCATCTGCATACTATACCGTAACTGCCAAGTCACCCTTAACAGGTATCCTGGGAGATTCAGCAGCAGGGGGCCATTTTGCAGCTGAAATGAAACAAACTGGATTTAATCAGATTATTATCACTGGTGCAGCTGAAAAGCTCGTGTATATACTGGTGACTGAATCAGGTGCAGAAATTATAGAGTGCCCACATTTGCACAAAAAGACCATCATCGAGACCACAAGAGCTATCAGGAAAGAACACAAGGATTACTCAATAGAAGTGGCAGCTATTGGGCCTGCAGGAGAGAATTGCGTTTTATATTCTACAATCGTGTCCAGTGGAAACAGAGTCAATGGAAGAACTGGTATGGGTGCAGTCATGGGTTCCAAAAATGTGAAAGCAGTAGCAGTACAAGGTTTCAAATCTGTTGAAATGCATGATCCTGGAAAGTTTTTAGAAGAAGTGAAAAAAATTGAAAAAACTATACATAATCACCCTGAATACAACAAACGGTACACCATGGGCACCACCATGTTAATGGGTGATCTCAATCGTATTGGCATCTTGGCTACCAATCACTTCCAAAAGGGAGTATGTTCTTATATTGATCACGTATCTGGTGAACGATTAGCAGGATCATACAAAGTAAAGAACAAAGCATGCTTTAATTGTAACCTCCACTGCTCCAGGTACTACGTGTGTGATAAAACTGAATCTGAAGGACCTGAATTTGAAACCTTGTGCAGCTTCACCTCCCGCATAGGAAACAAAGACCTTCCCTTTGCTCTGGAAATGAACTGGTATTTAAACCAGATGGGGTTAGATTCCATCTCCACTGGTGAAGTGTTGGGCTGGTTAATGGAGTGCCAGGAGAAAGGAGTGATTCACCCTGAGGATATAGATGGGCTTTCACTTACCTGGGGTGATAAAGAGGCAATTAAAGATGCTGTGCAAAAGATTGTCTACCGCAAGGGAATTGGTGATACACTGGCAGAAGGAGCCACAAAGGTATCACAGCAGTTCAACCAGGAAGCGCAAGAGCTGGTCATGCAGGTCAAAGGGTTAGACATTATCTGTGGAGATCCCAGAGGGATTAAAGCCTACGGCCTCACCTATGCAGTATCTTCCAGAGGTGCTGATCATCTGCGTGCAGAACCCTATTTTGAATTAACCAACAGAAAACAGGAAGCTGTCAACCGATTTGGAACTGAAAAAGCTGCAGATCGTCTATCAGAAGAAGGTAAGGCTGCCTTAGTCGTATATTCTGAGAAGATTGCCCTTTTGTGTGATTCACTAACTATGTGCAAGAATATTGGATTGTGCATGGATATTTTAAATTTTGAAAATGTGTCTGCTTTATTAACTGCGGGGACAGGAACACAATACACACCTGAATACCTACAACAGATAATGGATGATTCCATCAATGTACAACGAAAGCTTAATGAAGAATTTGGGATAACAAGAGAGGATGACACACTACCAGCACGATTTGTGAATGAACCCCTAACTGAAGGTCCCACAAAAGGATCTACTGTCAATATTGAAAAAATGGTCAATGAATACTACAAAATCCATAAATGGAAATGATTTCCACATATTATCTTTGAGATTGTCCAGATAACTTTTTTATTTTCCATTCTTTTGCCTTTTTCCATCATAAGTCAGAAATCTCGTAAGATTCTCTCTACAAGAAATGGGACCCAACAAGAAAAACCTGGAAACAGCAACCCAGGGGATGGGCACCCTCATTTTCCACAGCAGATATTTGATATTTGAGCATTTCTAGCTGAACTAGCAAACGATAGGTCCCTGTGAGAGTCTACAAAGAGAAGAAACCCTACGGATCACCAAAATTGAACATGACTAATGTGTGATCCACGAAGAAAAGAGCAAGGTTCCTCCTAACACCAAAACAATGGTCGCTCCAGAAGGCAAATCAAACACATAAGAGAGGAT
>JGI2172J19969_10001025_pt1 | contig 12623 bp, 12 predicted proteins | sample DeeMarSWOR230_32_FD_19969 | JGI IMG/M metagenome (IMG submission 19969)
TCAGCCTGTCTATGGCCTTCTTCATGTTCGCGCCTGAGACGATGAGATCCGAAGTGAAGTAGCGTCCGCTCTCATATTTACTTCCAATCTCATCCAGTCCCTTTGATAAATTGTTGAAAATGTCGTAAGGCTGAGTGCCTTTTTTTAGTTCCCCGTCGCAGTAGTTTATTATCTTCTCTCCGCTGAAGTCAAGAAGAGTATCCACAAGTTCCTTGACACTCATCCACATAGATTCCAGTCCACTTATTATAAATTTAGTGACGAACGAGTAAATTGCTGGATATTTTTGAGAAGCTTAAAAGGAGCCATGCTTTAAGTCTAGGGAGGATTTCAATATCCCAAGAGATGTAAATTTAGATGCCTTCAATCAAGGGAAGAACCATCGTGGTAACTGGTAGAGGAGGAACTGGTAAAAGTACTTTCACCGTCCTCATGGCGAGATTCTTAAGTGAGCTCGGTTGGAAGCCTCTCCTAATTGTAGATTCAGATCCAGATGAGAGCTTGTCTGACATGCTTGGAATAGGCATGAAAAAAGAAGGTAAGAAGACAGTATCAGAGATGCTTTACGAGATACTGGAAACGCAGACGATGTCAAAGATGGTTGGGATGACCGCCTCCGACAAAATCGAGCCGTTTCTGTTCCAGAACACCCTTTATGAGGGAAGAGGATTCTTCGATTTCGTCGCCCTGGGCACAAAGTGGTCTGAAGGCTGCTACTGCATACCCGATCGCGCTTTGGGGATAATCATGGAGAGATGGGCCAAGAACTATGAATTTGTAATTGTGGATTCCCCTGCGGGAGTAGAACATCTAAACAGGAGAATCACAAAGGAGGTAAAGGACATTTTCAATATATTAGACCCTTCAAAGAAAAGCTTCGATAACGCGAAAAGAACCTACAGGATAATGAAGGAAGTCGGAATAAAGTTTGAAAACTACTACTTAATAGGGGGATACAGATTCCCCAAAGAGCTGGAAAACGAAGCTTCCAAGCAACATTTCGAATTTCTCGGTAGAATCGAGTTCGATGAAAGAATTGAACGCTTTAATTTTAAAGGAACATCTCTCCTTGAGTTGCCCAAAGATTCGCCTGCCTATGAAGCTGTGAGAGAGATAATGATCAGAGCCGGATACGATAGGAAACCCTTGTCTCTCTCAGATTTATTAAAAACCTAATAAGTTTCTACGAGCGCATGACCTGAGCGCCGTCCGGATAAACCCTTATTCACATCCTCGAGCGCATCTGTAGTCGAAGCAGTTGATGAGGGTGTTGACGCTGACGTGGACTGCAAGGAGCCCGATGAAGGCCAAAAGGGCTCAGCCGGGATGGATGACGCCGATCCCCGGTTGGGTGCTTTAGGAGGTAGGTAACTGTTTCCACAGTTAGTGGTTCAGCAATCCGCGCGCGTACGTGAAGAGAACTATCGTTGTCTAGTCCTAAGCTTCTCCATCTTCCTCCTCACTTCATTTAATTGGTTCTCCAGTTCCTCTAGCTGCTGCGTGAGCGCCTCCTTCTCTTGTGCTCTAACCGTCGTGCTAGGCGTTTGTGGATGCATGGGCGGACGATATGGGTAGGCCATCACGTCCCTCGTTCTGCCCACACTGTTTCCCATACCCCACCCACGGCCACCTCGTCTGCCGAGAGGTTGACCTTGCCCCCTCATTGGATGCATCTGATAGGATCGCCTCGCTCNAGGATAATCTGCTTCTGCCTGAATCGTTTTCGTCGTGCTCTTNGGTGTGAACCTTGGGCAAGCGGGACCATTTGGGTCTACAGGAGCACCGTTCAACCTACAGATGCCGTTAACAAAATTGCTGCAGTCCCTATGGATGGGGTACCTGTGCTCCGTTGGATATACCATTCTACTTTTCTCCACGATTCGAAAGCGATGCCTCGTTCAGCAAAAAATTGGGGAAGTTCCTACCATCTGCCTCTTCCGCGACCGCCCCAACCTCTTCCTCTTCGGCGACCTAGACCAAAGCCATAACCAGGGTAACCATAGCCGTAACCCGGGTATCCATAGCTAGGATAACCATATCTAGGGTATCCGTAGCCACCGTAAGCATAACCCCTAGGGGCGTAGCCGTAGTAACTTGGATATGTTTGTGGATATGGGGGGAGGTATGTTGAAGGCGCCGCTGCTGGAGGTGCTGGAGGAAGGTATCCGCCGAATCTGTATCTGTATAGTGGCCTCGTCAGGCCTGTTACTGGGTCTGTGCAGTTTATATAGGTCCCGTATGGGCCTGTTCCGTCTCCGCCAGGCATCTTAGATCAAATTATGTTCATATGCACATTATTAAATCTTACGGATTATGAGAATATGCACATTAATCAACCCACCATCCCAGACTACACCACTATACTAAAATTATAAAAAAAGAGGTCACACATGAACTCATAGATGATGCACACTTTTGCCTCTTATCCTGAGGCAATTTATTTGCTTCTGCCGATGACATAGTATTTTTCATTTATTCTTTGAATTCCAGAGTTAACGTCTCTGGTATTGAAGATATCGTTGGGATCCTCACGAGTAGGTCTATTACAACTGGTAACAGGAATATGTAGGCTGGGCCGAAAGTTTCCCATATGAATCCGCCAATGATTGATGCTGTGATGGAGGCTAGACCTCCGAAGAGGCTGAGGATGCCACTCCATCTCCCAAGGCAATCGACTGGAACCAGCTCGGCTCTGATGGAGGCTAGCACAGCTATACTAACAATATTCTGAAATCCGAGCAGAACCCCTGAGAGTATAAGTAATTCAGGCGTGGGCGCGAAGACAAGCAATAAATTTGACGCCCAATATAATGGGGCCAGAGCGTAAAACACCCTTTTTCTTCCAATCTTATCGGCTAACCTCCCAATCGGTGTGGCAAACATTATTTGTACCACAAGGGAAGCGGAGGCCATCCCCCCTATGACGAATTGATCCGCGCCCTTGACCTCATGGGCGAAGGGAGCCCTAAAAGGACTCGTCAGGCTCATGATAAACATGCTTAATGTGGAGACTGTGATCCATCTCTTCAGAGCGGTCCCGCGCTCGAAAACTTCCCGGAAGTCCCCCACAAAGCTGGATTCTATCCTTCGCTTCTTGGGTCTATCAACCTCCGTCATCGTTGTGTACACCAACAGAAAAACGGCGCATTGACCGGCGAATTGAATCCAATATAGGGGTCTAATGCCTTGGACGCTTATACCACCAAAGAATGAGATAAGAAAGGCCGCTAATGTAGGTGCAAAAAGCGAAGGAACCGAGCCAACTACTTCGCAGAGAGATTTGCCTGTTGCTCTATCTCTTTTCTCCAAGCAGACATCGCAGATTGTGGCACAAGGCCAGCTGAATATTGTGAGGAACATGGCGGGTATTATCCAGATCCAATCCTTTGCAAGGGCATAGATCAATGGAACGAAGATGAACAGGCCAATACTAATGATGAAGAACTTTTTCAGACTATATCTATCTTGGATCCATCCCAATGGGCCCGAGATTACTGTGCTTGCAAGATGGGTGACGCTATTCAACGACCCCAGCTGTAGAGGGGTTGCGCCCAAAGCCCTGACATATATGTTCGTGTAGTCCATAGTCAAGCGGATGAAGAACCGGTTAAATATGGCCCTAGTGACTACGACCCTCCAACTCTTCCTCTGCCGCGCCCAGAAAGACACAAGTTTCTGAACAACATCAGCCATAAACCCAAGTCCAGAAAACTTAGGCTTACATTAAATTCGCTCTTCTTAATATGGCTTCAGCATCTTCATATGCTTTTTCTGCTTCTAGTGTTGAGCCTTCTAAGCAAGACTTGAAGACTGCGTTATCGAATCTGACCGTACCTAAAACATCTAGACCCATGTCCTCAGCCTTTAATGTTATTATGTCGGCTATTTCCGGTGTAACCTTGTTCAAAACAAGCCAGAAGGTCTTTCCCAACTTGACGACATCCGCTTTAAGGATCCTAGCCAACTCCAATGACTCAGCTGTAGGATCGGCAACCATCAGAACAGCGTCGCTGCCCTCTTCTACGCCTCGACCTAGATGCTCGATGCCCGCGTCCGTATCCACTAACACCATCTCGTTGGTTTCTAATTTTAGATGTTTGAGAAGCGTTCTGGTCAGGAAGTTGAAGGGGCATGCGCATCCCTCACCAAATTCTCTCACTTTCCCTATCGTCAGAAGCCTGATTCCTTCTGGAGACGACGATGAGTATTCGCTTGGTAGCTCATCTAGCCTTATGCCCTTCCCCGCCTTTGCCATGGCCTTCGCTAGGTTGACCTCTCCCTTCTCGAATATTGCTCCCCTTCCACCCAGGTACTCAACTATTGCCTTCGGTGGTTCCGCATCGAGTATTTTGGGTAGTAACGCATTGGATTCGTCAGAATCAATCACGTAGACCTTGTGAGCCTTTGAGAGGACTCTTGCTGCTAGAACCGTGAGAGAGGATTTACCCGAGCCACCCTTCCCACACACCATTATCTTCATTGCGACACTCCTAAAGTTTTGGCTTAATCAACATAATGGAGTTAAATGTATCTAAAAGGGATATGTCAACACCCTCTAGTGCTGGTAAATCCTCGAACTCCAAATTACGGAGCACAATTTTATCTCCATCCTTAATTACGAAGGCAACATCTTCTGCAATGAGTTCTTTACTCTCCCCCTTATCCATGTAAACCTTGATTAAACACATATGTAGCCAACCCTACAGCGTATCGACCCTCCCCTTCCAAACAAAGTCAGCAAACTTAAGCATTTTCACAGAACACGCATTCGAGAGATGGCAGCTAAGAATGTCGGCGCCCAATCTGTGCGGTTTGGTTCCGTAATATACTTTCTAGTGCGTGCGAAGAGGAGAAGGGCGCCCAGATTCTATTGCTAACAACCCGGAGCACCTGAGACTTGAGAGCCTGCCCGCCTTCTATGGATACACGAAGGTTCTACTCATCAACAGATATAGGGATTCATTAACTAAGCCGGGTCGAGGAGATCGTGGATTATGAAGTCTTCTTCAATTTAATTTGAAGAATAAATATAAAATGATTCCTTTTTTTTAAATTATTAAGTATTTCGTGTTCATGCCGCGAATGTTTTAAAATTAGAATGGTTTCATATTTATTGAATAATTCATAAAATTTCGTAATATTTATAAGCACTATGAGTAGTGTTAGATTGTTTATTGTTGTGCTATCGGTGGTCGATTCTGTGAAGTGTCTCTATTGCGGCTCAGATGAGCTTAAGGTTTTGGAGACAAGAGACTCGAAGGAGAACAGGGTAAGAAGGCGAAGGGAGTGCGTCACCTGTGGAAAGCGATTCACCACCTACGAGTACATAGAGAAGATTCCGCTGATGGTGCGGAAGAAAGATGGTAGACTTGAGAGGTTCCAAGTAGACAAAATTATCCGTGGTCTCCAGAACGCTTGCGAAAAGAGGTGTAAAACATTAGATCAGATTAGAGAACTCGCCGAGCAGGTGAGGCAGGACCTCATCGCCCAAGGGAAAGAGGAGGTCTCCTCCAGAGAGATAGGTGAACTTGTCATGAAGTACCTGAAGGAGGTCGACCGTGTTGCATATGTTCGTTTCGCCTCTGTTTACAGGGAGTTCGGCGAGGTTAATGATTTTGATGAGGTGATAAGGGAAGTGAAAAAATGAGGTATGTGAGGAAGAGGAACGGTAAACTCGAGGAGTTCGATGGGTTTCGCATAAAGAACGCGATCTGGAAGGCTGCCAGAGCCGTCGGTAGCAGAGACGAAGAACTAGCTGCACAGCTAAGCCGGGAGGTTATAATTCAGCTAGAGGAGAGGTTTGGAGATGATGGGGTCCCCACGGTTGAGGAGATCCAGGACCTCGTGGAGAAGACTCTCATCGAGAACGGTCACGCTAGGACTGCAAAAGCCTATATCCTGTACAGGAAGCAGCACCAGGATATCCGGGAACTCGCAGCCATTCTGAGCCAGGATGACCTGATTGAAAAGTATCTCATGATGGAGGACTGGCGCGTCCGGGAGAACGCCAATATGGGCTACTCCCTCCAAGGGTTGAACAACTTCCTTTCCTCCAACATCGTCTCCAAGTACTGGCTGAACAGGATATACCCGATATATGTAAGGGAGGCGCATACTTCAGGCGACCTACACATCCATGATCTGGCCGTGTTGGGACCCTACTGCGTGGGCTGGGACCTTCCCGACCTACTTCTTTCAGGCTTCAAAGGGGTTTCGGGCAAGGTCGAGAGCAAGCCAGCTAGACACTTGAGTTCGGCTCTGGGTCATGTTGTCAACTTTTTCTACACGCTGCAAGGGGAAGCCGCGGGTGCTCAGGCGTTCAGCAACTTCGACTCCTATCTAGCTCCCTTCATTCGGTATGATGGGCTGGATGAAAGGGAGGTGAAACAGGCCTTTCAAGAGTTCCTGTTCAACATCAACATACCTACGCGGGTTGGGTTCCAGACGCCCTTCACCAATGTTACCATGGACATGTGTGTACCCGATTTCCTCAAGGATGAGCCCGTCATCATTGGTGGCGAGATGCGCTCTGACACCTATGCTGACTTCCAGGAGGAGATGAATATGTTCAATAGCGGTTTCGCGGAGGCCATGATCGAGGGAGACGCTAAGGATCGGGTCTTCACGTTTCCCATAGCTACATACAGCATCACCGAAGACCTAGACTGGGAGTCAGAGGTCTCAAGGAAAATATTTGCGATGACAGCCAAGTATGGTACCCCCTATTTCTCCAATTTCATTAACAGCGATATAAGCCCGGAGGACGTCCGCAGCATGTGCTGCCGCCTCAGGATAGATAACAGGGAACTCAGGAAACGAGGCGGAGGCCTCTTCGGTGCGAACCCCCTCACCGGCTCGATAGGTGTCGTCACCTTGAATCTCCCTCGGATTGGCTACGCTCAGAAGACGGAGAACGGTTTCTTCGAGCGGATAAGCGAGTTGATGGACATTGCCAGAGACAGCCTTGAAATAAAGAGGAAGATCCTGGAGAAATTCACAGATTCGGGCCTCTACCCGTATTCGGCTTATTACCTGCGCTATATAAAACAGGGCTTCGGGTCNTACTGGAGGAACCATTTCTCCACGATAGGACTTGTCGGTATGGCTGAGGCCGTAACCAATTTCCTCGGATCCAGCATAGCCTCCAAAGACGGGTTAGCATTCGCTGAAAAAGTTCTTAGATTCATGAGAAACAGGCTTTCTGACTACCAAGAGGAGACTGGGAACATCTACAATCTGGAGGCAACTCCTGCTGAGGGTACATCCTACCGTCTTGCCCGCATCGACAAGCAAAAGTACCTGGATATCATTGTCTCAAACGAGGATGAAATCAATGCAGGTGTCGAACCGTTCTACACTAATTCCTCCCAGCTCCCTGTAGACCAAACCGGAGATCTTTTCGAGGCGCTAGAGCATCAAAACAGGCTTCAACCCCTCTACACAGGAGGCACAGTGTTCCACATCTTCCTGGGAGAACGCCTGCCCTCGTGGAGAGCCGCTGCTAGGCTAGTCAAGAAGGTAGCGGAAACATCTAGGATCCCATACTTCACCCTCACCCCTACGTTCAGCATCTGTCCCAGCCACGGATACATCGGAGGCGAGCACGTTGAATGCCCGACCTGCGGCCAGAAGTGTGAGGTCTACTCCAGAGTCGTGGGCTATCTGAGGCCCGTTAACCAATGGAATGATGGGAAACAGGCCGAGTTCAATAGGCGTCAGACCTTCGACAAAGCCGTCACGGTAATCAAAGGGCTAAGAACATGAAGTTCGGTGGGATCCAGAAAACAAGCCTGATCGATTTCCCCGACAGGATAGCAACCGTTCTCTTCACACCCGGCTGCAACCTCCGATGCCCTTACTGTCATAACTGGAGACTCATCCTAGAACCGACAGGNCCATTTCTATCAGATAAAGAAACGCTCCAGATCCTGGAGGACCGAAGGCGGTTCGTCGACGCCGTCGTAATCACTGGTGGTGAGCCTACAATACACGCGGATCTGCAGAAGTTCTCTCGCATACTCAAGGAGCACGATTACCTGGTAAAGCTCGATTCCAATGGGCTCCTTCCAGAAATGCTGGAAAAGTGTCTCCCACATCTGGACTACGTAGCCATAGATGTGAAGACCTCCCCTGAACTCTATCCAAAACTCAAAGCGGAGAGTGTAGAAGGGCTCCTGAAGACCATTCAGATCTTGAAGAGGGGCGCCGTCGACTACGAGTTCAGGTGCACCGTCGTTCCGGGGTTCGTTGACGAGGATATCGTTCCTAGAATGGGCGAGATGGTTGAGGGTGCGAGGCGATTCGCGTTCCAGCAGTTCATCCCTGGTGACACCCTCGACCCCTCCTTCAGCTCCAGAATTCCCTACACCAAGGAACGAATATCACAACTTGCGGATATCATGGCCAGCTACGTCGAAGAGGTCACCCTACGGGTCTAAAAACCGCGCGCGCGAGGTTACAGCGAGAACCTTGGCTCCAAGGCTTTTAGCCATCTTCGCTACAGTGAGGGGTAATGTTGTGCTTCCTGAGCCCGAGATGACGAACACTAGGTCACCAACTCCAAAGGCTGGGGTAATGGTCTCACCCATAACGTAGATGTTGAATCCTAGATGCATGAGGCGCATGGCAAAGGCTTTCCCCACGAGACCGCTCCTGCCAGCCCCTACAACGAGGATCTTCCTCTCTTCACTCTTCGCTAGAAGCAAGGCCTCCAGCATCCCACCAACCTGGGAGAGGTAAGCCCTCTCATCGCCTCTGATATTCCCCTCAATATCTCCTCAACAGCCTCACTAAACGCCTCATACATTACCGTAACCCCATGATCTCCTTCTTTAAGGCTCTTAACATCTATTGAACGTACGAAAAAACCGTTCGATAAGATGCATGTTTGGGATGAACTTGTATCAGATTCTAGCAGGCGCTAGGTTTACTATCCTTAGGCGATGATAAAATTGGCAATTAACCCCGATATCAGAATTCCATATACAAAGCCTGAGATAGTTAAATATACTGCTACCTTCCATCCAAATTCCTTCCAGGCCATAGACGATGCAATTATACATGGAAATTGGATTGATGCTTGTAAGCCGAAAATAAAAATCTGAGTATAAGAGAGGTAAGAACTTATATCCGTCGTACCTAATACGGTGAAAAGCATGCTTATGGTTAAATCCTTCTGTAGATAACCATATATGAGAGGTACAACTGCTTCGGGTGGAAGCCTGAGCCATAAACTCAAAGGGGTTAAGGGTAATATAAGGAAGTCCCCCAAACCAACATACTCCATGAGGCCATAAACCACGCCACCGAAAATTAGAAGAGGGATAACCACCTTGACAAAGTCTTGCATTCTTATCCAACTTTTAACAGCTACATTGTGAAGTAACGGCTTTCTATAGGGTGGAAGCTCCAGAAGGAAGGGAGAAGGTTCTACTTTCACGAATAAACCTGAAATCTTTGAGAAAAGAAGACCAGAAACGATTGCGATGACATATATAGCAATAGCATAGTTTACACCTGTGTATGAGGCTACAAGCCCCATTATTATCGCGGTCCTTGAGGAGCAGGGGATACCTACGTATGTTGCTGTTGCACGCAACCTTTCGGCTCTATTTCTGAGTATCCTTGTTGCACTTATCGCTGGAACGGTGCAGCCAAAGTTTAGCATCATTGGGACGACAGCGTTTCCTGGTAAGTCCAGCTTCGCTAGGAACCTTGAGAAACTTAATACGATCCTAGATAAAAGACCAGTATCTTCTAGAAGACTTAGGAGGATGTAGAATATGAGGACGTACGCTAACGCTATGCCTATGCCTGAAGCAGCTCCACTTAGTGCGTTTCCCAGAACATCTGCAGCCACGCCTGTTAAACTCCAGCTTTTTATTATCCAGTTAACTATTGCTTCGGCTGCCTCTACAGATTTATCCTGTAGAAAGCCTCCCAACACGAGCATGATGTAGAAGATCGCTATAATGGTTGAGAGACATAGGATCCATCCATAGCGTGGGTTTATCAGAATCCTATCCAGCCTCTCTGAGAAGGGCTCCTTTAACCCTTTTATCGAGGTTACCTCAATGCATTGCTTGGAGATCACGGAAGCACAGCCGTATCTTGTAAGCATTATGTCTTCTGAAAGATCGGGGTGGTATTGTTTTACCTCCTCGGGGAGTAATTTATCTATCGAGTCAGTGAGAAGGCTATTAAATTCCTCGTCTCCCTCCAAGGCTCTTAAGGCGGCGAACCTTCGGTACACCTTCATTGTTGCAGGTAATTTCGAGTAGATTTCCTTGAGCGCTTCCTCTATATGGTCATCGTATTGGATAATAAATGGTTTGACTTCAGTTTGAAGTTTATCCGCCTCCGAAATAATTAAGGATAAAGCCTTCAACCCATGACCTGTGAGGGGGTTGATAGNGATAACGGGGGCTCCAAGAGCATCCGTAAGTTTTGTTATGTTTATAAGTAAGCCCTTTCTACGTGCATCTTCNACAAAGTTTAAGGCNACTATTAGTGGAATTCCTGTCTCCCTAAGCTGAAGCGTTAGGTAAAGGCCTCTCTCAAGGCTTGTAGCGTCAACTAGGTTAACAACAAGGTCATAGTCTCCCTCTAGAATGTACTCTTTCGTCACCGTTTCCTCAAGTGTGGCATCCGATAGACTATATATTCCGGGGGTGTCGATGATCTCGACTTTAACCCTTTCAAGTAAAGTTTGGGCTTTGGTGACTTCAACCGTCGTTCCAGGATAGTTCGATACGATCGCCTTCGCTCCTGCCAAGGCGTTTAATAGACTTGACTTTCCAGAGTTTGGCTGTCCCACAAGTAAGACTTTAACGCCTTCCAAGGATTCAGCCAGCCTTCTTGCGATCCTCTTTGGAAACTAAAACCTTATCGGCTATTAACGTATCCAATGCTATTTTTCTCCCTTCAACTTCGACCACCAATTGGCCTGGCAGCTTCTCAAAGAGCTTAACCTTTGACCCTGGGGAGAGCCCAATCCCTAAAAGTCTTGAAAAAAGCTTCTTATCAGGCACAGCTATTGCCAAGATCATGGCTTGCTCGCCAGTCCTTAGATCTGACAGATTTAGAGTTTCACTCATCAAAGCTAGCTCTCCCTGCATCTTTGCTAGAAGGCTGTCTGAGACGCAATGTTCTAAGGCGTGGGCAAGGATGTGGACATTGGGTTCGTTAAAAACCTCGCTGAAGTATTCTTCGATAAACCTATGTTTAGCGTAGATTTTTTCAGCAGCCTCTCTTCCACTAGGTGTTAAGACTATGCGTTCTCCTTTCCTAGTGATCAGTTTCTCCTTCTCCATCTCCAAGGTTGCCTGCTCAAAGAGACGCTGCTCACCGCCTACATCAGATAAAAGATCCTTAGCGTCTGCTTCGCCATTCCCTCTACCGAATTCTAGGATTGCTCGAAGTAGATCCTCTTTATACATCTTAAGTATGTCATTCAAGGCAGCCACCCAAGGAGAACCTAGCCTGCGATTCCGAGTGCATCCGTGAAATCCCCTCTTAAATCATAGTGCCCTTCTAATTTTTTAAACACCGATTAACAATAATATTATTCCTATAATCAGTGAAAATCCTGTGGTGAATATCTGGACATATAATGTATCCTTGATCGTATGTGAAAGAAGCGGCAGCAGTCCGTGACCATCCTGAGACAGGGTGCTGACTAGTAAGACCGAGAAAGGTATCAACCCCTTTGAGTACAATATGAGGAAGATCATGTGGGGCCCAGACTCAGGGATGATGCCGACCAAGGCTGCGAAGACGATCAATGCGAACACCGGCAGACCTGAAATGACCGAAGAGAAGTCGAAGTTCTGTATGAGGAATTCAACCACGGTCAGAGGGACGAAGATCCAGAAGAAAAGTTTGGGTATATGTTCCTTTAAGATGTGACCGTAGACATGCTCTTTCAGGAAATGTAGGCCGGTTTCTTCCTCGTGTATTTCTATTATGCAATGCTCGCATGTTTTGATCTTGAGGCGTTTGACGGTTTCATCCGCTAGGAAGCCCCCGATGATGCCGAGAATAATTGTTATTGCAAAAATTTTTAACGCTGCTTCCGGGGCCATCGCCAACATGATGAATGCTTCATCACCTGCAGTGGACAGCATCACCGATGTCAAGGCGCCGAAACCCACCATACCATGGATGTAGAGGGATACCACGAGGAATGCGTCCATGCATCCAGGTATGGCGCCTAGCAGGGACGCTATAACAATCTGGCTTAGAGGTTTTCCAGTAATCTTCTCCCGAATTTTATCCTTGAATTTCAACTCCAAATACTCAATTAAAATCATTAATGTCGTAACCATTACGATTATTTTGACTGTCATAAGAAAGTTCTTCAAAATTATACTCCATATGTCGAACAACTTCTATACAATTCCCCTCTTACTTAACACGTTCATTATACAACAAAATGAATTAGACTCTCATGTTGTTCTCTCATTTCAGCAAGTGATCGAAGAGTTGAAACAGCCTTCAAGAAAGGCATGCTTAAAACAAGTTTATCATCAGGAATGCCGTCGTATTCCCTGGAGTCTTCACATCCGAAGGACATATCAACTTCGTTCGTGACATAGGGTCTAACGGTGCAATTACCACAAACG
>JGI2172J19969_10001026_pt1 | contig 12619 bp, 8 predicted proteins | sample DeeMarSWOR230_32_FD_19969 | JGI IMG/M metagenome (IMG submission 19969)
AGGGAACAGGTCTTTCTTGGCCACTATATGAAACCTGTCGAGCATGTCGCAAACTTTCCCTTTCCGCTCCGAGCCTTTCACCTTTTTGTACAGAAGCGGGGTTTCAAGATTTTCATAGACTGTTAAGTCATCTATGAGGTGATAACTCTGAAAGACAAATCCAATATAGTTCTTATGGAGTTCTGTGAGATGTTTCTCGTTCAATTTATGGACTTTTTTATCGAAGAAGTAATATTCACCGCTTGAAGGTAAGTCTAACATACCGAGGATGTAAAGCAAGGTTGACTTTCCGGCACCCGAGGGTCCCATGATGGTCACAAATTCCCTTTCCTCAATATCGAGGTTAATATCCCGCAAAGCATATGTCTTCACAAAACCGGATGAGTAATATTTTGTGATGTCTATTAGTTTGATCATCTCTTTCCTCCATAAACAGCCATCATTCAAAATCTCGTTGCCATAAGCTTAGAACAGAGTTCTTTCTCCACTAAGCGTGATTAAAATAAAGCCTGCCATATCCACATCAAGACCCATCACATTGATAAAGAAATGGCTTTTATGCCTTTTGATGTTCCGCGAAGCGCCCTTCAGGCAGTTTTTGAACATGGCTACGCTCTTCTATAATCTTTCGTATGCGCTTTCTCCCCTTTTCCGAAACATTATCGGAATATTGTCTTTTGTAGGGATACCGATTTGAATCAATTCCCAATCCCTGTCATGCTCTTTTATCACACGTTTTATCACATCAACTTTATCTTCGGATTCTTCACCATAGTCCTCCCAGTCTACGATTTCAACCCTGTAATGCATCGTTCGCTTTTTTCCGTTGATTTTCACATCGATGTCGATGTTCTGTTCTGCCTCCAAAGTGGGAACATAAATAACGACTTCTCTCATTTTTGCCTCCTTTTATTTTCTTATTTATCTAGCATTTTTAGCTTTTTTTTCCCTTCAGCTATTCATATTTTATCGAATCAACCGGGTTGGCGAGAGCGGCTTTAAGAGACTGAAAACTAACGGTCAGCATGGCGATACACAAAGCAATCAGACCTGCCGCGATAAATGTCAAAACACTGATGGGAGCCCGAAAAGGAAAATTGGAGAGCCAATAATTCTTCAAGAAAATATAGGTCACCGGCCAGGCGATCAGGTTGGCAACCAGAACCCACTTGATGAAATTTCGTGAGAGTTGAAACACGATGGAACCTACCGAAGCGCCCAACACTTTTCGAATGCCTATTTCTTTGGTGCTCTGTTCAGCCGTATAAGAAGCCAAGCCAAAAAGACCGAGGCAGGCTACAAAAATCGCTACAAAGGAAAAAAATGTGATGATCTGACTCAATCGTTCCTCCGAATGGTACAGGGCATCGAAGTTCTCATCCACAAAAAAGTATTCAAATCTTCTCTCTTTCTCGAAGCTATTCCAGGTCTTCTCGATGTAGGACAAGGTTCGAGAGATATCATCCGTGTTCATCTTGATGGACAAGTAGGTATCCTGTCTGGGCCTAAGAAAAATGGCCAGGGGTCCGATGACTTCCTTGAGTGAGCGGTAATGGAAATCCTTGACGATTCCCACGATCGGGCGCATGACTTCGCGGGAATAGCCGATTTTTTTTCCGAGAGCCCCCTCTCCCCATCCCAGCTTTGACAGGGCGGTTTCATTTATCAGAAAAGCGCCATCATTATCTGCCCCAAAATCCCTGGAGAAATCCCGCCCTTGCAGAAGTTCTATCTCATAGGTCTTGAGAAAGTCATAATCGGCAAAAATATAATCGAAGGTGAAAGACACCTTGTCCGGTTGTCCTTCGAGAAACGTGGTGAGGATAGTATCTGTTTTCCCCGGGATGCCGCTGGAATAAGAAGCCTCCAGAATGCCTGCGTTCTTTTTCAGGTCGTTCTTGAATGCCTCGAACTGTTGAGCTATGCCTTGCCCTCTGATGTACATCGCAAGCACCTGCTCCTTTTTAAATCCAAGTTTTTGATTCTTCATGAAGTGCAACTGCTTCAACACTATAAAGGTGCTGATAATCAGAATGATAGAAATCGAGAATTGCACAATGACAAGTGCGTTCCGGAGGATCGATTTTCGAGATCCTCTCTGGAATTTTTGTCTTATGGTATCGATGGGCTGAAAGGAGGAGAGATAAAGTGCCGGATAGCTTCCTGCCGCTAATCCTGAGAATATCACGAGGCTGAACAAACCAAATAGGACAGCCACATTAAAAAGAGATGTTACGGTGATTTCTTTTCCTGTGAGTTCGTTGAAAGCCGGGATCAAGAGCAAGACTAAATTAAGAGACAAAATCAAGGCCACGAATGCAAAACCTATGGATTCTGTCAAAAACTGCACGACCAGCCTTTTTTTATACGCGCCTAAGACTTTTCTCAAACCGACTTCCTTTCCCCGGTTGGCGGAACGGGCCGTGGAAAGATTCATAAAATTGATACACGCGATCAGAAGAATGAATAAAGCGATGAGCGAGAAAACGTAGACATAGCGGATATCTCCATTCCCTTCGAGCTCCCCTTCGAGATTAGATTTCAGGTGGATATCAGTCAGCGGCTGGAGGTAATAAAACATTTTTGTCCCATACTTTCTGGCATCCTCACCAGTATGTTTTTCTACGACGGGCGCCAATCTTTGCTCCACCATCCTGGCATCGGCACTCTCCTCGAGCAGGATATACGACCATCCCATGATTACGAGCCAGGCCTCCAGAAACTCGGCTCTTCGCCCTTGGATGGTGTTAATCGAAACCAGGTAATTAAAATGGAAGTGGGAGTTACGGGGGACGTTTTCAACCACTCCAGTCACTTTCAGATCGCCGTCGGCACTGAGATTAACGGTTTCGCCCAGGGCGCTTGCCTTGCCGAATATCTTTATGGCTATGTCTCGGGTCAGCACAATAGAGCCTGGATTATTAAGGGCTGTGACCGGGTTTCCTTCGATGAACTCATGGGAAAAGATTTTGAAAAAATCTTTATCCACGTAAAAAATATTCTGTTCATCATAGTTGTCTTCATTGTGTTTGATAAGGCCAGTTCTTTTCCACAGCCTCGTGTAGGCGCTAACTCCGGGGATTTCGGCCGCAAAGGCCGGGGCCGCGGCAAAGGGTGAGACGCCATAGTGGTCGTATGCATCACCGATTTCCTCCGCATATGTAATCCGGTAGATGCGATCCGCATTTTCGTGATACCTGTCATAACTCAATTCATCCTGGACCCACAAATGGATAAGTATGCAACAGGCCATGCCTATCGCCAGGCCTGCGATGTTGATGAATGAATAGCCTTTTTGCCTTTTGATGTTTCTCAAAGCGATCTTTATGTAATTTTTGAACATAGTTACCTCAAATTATGATTGACCTCATCTTTCTCAACAGCAAACGAACCACTAAAGGAAAATTAATATCAGTAAAATCAATATAACCATGATGAAAATAAATGTTTTCATCTTAATTACCCCTCATTTTTTTATTCGTACCTCAGCGACTCCACTGGATTGGCCAGCGCGGCTATTAATGTCTGGTAGCTTACCGTAAGCAGAGCAGTAACCAGCGCCAGGACGCCCGATAGAACAAATATCGACATATTTAAATTGGTTCGATAGGCAAAGTTTTCTAGCCACTTACTTATGGCAAAATAAGCAAGAGGCCAGGCAATTATGTTGGCGGCAAGTACCCATTTTGTGAAATCCGCCGACAACAACAGTATTATCCTGGATACCGGAGCTCCGAGCACTTTCCGGATTCCTATCTCCTTTGTCCGCTGTTCTGTCATGAAAGAGGCCATCCCGAACAACCCTAAGCAAGAAATAGCTATCGCCAGGAAAGTAAAATAGCCGACAATCCTTCCCATCCGCTGCTCATTCCTGTAGAGCCTTTCGAGCCATTCACCGAAAAACTGGTATCTTAAAGGATATGCCGGATTAATTTGTTTACATGTACTCTCAATATATTTCAACGTTGCAGAGATATTATCCGGGGCAACCCTGATAAACATGCAGTCCATCGCGCTAATCCAACTGGGGTTCATCATATACACAAATGGCCTTATTTCGTGATGAAGAGATTTGAAGTTAAAATTCTTCACAACTCCGATGATCTTCCCTTCATTTCTAAACACCGATAACCGTTTGCCAACCGGCGATTCCATGCCCATGAGTTTGACAGCTTCTTCATTGACGATATATGCCTCCGAGGCATCAGTCGCAAACTCTCTTGAAAAACCTCTCCCCTGAACCATATCCATCTTTAATGTCTCAAAATAGCCAAAATCAACGATATCCCAGTTCATGGATACTTTTTCATCAGGATTTTTCCCTTCCCAGTCCAGAGCCGAAACAGTGGATGCTATATTAGAGGGCAATTGCAGACTTCTCGTTACTTTTAGAATATTTGAATTCCGCAGCAGTTCGCTATGTGCCGATTCGTACTTTGCTTTTAGATTTCCCTGCATGTAAACAAAAACCAGATGTTCTTTGTCATACCCCAAATCTCTGTTCCTTATGTAATCAAGTTGTTTGTAGATAATAAGCGTACTAATGATTAAAAAAATCGAAAGAGTAAACTGGCTTACGACAAGGATTTTTCTGAACAGAGATCTCTGTGAACCGGAGCGAAAGGTTCCTTTTAGGACCTTAACCGGCTGAAAAGAAGAGAGGAAAAGTGCGGGGTAGCTTCCAGATAAGATCCCGACAAATAGGGTTATCCCCATAATTCCTAAGATAATCGTGATATTTCCGGAAGGATCCAAAGATAAGCTTTTTCCTGAAAGATTGTTGAAGGCGGGGAGCATGATTTCAACGATGAGTATCGCACCAATGAGGGCAATGAACGACAACACAACAGATTCGCCGAAAAATTGCTTAATCAGATCTGCTTTCTTCGCCCCAACGACCTTTCTCATGCCAACCTCGTTTGCTCTGGTGCCTGCTTTGGCTGTGGAGAGGTTCATAAAATTGATACAGGCAATGATCAGGACAAAACAGGCAATGATAGAAAAAATGTAAACATATCTGATAAGTCCGCCTCCCCCCAGCGCATAAAGGTGGATTCTGGTCTGGGGCTGCAGATGCAGCCGTATCCTTTCTGCAGCGGAAGGAGGATCATGTTTTTCTTTGATATCAGTAATCTTCCTGGCTACGTCCTCTGCCAGCGCGTTTTTAGGCAGCAAGACATAGGTTTCAAGGGGATTCCCTCCCCAGCTACTGGATTCAGCCCAATTCGGCCCCCAGTAGAGTACATAAGGAAGGAGAAAATCAAACCTCAACGAGGAATTGTGGGGCACGTTTTCAATCACTCCTGTCACCTGAACATCGTATTGATTGTTCACATTCAAGGTTTTGCCGATTGGATCTTCACTTCCAAAGTATTTGTGGCTCATCTCCTCTGTGATGACGACAGAAAACTTACTGGAGAGCGCTGTTTTCGGGTCGCCCTTCAAAAAGGGAAAGGTAAACATGTTAAAGAATGAAGAATCGGCAAAACCAAAGTCATCATCAGCAAAGCTCTTATCACCGTACTTAATAAGCAGCCAATTTTTACTGGCGTACCTTACAGCATCCACGACGTCAGGGCACTCTTCTTTCAGAATCCTGGCGAGAGGAAAATATGACTGGGCAAACAGGTTGGTTCGGCCATCAGAATACTGAATCTCAGTATAAACCCTGTAGAGCTCACTCCTGCGTTTATGGAACTGGTCATAGCCTGTTTCGTCTTGAACCCACAGAAGAATCAGAATACAGCAAGCCATGCCGATGGCGAGGCCTGCGATGTTGATAAAGGAATAACCTTTGTGTCTTTTAATATTTCTCAGGGCGATCTTTATGTAATTTTTAAACATCACTCCTCCAATTATGAACAATAATCGAGCGCATAAGAATCAGTTGTCGAAACCTCAGAATAGATCACTGTTCATAAAACCTCACACAGCTATACTAGAGCAAAAAATATGCCATTATTGAATACAGGAGACTAACAGGGAGCAGGAAAAGATATCCATGGTAAAAATGTTCGCTGGTGTTACAAACGGTGTTCGGAAGTGAACAGCAATTGTTGCATTTATTCTTTAGGATCTATGCCTTTTGCTTCACCCTGTAAAGCACTTGACCGAGGTAGCCAGAATCATTGATCTCCGCAATATATAATCCTGGCTGGAGGTAGGCCTTTCTTTTTAATATCGATTCTGAGAGGTTTTTCAGAAGGACGCTTGCTTCCCAATCTTTATTACTATCACTTAACAAAATCCGAGCACCCTCTTCTACTATCTTCTCCAAGATTTCTTTTAAACTCATGGCTTCCTCTCTTGTCATATTTATCTGGCTGTAGTTACGTTTAATATATAATATACGTATTTTTTTATCCTTTAGTTGCTTTACCTGTAAAATTAACTTCTCATACCACAAAGCATTTTGAACATAATGGAGAGAAAAACAGGGCAGATGTACTAGCTCAATAATTCAGTAACGCTTTTATAATGTCACTGCGAACGGAGTGAAGCAATCTCATAAAAATAATTGTCATTGCGAGCGACTGAAGGGAGCGTGGCAATCTCAACATTTTATTAATTATGAGATTGCCGCGCTTCGCTCGCAATGACACTTTTGCCTTCAACATCATTACCAAAAGAGTTACCTAATTACTGAGCATAGCCAACAGGCCGTTTTTTCCTCCTCATTTTTTTTATAAATCTATTCCAAACGAATAATCAAAATTGTGGGCTTGATGAATCAAGCCCCTACAAAAATCAAGCCCCTACAAAAAATATAAACAGGCCCAATTTTTTTATATAAGCAGTCCCAATTTTTTTACATAGACAGAACAGATCAATCATGCAATTAGTATTTATTCATACCTCAACGAATCCACAGGATTGGCCGTGGCTGCTTTAATGGAGTGATAGCTGACCGTGAAAAGGGCGATGATAAGGGTTACAGCTCCGGCAATGATGAAAATGTCTAAGTTAATAGGTGTCCGATACAGAAAACTCCGAAGCCATTGATTCAGGAGATACCAAGCCACTGGCCAGGCAATGATATTCGCCAGAAGGACCAGTCGTGTTAGATCCTTTGAAAGGAGCATCACAATCCTTGGGACAGAAGAGCCCAGTACCTTACGGATACCGATTTCTTTAGTCCTCTGCTCGGCATTAAACGAAGCTAAACCGAAGAGTCCCAGGCAGGAAATAAAAATAGCAAAGCCGGCGAGGTAGGCGACGAGAGAGCGTGTTCTGCGAACAAAGTTGAATTGAATTTCGTAGTCGTTATCCATGAATTCGTATTCAAAAGGGAAGCCCGGATTCAACCGCTCGAAGACGTTTTTCACTTGAGCAAGCGTTTGGGGGATGTTCTCGGGATGGATCTTCAAGAATATGAACCTGTATTCCTCAGGCCTCTGGAGCAGGACGAGCGGTTCATCCACCCGCCAACTTGGGTTGGGGAGGTAGTCTTTGATAACACCGATGACAGTGTAATGCTGACCGCTGTAGGACATGCGAGCACCTATCGGATCTTCCTTTCCTATTATTCCTGACAGTTTTACATTGATCAGTATTTCGCCTGGATTACCGGAATGATCGTATTCTTTGCGGAAGAAGCGGCCCTGGACAAGGGGAATTTCAAACGTCTCTAAAAAATCTGAATCAACACTCATCATGGTGATAATGGGTTCGAGCTCCGGGTCTTTTCCTTCCCACTGCCAGCTTGAAGAATTCGACCGTCCGCCAGTGGGAAAAGTGGAAGCGGCTGAAACCTTTTTTACTCCAGGGATTTGGAGGAATTCATTTTTTGCTGTCTCGTACTGCTCAAGCAGTGTCCCTCTACTCGAGAAGAACACAAGATTCTCCATATTATAGCCCAGGTCCATGGTCTGGAGATAGTTAAGCTGTTTATATATCCCGGCAGCATAAGCGATAAGCCCTATGGCCAGGATGAATTGGACCATGACCAGGGCTTTGCGAAAACCGGCTCTTTTTAGTGATGATCCCGTAAACCCCTTGATAATCCGAAGCGGCTGAAAAGAGGACATGAACAGAGCCGGATAGCTCCCCGCCACCAGTGCGGTTATCAGCGAGGTTCCGATCAAGAACCCTAAGAGAGACGGATTCTGGTGAAAACTCAGCGTCAGCTCTTTACGGAAAAGAGTGTTGAACACCGGGAGAAAAAGCTCGGCGAGAAAAACGGTCAATACCATCGAGATCAGGACGAACAGGGATGTCTCGAAATAGAACTGTTTGATAATATCCTTCTGGAAGGCTCCGATGACCTTGCGCATCCCTATTTCCTTCGACCGGTTTCCGGACCGGGCGGTCGTCAGGTTCATGAAGTTGATGCAGGCAATGAGCAGGATAAAGGCACCCAGGAAGCCGATCAGCCGGATCTGTTCGATGCTTCCTCCTCCTTCGCCCAGTCTATAGAGATGGAACCTGGCAAAAGGTCGCAGGACCGGCACGTATTCTTCACTGCTGTATGTTTTCACGACAAAATCCCTAATTTTACGGTTTAAGTCATTAAATGAGCTTCCCTTCTGGAGCTGGACGAAAACGAAGTAATTCTGGTTGGAAAACCCCCTCAGGTTGTCCTCTTTATGAATTTTCTTAACGTAGAATTCCAGCGGCATCAGGATGTCAAAACGGAATGTGGAATTACTGGGGACTTCCTTCATCACTCCCATCACTTTCATCGGAAATTGGTTGTCAACAGTTATGACCTTGCCGATGGGACTCTCGTTTCCGAAGTATTTTTTTGCTACACGTTCCGATAGGACTAAGGAATACGGGTCTTTGAGAGCGGTCTTTGGGTCCCCTTCAATCAGAGGGAATGTGAACACCTCCAGGACCTCAGGATCTGCGGGAAAAACTCTGCGTTCTGAAAACGTCTTGTCCTGGTAGCTGAGGATAAAAGTCCGGTACCCTGCAAGGAACCGGGCCGATTCCTCCACTTCCGGAAAAAGCTCTTTCAAAAGCGGACCCACCCCGGGAACCGAGGGAACCTGAAGCTCATCTTTTTCCTTCTTGATATGGGCAGAGACAAGGTAGATATTGTCTATCTCCTCATGGAATTTGTCGTAACTCAGCTCGTCCTTGACCCAGAGAAGCAGTAAGACCACACAGGTCATACCGATGGTCAAGCCGGCGATATTGATGAAAGAGTAGGCTTTGTGTCTTCTGATGTTTCTCAAAGCAATTTTTAAATAGTTTTTAAGCATTTCTGCACCATGTTAAATTCCTTGTTATAAATGAACTTTTTCCTATTCATATCTCAACGAATCCGCGGGGTTGGCAACGGCAGCCNTTATGGATTGATAACTGACTGTTAAAAGGGCGATNATGGATGTCAGTACCGCTGTCAAAAGAAATGCCGTCCATCCAACATTAACCCGGTAGGCAAAATTATCCAGCCACTTATCCATGGCAAAATAGGCAACCGGCCAGGCGATAATATTGGCTGCCAATACCCACTTGGCAAATTCCCTGGAAAGCAGAATGATAATTTTCGAAACCGTAGCCCCCAGCACCTTCCTGACTCCGATTTCCTTGGTGCGCTGTTCTGTAGTGAATGAGGCCAGGCCGAATAATCCCAAACAGGCGATAAAAATTGCCAGCAGGCTGAAATAGCCGAACATCTCCATCATCCTTACCTCATTGCGGTAAAGCGCATTGAGACGGTCATCAAGGAAGGTGTAGCTAACGGGATAACCTGGGTGGAAGCGGTCCCATATTCCCTGAACATAAGCTATCGTTTCCTGGATATTCCCGGCTGCTATTCTCAGCGCCACAGTGTTCGTCTGCTCAAGACGGATATAGGTGATCATCGGAACGATTTTATGATGCATGGATTCGTAATTGAAATCGGCCACGACACCGATAACACGCCCGCTGAGATTCGGAGCCCTGGTTTCTATGGGCAAGCCCACGGCCTCCTCGGGGCTTTTCAATCCCAAACGCCTGACAGCCGTTTCATTAAGGATAAATGCTTCGTTTTCATCGGTGGGATAATCAATAGAAAAATCACGCCCGGCCACAATTTTCATACCGTAGGTCTTAAAGAAGTCATGTTCAACACGATTATGAGGCATAGAAAAGGAACCGTCTACCATCTCTCCGTTTATTTCGGCGCGGAAGCCCGGAGCATCCAGTAATCGGCCTGACGGTGCCCGTTTTGATAGCGTTGCAGCTAAGATGCGCGGATTTTTCAATAATTCATTTTTTATTTCCCGCCAGTTTTGCAGAACAACACTATCCGATGGTGTGAGGACGATGTTTTCCCGCTGGAAACCGAGATTGGCATTCTGCAGGAAACGCATCTGTTTAAAGACAACGCCAACACTTATAATAAGTGCTGCCGAGATTGTGAACTGGAAGACAACCATGACTTTGCGCATTATTGCTCCCCTTATGCCGCGAGTCAATTCTCCCCGTAAGATGGTCGCTGGTTTGTAAGCAGAGAGATAAACTGCAGGATAAAGACCGGCTGCCAATCCGGTAATAAGGAATACAGATGCTAGAATCAGGATTCCGACCGAATTTATTAATAAGCCGAATTTCAATTCATGGCCTGAAAAAGCGCTGAAATAAGGAAGTAATATTGATACAAGTATCAGGGCCAACGCCATTGCCAGCAGGGCGATAAGCAGAGATTCTCCTAAAAATTGTGTGGTCAACAGCCTGCGGTTAGCACCCGCTACTTTGCGCAATCCCACTTCCCTTGCCCGCTTCACGGCTCTGGCCGTGGAAAGGTTCATGAAGTTTATGCAGGCAATAATCAGGATAAATATTGCAATCAGCGTAAAAAGGGTGACGTACCGGATGTCGCTGTTGGGCTCCAGCTCATTATGTGTATGCGAATGAAGGTGGATATCAATGACTTTCCGGAGAATAAGGTTGTTCCATCGGCTGGGATAAATAATATCGCCTGATTCACTCTCATAAGTTGGCAGGTGGCGGTCAATAAATCCCGGAATGCGCGCAGCTACTTCCCCGGAGTCTGCATCCCCGGCCAAACGCATATAAGTGTAGGTAACATTATCGGAAAAATTCGTGGAGCCGAAAAAATAGTCACTTTTGTCCCGCCCATAGCGCCCTTTTAGTGTCATGTATGAGGCGAGAAAGTCAAAATGGAGATGGGAGTTTTCAGGCACATCTTTTATAACGCCTGTGACCTGGTAATCCTCTCCACTGCTGCCAACTTTCATGACTTTGCCCATGGGGTCTTCATCCCCAAAGTATTTCTGGACCATGGATTCGGATAAAACGATGCTGTTCGGATCTTTCAGCGCAGTTTGCGGATTCCCTTTGATCATGGGAATTGTAAAAACTTCGAAGATGTCGTGCTCAGCAAAATAAAGCCGTTCCTCAACGAAATTGTTTTCGCCGAAGGTTATCAGAGTATCGCCGCTGCCAACCATACGGACAACATGTTCCATCTCGGGGAATTCTTCCTCGAGAAGAGGAATAAAGGATGGAGCCACTGAGCATAATTCACTGCGCACCGATCCGTCGGCAGCAAACCACTGGCGCTCGATCCGGTAGATCCTGTCCTTATGTTCGTGGTGTGTGTCATAGCTCAATTCATCCCGGACAAAGATAAGGATAAGGATACACACCGCCATTCCAATAGCCAGGCCGGCTATATTGATAAAGGAATAACCTTTATGCCTTCGGATGTTTCTTAAAGCGATTTTTATGTAATTTCTAAGCATTGTTCCTCCAACCTTTCCCCAATCAGCTTCGCTAACTTATTTTTCTCCTCGAAAATATCTAATTCCTTGGGGACATTCCTCAAGGTGCCATCCTTGTTAAATATCAGTTTTTTAATTTTGAGATAAAAGGGTGGCACCGTAGGGAACGTCCCTATATTCTAGATTTTGAATTCTTTCTGGATATTCTCGGAAACAATGTGGCCGTCAAAGAGATGAATAGTGCGGTGGCTGTATTCGGCATATGCAGGAGAATGAGTGACCATGACAATAGTAGTGCCCGCCTCATGGAGTTCTCCTACGATTCTCATCACTTCCTCGCCGTGGGCGGAATCCAGGTTTCCTGTCGGCTCATCGGCCAGTATAAGTTTCGGTCTGGCAACAATGGCTCTCGCTACTGCCACCCGCTGCTGCTGCCCTCCAGATAGTTGCTGGGGGAAGTGATTCCTCCGGGCCATGATCTCCATCTGCTCGAGAACTTCATTGACTCTTTTTTTTCGCTCTGAAGCAGAGAAACCAAGATAAAGCAGTGGAAGCTCGACGTTCTCGAAGACCGTTAATTCATCGATAAGATTGAAGCTCTGGAACACAAACCCAATATTTGCTTTTCGAAGGTTTGCCCGCTGGCGTTCAGAATACCTGGATACTTCTTTGTCCAGAAAATGATATTCACCGCTCGTGGGATTATCGATCATCCCCAGAACGTTGAGCAGAGTAGATTTCCCACAACCAGATGGCCCCATAATGGCCACGTATTCTCCTTCTTGAACGTTCAAATTCACGTTATTTAACGCTGTTGTTTCTACCTCTTCTGTAGTGTAAATTTTCTTGAGATCCTTCGTTCTTATCATTCTTTTCCTCCTTAATTAAGCTTTCAGCTGTTAATGTTCAGCTTTAAGGTCTATGATCTTTTATCCTTATCT
>JGI2172J19969_10001032_pt1 | contig 12598 bp, 11 predicted proteins | sample DeeMarSWOR230_32_FD_19969 | JGI IMG/M metagenome (IMG submission 19969)
GAACTCGAGAAGCCGATGAGCGCGTTCCCCGCACCGAGCTTGAAGACGACGAGGAGTGGCCTCTGTCCGAGCCAGAATAATACGAGCCTCCGCCAGAGGGGGAAACACCTGTCAGGCTGACCATGTTCGTGCTTCGCCTCACTGTACTTGAAGTCAGGGCCAGTTCAGGGCACTTGATCTGGTTGTCGCGGCTGGAATACTTCAAGGAGACTCCTGCCCGGCGGGCAACGATGGCATCGGGATTCCAATCCCTGAAGCGGACTGGTACAAACCGTTCCCGGGAGGTTATGGTTGTGGATATGCTTTTCCTCCCAACTGTGGACGGAACAAGGCGAGCATCTCTCTTCCTGAGCATGACGGCCCGCTCGGAAGGCGTACTTCTCGCGGGATCAATCTTTCTTGCAGACTTTGAACGCGCGGCATTCGAAGAAGAAGCTCCCTCTTTTCCCACAATTCCGGAAAGGGCAGGGCTGGCTTTCATTTTGGTGAAGGCCTTGGCCTCATTTTCCCTGTAGGCTTTGACCGCCTCTAGGTAGGGATTGACAACTGTCCTTTGAGGCTGAGCATTCTCGAGCAACGGCCGAGGAAGCTCACGGAAGATAATAGCTCTCTTCTGAATCCTGGCCGCATTCAAATCTTCCTTCTTTACTAAAACGGTCTGCTCTATATTTTTCCGGAGGGAAGCCATAATCCCGCTATCTCCCTGTTTGAGGGCCAAAACAACCTTCTTATATACCCCTTTTAGCTCCTTGGGCACCGTATAAGTGGAAGACGGCTTCTTCAGTTGGGCTTTGCTGATCTTATGNTTGACTTTTTTCCAGTCAATACTATTGCCCGAGGAGTTATCGNCGAGAGGATCATAAAGCATGTCGTAGAGTAACGGTTCAGTATAATAATAAGAGGGATAGAAGTTATAAAGCCCGCCGTATAAATACCAATCCCACCACGACCACGGTCTCCAGCCGCAGTAGCCCATGTGATAACTCCAAGCCACCCAGGCTGGAGCGAACGCTGACCCGGGTATCCACAACCAGCCATGCTTCTTATTCCAGATCCAGAGGCCCAGGTGGTAGGGTACCCAGCCCCAGGGTTCTTCCGCCACCCAGAAGAGCTGACTGTCCACCTCTCTCCACTGTCCGTGATAATAGGGATACCAGCTCCCGTAAGGGTAATAATCATTGAAGTGAGGCCGCCAGACATAGCCGTAGAGGTTGTCCCAGACCCACTCGCCGTATATAGACGAATACTTCTGGGCAAAATAGATGACCGCTGGCGGATACCTGTGGATGGGTTCAGGGATAACGGCTATTCCCCTATGAAGTTCCTTAAAGTTCTTGTTGATGGATTCATTCCACAATTCAAAGTCCGCATCCTGTTTGTACTCTCCGATAAGGACGCGGTGGCTTTTGGAGATGGTCAATTTCTCGGATTTTCTGAGGATTTCTTGCTTCAAGTTATCTCCGTCAGGACCGTAGAGGACAAAAGCCTTTCCCAGTCTGACCTGGATACCGCTGCTGCCGTCGTCTCTCGCGGCTATCAGAGCCACTGTTTTGTGGTTCAGTTTGACCGAGGCGTTGGGCGTTATGACCTGAAAGATCTCCGGGTAGGAATACCGCTTGTACATGATGTAGACCTGGCCTCTCAAGAGGAGAAAATTCGTGACTTTCCGGGAAGTGCTGAGGCTTTTAGCCATGATCGTCTCGATCTTCAGCTCGGTATCCAAGTCAAGGCGGATTATGGTTCCTGTATCCAGTTGAACCTCGCATCTCCTGCTGGCAGTGGTGCGGATGGTATCTCCGGGAAGCAGCGGAAAATTCAACACCGCGACCTGGGGGGATTCATCCCCTTCCCGGATCACCATCGGGTCCTTTCCGTCGTGCTGGACCTCAGTGTAGGTGATATAGCCGAAATACACATCACTCTTGGGTGAATGAATATACGTGTAATGGGACTCCGCTCCCAGAGTGCCAGAGGAAACGATCAAGGCAAAGACTAGGATTGAAAAGAGGGAAATTGATTTTTTCTGTATCATTGTCCTTCTCCTATCCCAATACATGTTTCTCACACTTTATTTTAAGCAAACTTTGTGCCAATCTTTCCTCAGGGGAACGAAAGCTTATGAAGAGGACTTCTGTCCTCTAAAAAAGCCAGGTGTAGCTCATTCATGACACCGGGACAGGGATTATTGTTGACAATTCTTGCCTAAAATCATTAGAATTGTGTTTTCCGTTTGACACTCATACTTCAAGGAGGTTTTCATGAAAGTCACCCTTAGCGTCTTGAAAGCGGATATAGGCAGCATCGGCGGCCATATCACTCCCAGCAAAGCGATCGTTGATGAAGTCAGGAACTTTGTCAAGGAGAGCAGCAAGAATATGCTGATCGATTTCTACATCAGCTATACTGGAGACGATATTGCCATCCTGTGCACGCACGAAAAAGGTGTAGCAGACGAAAAAATACATAAAATGGCCTGGGATGCCTTCACGGCCGGAACAGCTGTCGCCAAAAAGCAGGGACTCTACGGCGCCGGGCAAGATTTGCTCAAAGATGCGTTCAGCGGCAACATAAAAGGAATGGGGCCTGCTGTGGCGGAGATGGAATTCGAAGAGCGGCCCAACGAACCCTTTGTCTTTTTTGCCGCGGACAAGACCGATCCCGGTGCCTATAACCTGCCTTTCTATCTGGCCTTCACAGATCCCATGTACAATGCCGGACTCATCCTCAGCCCCAAAATGAGCGACGGTTTCACTTTTCGCATCATCGACGTTGGATACACCGAGAAAGACAAGATTATCGAGCTCAACGCCCCTGATGAGATCTACGATATCGCTGCCCTGCTTCGGGACAACGAGAGGTATGTCATCGAGAGCATCTACTCCAGGGCCAGCGGAAATCAGGCCGCAGTTGTCTCTACCACCCGTCTCCATAACATCGCTGGAAAATACACGGGTAAGGATGACCCCGTAGCCCTGGTCCGTGTCCAGGGAGAATTCCCCGCAACCGGAGAGCTGCTGGCTCCTTTCCAAATCGGACACTTCGTCGCCGGCTTCATGAGGGGCAGTCATAATGGTCCTCTCATGCCCTGTAAGATCAACTCCACGATTTCCTTCTTCGACGGCCCTCCGCTTGTCACTGGCGCAGCCTTCTGCGTGAGCGATGGAAAACTGACCGAACACGCCGATGTCTTCGACCATCCTTACTGGGATCATATCAGAGGCCAGATTTCTGAAAAAGCGACAGCCATCCGACGCCAGGGATTCTCAGGAGCCGCAATGCTTCCTTACAGCGAACTCGAGTACGGCGGCATCGTCGAAAAGCTGGAAAAGCTGGAAAAGAAATTCAAGCTCGTCGACTAAAAAAATCCGAATCCATAAGCTTTTAGCTGAAGCAACCAGGGAAAAAGAGCCCAGGCTGATAAATTATCTCAAACCGTCATGAAAAAGCACAGGAATCCTGTCCCGACCGTGGATATCATCATTGAAATCCAAAGAGAAGACGGCCAGGAAGGAATCGTGCTTATCCAGAGAAAGAATCCTCCTTACGGATGGGCTCTGCCAGGAGGGTTTGTGGACTACGGTGAATCTCTGGAAGATGCGGCTGTGCGCGAGGCCAGAGAAGAAACAAGCCTTGAGGTCCAGCTTCAGAAACAGCTCCACACCTACTCCGACCCCAAGCGTGACCCGCGTCAGCACACGATCTCAACGGTCTTCGTAGCTAGGGCTCAAGGAAAGCCGAAAGCTGCGGACGACGCCCGGGAAATCGGGGTTTTCACCAGAGAAGAGATCGATTTTCCTCTCACCTTTGACCACAGTCTGATAATCAATGACTATTTCGAGAGGAAAAAACAAAGGAATATATGAAATAATCCAGGAAGGAGGAAAAAATGGGGGGAGGCGCTTACCACGAATCCCTGGAAAAGCTGTCCAAAAAATCCAAGGAGCTACACCGCGCTATCCAGTCTCTCATCGAGGAACTCGAAGCGATCGACTGGTACCAGCAGAGAGTGGATGCCACCGAGGATGATGAATTGAGGGAAATTCTGGCTCACAACCGGGATGAAGAAAAAGAGCATGCAGCCATGGTTCTGGAATGGATAAGAAGGAAGGATGAAGCCATGGATGAAGAGCTCAAAACTTATCTTTTCTCAAAAGGAAAGATCACAGAGATCGAAGAAGAGAAAGATTGAGCGCGGGCCGGGCTGACGATTTTTAAATTATTAAAATGTCATGCGGGCTGAGCTCAGCGATCCCATGTTTATGCACACGATAATGAGATTGCCACGCCTGTTCCGAGCAAAGCGAAGGAATCCCTCCGCACCTCGCGTCCAACGACCTTTATTTAAATAAATTGTTGTTGCGAGCGAAGCGTGGCAATCTGGCAACCTCGACTCGTGAATAATCCAGGTTTATAATATAGAGAGTGTTGGCTCGCTCTGCCAAGAACAGAGTGAAAGGAAACAGGCATGGATGACAACAAGACAAAAAAGGCAGGTCCGGAGGAAGAAAAGGAGCTGAAGGAACTCCATAAAGTCTGGGGGCCTGTAGAGGCTGAGGTTCTCAAGAGCTACCTCGAGAGCAACGGGATCTCCTGCATCCTCAGGGGTCAGGTGGTCCAATCCGTTCATCCCTTCTCGGCTGATGGCCTGGGAGAGATAAAGATTTTTGTCTCGAAGAAAGATTATAAGGCCGCCAAAGAACTGCTCAAGAACAAGATAGACATATAAAAAGAGACAGTCCCTCTTATTTTTTTTCAAGCACTGAAAGGGACAGTCCAATAATAAAAGACCTGGCTTTTTAATTTTCCTTTGTTTTTCCCCTCCCTTTCCTATCCCGTTTTGTTGCGGATTATCCGTAATTTTATCCGAAAGAGTGTATCCTTTATATAGTAGCACCGTTCAATCCCATACAACATGTAGAAAGGCAGTAAAAATAATTGTTATTTTTTGCAGTTTTTCCTTGACAATGGTAATTTTCTCCCCTATATTGTAAAAAAACGGGACGGAACGGGACAAAATGGGAAGCACATTACTTGGAAGTTACATAGCGCGATTCGACAGAAGCAACCGGATAAAGATTCCCGAAAAATTCCGTATCACCATCGAAGAACAGTACGGTAAGGACTTATTCATCACCTCTCTGTCTGACGAATCGGTCCAGATCTACCCTCTCCCTGTCTGGGAAAAACTGTCCGGGTCTTCGATGGAAGGGACTATTCAGCTCAGACCTTCTGTGAGGAGCTTCATGATTCGGGTCAACAGAAAAGGAAACCACTACAGGATCGATTCCAAGGGACGGGTCCTGGTCAGTCAGGCTCTCAGGGAAAATGCCGAACTCAACGAAGAGGTGGTCGTCCTCGGCCTCTCCGATCATCTGGAAATCTGGAACAGGGAGAAGCTCGATACCATACTCGAAAAAAATCCTTTGACTAATGAAGACTTTGAGAACATCGCCGCATTATTGCCTCAGGGAAAAATCGAATGAACGGGAACGGGCACATCCCAGTTCTGCTGGAGGAGGTCTTAGAATATCTGAATATCAGCAGAGAGGGAATTTATGTTGACTGCACAATCGGACTGGGAGGTCATGCTTACGAAATATTAAAGAGAAATCCCAAGGCGTCGCTCATCGGGTTTGATATAGACGAGCATTCCCTTCTCAAAGCCAAAAAAAGGCTCCAGCCGTTTGCCGACCGAGTGGAGCTGTTCCACTCTGATTTCAGGTATCTTCCTGACCTCTCCGTTGATTTTTCGGATATCAGAGGCTTGCTCCTGGACCTTGGAATCTCTTCTTATCAGCTCGATTCTCCTCAAAGGGGATTCAGCTTCAACCGGGAAGGTCCCCTGGATATGCGGATGGACCTCAGGAACAAGACCACGGCTGATAAGATAATCAATAAATACCCAGAGCAAAAACTTGTCCAGATATTCTGGGAATACGGCGAGCTCAGACAGTCAAGAAGACTGGCCAGGGAGATCGTCAGCAGAAGAAAGCAAAAAAGATTCGAGACCACGACCCAGCTCTGCTGCACCGTGGAAGAGATCTGCCGCTGGAGGCCGCAAAAAGGAAAGATCCATCCTGCGGCCAAAGTCTTTCAAGCCATCCGGATCGAGGTCAACCAGGAACTGAAGGGCCTTTCCGACTTTCTGGAGAGGGTCGTTGAGATACTTCCCAAAAAAGCGCGTATAGCGGCGATTTCCTTTCATTCCCTGGAGGACCGCATCATCAAGCACACCTTCGCCCGTCTTGCCGTTGAGCCTGATTCGCATCCTCTCCTCCTCATCCTGACGAAAAAACCTGTGGTCCCCACAGATGAAGAAATCGCCAACAATACCAGATCCAGGTCAGCCAAGCTGAGAGCCGCCGAGAAAATTTGAATGGTAAGAAGGAAATTCACGAAAAAAGAAATGATGCTGATCGTGCTCTGCACCATCTTTATCATTTCCATTCTGACCTTCTATATCTGGCATCAGGCGGAGGCGGTCAGGCTTGGCTATGAGATAAACCAGCTGGAAGAAAAGATGCTCAAGCTGGAGAAAGAGGTCGAAGAACTGGAAGCTCAAAAAGCCTCCTTTCTTTCACTCGAGAATGTCGAAAAAATCGCCCGGGAAAAGTTGAAAATGGTCGACACCCGGGATGAACAGAAAGTCTATGAGGACTTCTCAAGCCAGGGTCAAAAAAAGAAATGAGCGTCATAAACCAGAGAAAAGCGGGCAAAAGAATCATCATGCTGGCCTTTTTCTTCATGCTCTGGTTGATCTTTCTTGTCATCCGCCTCCTTCAGCTTCAGGTCATAGAGCATCCCTACCTTAAAGCCCAGGTCACCGAGCACAACCAGAACAGAGAAGCGATCATCCCCAAGAGGGGGGCCATCTATGACCGCACGGGCAGCATTCTCGCCCAAAGCCTGCCCGCACGCTCGGTCTTCTACACGCCTTTCGAGAACGAGCCTTACCCAGCCAAGCTCGAAAAAATCAGGAAACTGAAGGAGGTCCTCAACCTGTCCAACAGCGAATTCCAAAAGATCAAGAGCAGGATGGATAGATCTGCTTCCTTTATCTGGATAGAAAGAAAGATCCGTCCTGACCTGGAAGAGAAACTGAAAAAGCTCTCTCTTGAGGGGATTCATTTCGCCGAAGAAAACAAGAGGTACTACCCCCACGGAAAGCGCGCCGCTTATCTCCTGGGAAGAGTCGACATCGACGAAGAGGGCGCCAGTGGCATCGAGTACAGCTACAACTCAGTCCTGGCAGGAATCAAGGGAGAACATCTCATTCTTAAAGACGCCAAGAGAAGAGAATACCAATTCGAGATCCTGAAGGAGCCGGAAGAAGGCCGGGACCTGGTCCTGACCTTGGATGAGACAATCCAGTTCTATACAGAAAAAGAGCTGGAAAAAGCTGTCCAAAAATCCCGGGCGAAATGGGGGACAGCCATTATCTCCCAGCCTTCCACAGGAGAGATCCTGGCCATGGCCAGCTATCCCTCGTACAATCTGAATAAACTTCCCTCCGACCCTACGGTCGTGGACAGGAACAAAGCCATCCATCATACCTTTGAACCAGGTTCCACCTTTAAGGTTGTCACCGCTTCAGCCGCTCTGGAGACCCATACGGTCAGGCTGGCCGATTCTTTCGACTGCAGCCGGGGATTCATTTTCGTCTCCGGAAAAGCCATCAGAGACCACCAGCGCTACGGTATGCTCACTTTTCCTGAAGTCATTATCCATTCTTCCAATGTGGGCACGATCCAGTTCAGCCAGAACCTGGAAAAAGATGATTTCTACAAGACGATTAAAAACTTCGGCTTCGGGAAAAAGACCGGGATCGACCTCCCCGCAGAAGAAAGAGGTATTTTCAGGCCTGTCGACGAGTGGAGCCGAATGTCCACGGCTTCTTTATCCATCGGCTATGAAATCTCGGTGACAGCTATTCAAATGCTCCAGGCCATTAACGTCATCGCCAACAGAGGGATCCTTGTTCCTCCCAGGGTTGTGAAAAGAGTCCTTAACTCCTCTGATGAATCCCCCAAAAGTCCTCTTCCCAATATCAGGATCATATCTCAGGAGACCGCCACGACATTAACCTCGATTTTCGAAGAAGTTGTCGGAGAGGGGACGGGCATCTCCGCTCGAATCCCAGGATACAGGGTGGCCGGAAAGACAGGAACAGCCCAGAAATACGATACGTCCGCAGGAAGCTACACATCTGAATCCCATATTGCTTCTTTTGTCGGGTTTGTCCCCGCGGATAATCCGGTTTTCTCTATGATCGTCATCATCGACGAGCCCGTCGGCCCCTACTTCGGTGGCGATGTGGCGGCTCCCGTGTTCAGGGAGGTCGCACGACATGTCCTTCAGTACCTGCGCATTCCCCGCCAGAAAACATCCCCGAAAACGGTCATCGTGGACAACCGCTGGAGGTCAGTCGACAGATGAAACTCAAGGACATTCTCGCCGGGATGCCGCTAAAGAAGCTCAACGGCAATGAGGCTGAAGAAATTCAAGGCATTGCCTACTCTTCAAAAAGCATAAAGCCGGGTGACCTGTTCGCCGCCCTAAAAGGAGTGAAGAAAGACGGTTTTGAGTTTGTCGGGGAAGCCCTCAAAAACGGGGCTGCCGTCATCCTTTCTGACCAGCCAAAGCCCGGGAACCTGGCTAAAGCCTGGGTTCAAGTCTCAGACACACGGGAAGCGCTGGCCCTGTGTTCTGCCAACTTCTATTCTCATCCGTCCCAGAAAATGAAGGTTGTGGGCATCACCGGCACCAAAGGGAAGACCACAATCACCTACCTGCTGGAAGAAATTTTAAAAAAGACAAAGTATGTCCCAGGAATCATCGGAACCATATCCTACAAAGGACCGGGCATGAATATGACTGCCAGGTTAACGACCCCCGAGGCTCCTGACCTCCAGAGGTTAATGAGCGAGATGCTGGCCAAAGGAGCCACTCACTGCATCATGGAGGTCTCTTCCCATGCACTGGAACTCAAGAGAGTAATCGGGATAGGGTTCGATGTGGTGGTTTTCGCCAATTTAAGCGGCGACCATTTGGACTATCACCAATCCATGGACAGATATTTCGAAGCCAAGAAAAAGCTGTTCTTTCTCAATCATAAAAAACGAATGGCTGTGGTCAACCGGGATGATCCGTGGGGGCAAAAATTGATAGCCCAGCTTCCAGCCGGAGCGATAACCTTCGGCATTGAGCCAGGAGCAATGGTCGCAGCGGAAAATATCAACCTGTCTGAGAAAGGAATAGAGGCTGTGGTGAAGTATCCTGCCGGCCAGATCACTCTCTCCTCTCCGCTTCTGGGAAAGCCTAATCTCTACAACATCCTGGCTTCAACAGCCGTTGCCCTGACCCTGAACATTCCGGTCTCAGCGATAAAAGAAGGGATCGCCTCACTCAAAGGCGTACCGGGCCGGTTTGAAAAAATCGAGAATTCCCTTGGGCTTCATGTATTCGTCGACTATGCTCACACTGACGACGCTCTCAAAAACCTGCTGGAAACCGTCCGCGAGTTCAATCCCAGACGCATCATCCTGGTCTTCGGCGCAGGGGGAGACCGGGACAAAACAAAAAGGCCGAGGATGGGCGAAGCTGCCGGCAGGCTCGCTGACTGGACGATCATAACCTCTGACAATCCCCGCTCCGAAGACCCGTTGGCCATTATCTCGGATATTGAAGCCGGGATAAAAAAAACGGGAACTCAAAATTACCAGATCATCCCCGACCGGAGAGAAGCCATTGAAAAGGCTCTTTCTCTCGGCGCCAGGGGAGACTACATCCTTGTCGCCGGAAAAGGGCATGAGGATTATCAGATCATCAAAGACAAGGTTCTGCATTTCGACGACGCTGAAGTCATTCAAGAAATCTTGCACAAAAAGGGAGGGATTTGAATTTGGTCAGCCTTAACTTGAAGGAAATAGCCGAAAAGATCGAGGGAACCATCCTTCAGGGTCCAGAATCCCTCTCTTTTAACAAATTCAACATAGATACCCGGCTGACAGAGCCGGGCGAACTTTTTTTTGCCATAACCGCTGATAGGAACGGCCACAATTTTGTCCCGTCCGCTCTACAGAGGGGAGCTTCAGGTGCTGTTATCTCTCAAAATGTGACTGTCGACAACACAGGATTCGCTCTCATCCAGGTCAAGGATACCCTTGATGCCCTCCAAAAACTGGCTGCAAAAGTTCTTCGAGAGCATTCCTTAAAGGTCGTCGGCATAACAGGGAGCATCGGTAAAACAACGACCAAGGAGTTTACGTCCTGCCTTCTCTCCAAAAAATTCAACGTGCTCAAATCTGAGGGAAATTATAACAATCATCTTGGAGTTCCCCTCACCCTCCTTAAGCTCGGAAAGGGCCATGAAGTCGCCGTCCTCGAGATGGCCATGAGCAATCCAGGGGAGATCACGGCCTTGACCCGGATAGCGCCTCCGGACATAGCCGTCATAACCAACATCAACCCTGTCCATCTCCAGTTCTTCAAAAGCATAGAAGAGATTGCTCTGGCCAAAAAAGAAATCCTCCTCGGCGCCAAAAAGGAGGGCACAGCCGTACTCAACGGGGACGACGAGCTGGTTCTTAAAATCGCTGCGGATTGGAAAGGGAGAAGAGTCCTCTTCGGGCTTTCTGATAAATGCGATATTCGCGCTCAGAACGTCCGGAAGGCCGGATGGGATGGATTAACTTTCGACTTTATATACGGAGAGAAAAAGGCAAAGACCTCGATTCCTTTCTTCTACGAAAGTGTACTCTACAATTTTCTGGCGGCAGCGGCGACAGGCTACGCCTTGGCACTCCCCCTGGAATCTCTTCTTTCCCAGGTAGAAAATCTTAAACCTCTTCCGATGAGGGGCGTTCATATTCCTCTGAGGCAAAACATCCATCTCGTCGATGATTCTTACAATTCAAACCCGGCCGCGTTGGAATCCGCCCTAAAAAGCCTGGCAGAGCTGCCGGCTCAGAGAAAAATCGCTGTCCTGGGCGACATGCTCGAACTGGGAGAAAAAGAGGTGCAGTTCCATTTTCGAGCCGGAGAACAGGTCGCTGAAACGAGATGGGACATTCTGATAGCCACAGGGCCGCTCAGCGCCCACATGGCAGAGGGAGCGCTTTCGGCAGGGATGAGCAAAGAGCGGATATTCCACTTCCCGGATTCGGAGGCAGCCGCCAGGGAAATAGGAGCTATAGTCAAGGAAGGCGACCTCATCCTGGTCAAAGGATCGAGGGGTATGAAGATGGATAAAGTCGTCGACAAACTCAAATCGAAAGGGTGACATAATGCTGTATTATCTTCTGGTTCCACTGAGAGAATATTTCTTCTTCTTTAACGTCTTCAGCTACTACACTGTCAGGACCGTTCTGGCCGGAATCACCGCCTTCCTAATCATCCTCATCTTCGGCCCCTGGCTAATCAAGATACTCAAGAAATACCAGGTCGGCGAAGAGATCAATGCCGATGGCCCTAAGACTCACCTGGAGAAAAGAGGGACTCCCTCGATGGGCGGGATTCTGATTATCGGCGCCACGATCATCCCCGCACTTCTCTGGGGGAACCTGGGCAACTCCTACGTCCGCCTGGCTATGGCCACCATGATCCTCTTCGGCCTGCTCGGGTTCTGGGATGACTTCCTTAAAATCATAAAGAAAAAACCCAAAGGGCTTATCATCCGCCACAAGCTTCTCTCCCAGATCGTTCTGGCCGCGGTCATCGGGTTGTTCTTCATCTTTCTCGGGCTGACCGGGGAATTCGGCCTTCAGCTGCAGTTCCCCTTCTTCAAACAATGGGTTCCCTATCTGGGCTGGTTTTACCTTCCCTGGATCATGCTCATCTTGGTTGGTTCTTCCAACTCGGTCAACCTGGCTGACGGGCTCGACGGGCTGGCCATCGGCCTCAGCACGATCAGCGCCGGGGCTTTTGCCGCTCTCTGCTATGTCATCAGCCGCGTTGACCTGGCGGATTACTTGAACATAACCTACGTCCCCCAAGCCGCAGAGCTCACCGTATTCGTGGGCGGTATGGCCGGAGCCTGCCTGGGTTTTCTCTGGTACAACTGCCACCCCGCCCAGATCTTCATGGGCGACGTGGGCGCGCTTTCTCTGGGGGCGACCATCGGGGTGATTTCCATCCTGATCAAGCAAGAATTTCTTCTCTTCATGGTCGCAGGAGTCTTCATCATCGAGGCTCTTTCTGTCCTCCTGCAGATTGTCTACTTCAGGATGACCGGAGGCGGAAGAATCTTCAAGATGGCTCCTCTCCACCATCACTTCGAGCTCATCGGATGGTCCGAAGAGAAGATCGTCATAAGATTCTGGATCGCAGGCATCATCTTCGCCCTCTTCAGCCTGACAACTTTAAAGCTGAGGTAATATGGACCTGGAGGATAAAAAAGTGCTGGTCGTTGGCTTAGGCAGGACAGGTGGAGCACTCTGCGATTTTCTCCTGGACTATGGAGCCCGGGTAAAGGTCAGCGAGGAAAAAACGCTGAAAGAACACGATCAAGCCGTTAGGGATTGGCAGAAAAAAGGCATCCAGTTCGAGACGGGAGGGCATAAAAAGGAATCCTTCCTGGAGGCTGAGTTGATCGTTCTCA
>JGI2172J19969_10001034_pt1 | contig 12581 bp, 10 predicted proteins | sample DeeMarSWOR230_32_FD_19969 | JGI IMG/M metagenome (IMG submission 19969)
AACTATAAATGATAATAAAACAGTTATTGCAAATTTCACAATAAATCAATACACACTAACCATAAATATAGAAGGAAACGGAACAGTTTCAAAAAATCCTGATTTAACTATCTATCCATATGGTACAATTGTTGAATTGACAGCAATACCAGAAACAGGCTGGACATTCAACCACTGGAGCGGGAACCTAACAGGAAACAACAACCCAGAAAACATAACAATGAATGACAACAAAATAGTAATTGCTAATTTTACAACAAATCAATATACACTTACAATAAATATAGAAGGAAATGGAACAGTTTCAAAAAATCCTGATTTAACTATTTATCCATATGGCACAATTGTTGAATTGACAGCAATACCAGATATAGGATGGACATTTGATCATTGGAGTGGAGATCTAACAGGTAATACCAATCCAACCAATATAACTATAAATGATAATAAAACAGTTATTGCAAATTTCACAATAAATCAATACACACTAACCATAAATATAGAAGGAAACGGGACAGTAAACAAAAATCCAAACCAAACAACGTATTCCTACGGAACTGTAGTAGAATTAACAGCGATTCCGGACAATGGATGGATGTTTTCCCATTGGAGTGGAGATTTATCTGGAGGTAATAATCCAGAAAATATTATTATAAATGATAACAAAACAGTTACTGCTCATTTTTCAATAAATGAATATATCCTTTCTATAATTGTTTATGGAGAAGGAAATGTAATAAAGAATCCAGATTATGCTACATACCCGTATGGAACAATTGTTGAATTAACAGCGGTTCCTAATACAGGATGGGGGTTTGATCATTGGAGCGGGGATATCACGGGTAATGAAAATCCTAAAGAAATTTTAATTAATGGACATAAAATTGTATATGCGCATTTTATTGAAGATTCGATATCTCCTATGCTAGAGATAACAAAACCAACTAAAGGAATTTATTTATTGGATTGGAAAATATTACCATTTATCTACCCTGTCGTTTTAAATGAAGTAACAATACTAGCTAATGCCTCAGATAATGATTCAGGCATAGAACGTGTAGAGTTTTATATAGATGGAAACCTAAGAAAAACTGATGTATCTCCACCATATAATTACCTATGGAATGATAATCTAACAAAAGAGCATAAAATAGAAGTAAAAGCTTATGATTATGCTGGTAACTCAGCAATTAAAGAAATCGACGTCATAAAAGTTAATGTAAAACATCCTCTACTAATATTTGGAATACTATTGGCAATATATCTAGTATATTTGATTAGAAATAATTAAAAATATTTCATAAAAATTTATCATAAATAAACTATTTTTCTTTTTTTTTAAATAAATTTTTAATGAAATCATAAAAAGACATGATTGTAACCAAAAGAATTTAGTCCTTCAAATAAAAACATTAGCAACAAGAGTTATAGTTGTAGTAACTGTATCATTTACTCCATTTAGAATTACATATTTATTCATTTATGCATATTATCCGAAATCTTAAAGAATAAAAACATCTATTACTCTAATCTTAGGAAAGATTAACAGACGGAGAGATAGAGGATGCAGATTTTTAAAAAAAATAATAAAATATCAAAACAAACAGAAAATCCATCAGGAGAATCTTTTCCAATAAAACAGAAAAAAATATTTTTTCATAAAAGAATTGGTTTTATACATAACAAGAAAAAACTATCTGAGATTCAAAAACAAGAAATAAAAGAAAACATTGAGTTTTTAAATGCATTTGATAAATTAAAACAAAAAGATATTAATCAAATAAATTTAAAAATACAAGTATTACAAAAAGATTTAGATGAAAAAACTAGTACTTTAAAAATTTTAAAATCAAATTTTGAAAAAAGTCAACAAGAAATATATCTAAGAGGTAAATTAATTGAAGATCTTAGTATAAAATTAAGAGATAACTTAAAACAACTACTTGAAAAAGCAAGCTTTTCAAAGAATTTAGAAAATAACCTTAAACTAAAAGATAAAGAATTAGAACAAAACATAAAACAATTAAGTATAAAAGAAGAAAACATACACCAACTTCAAATAGAATTAAAAGAAAGAATAAAAGATCTAGAATTTAGAAACAACAAACTAAACGAATTAAATCAAGAAATAGAACAAACAAAAAAAGTTCTAACTGCAAAGGAAGAAAATATAAACCAACTCAAAAATGAACTAAAAACAAAACAATATGATATAAAATCAATGGAAAATGATTTAGAAGCAAGAGACAAAATAATAAAAAATATAAAAGAACAACTAACAGAAAAACAAACGCAATTTATAGAAAAAAACAAATTAACCGAAAAACTAGAAACACAAATACAAGATAAAAAACAACAAATAACAGACCTACAAAAAGATATAGAATTAAAAAAAGGAAATATACTGAATCTAAAAATGGAATTAACTAATAAGGAAGATTTATTAAAACAATTAGAAACAGATATTACATTAAGAGAAGAAGAAATTAAATCAAAAAATAAAGAATTAGAATACATAAAAGAAGAACTAAGAATTAACGAAATAGAATTAGAAAATAAATTAGATACAATAAATCAATTAAATATAGATCTACGAAAAGAAAAAGAAAATTTGGAATTAATTAATAAAGAATTAGAAAATCTAAGATTTGAACTGAATAACAATAAATCAGAATTTGAAGAATTAAATAAAAAAATCATTGATTTAGAAACTCAAATTGAAAATAAAAACCAAAATATATTAGATCTCAAAGAAGAATTGCAAAATAAAAATAGCGATATTGAGACAATACAGTTAGATTTTGAAACAAGAAATAATTTAATAAATCAAATTAAACAACAGTTAGCAGAAAAACAACTGCAATTTGTAGAAAAAGTTAATTTTTCAGAAAACTTAAAAAAAGAGCTTAGTCAAAGTAAAAAAGATATTGAACAAACTATAGAGCTACTGAATATAAAAGATCAAAACATACAACAGTTACAAAAAGAGCTTGAAACGAAACAATTTGAAATAAAATCAATGGAAAATGATTTGAAAGCAAGAGACAAAATAATAAATGAAATAACCAAACAACTAACAGAAAAACAAACACAATCTATAGAAAAACAAATGGATATTGTTGAAAAGTATGATTTAATTAATAACCTTAAAATAGGATTAGAAACAAAAGAAAATGATATACTACAACTGCAAAATAAAATAGAAACAAGAGAAAAAGAATTACAATTTAGTAGATTATTTATTAATCAACTAAAAGTGAATCTTAAAACAAAAGAAACAGATTTACAACAATTACAAACAGAATTGCAAGAAAGAATACATGATCTAGATTTTAGAAACAATCAATTAAATAAAAAAGAAGATCAAATTCAACAACTACAAAATGAAATACAAAAAAGAAATAAAAAATTTAATTTTGACAAAATTGAGATTGATCAGATAAAATCATTATTGAAATCAAGAGATGAAGAATTGGAAATTATAAAACAGAATATGTCAGATATACAAAAAGAATTACATAACAAAGAAGATAATATAAATAACAGAAATAATGAAATAATTAAACTTCAAAAGGAAATAGAAAAGAAACAATTTGAAATAGAAACAATAAATGCTGATCTAGAATCTAGAAATAAAATAATAGAAAGAATTAAAGGTCAGCTATCAGAGAAACAATCCTTGTTGATAGAAAAAACGAATTTAGAAGAATCACTCCAAACAAATATTGAACAGAGAAAAAAAGAGCTAAATATATTAAATGACTCGATAGCATCAAAGACAAGTCAACTAGGGGGAATAAGTGATAAAATTGAAGAAAGTAGAACTACTTTACAAATGATGGAAGATGAAATTGTAAAAAGAAAAGCAGAGTTAGAAACCACTATTCCACCAACCCAAGAGGCTCTGGAAAAAGTTTGGAGAGAGAAACTAAAGATGTTGGATGAGATAGATAAATCATTAGGAATTACTGATGGAAACACCCTCAAAACAAAAAAGATTGAACATGAAACTGAAGGTAATTAAGATAAAAATTAATCAAATGTAACTACAGATTTTATTGGTAAAGGTGCTTCTAATTCTATTGCTCTTGTTATTCCTGTAGAAGGAAATAGAGTAATAATTATTTTATCATGTTTAGCTAATGCTATATCTAATGGTAATCTAAATACAACATAAGCATTATCTGAGTAATCATTAATTAAATCATAATTTACAAGTGAATCATCTAAATCACAAATACTTATAAACCCAAAGTTTTCCCCGGTTATATAATTCCAAATATTATGCTCAAAAATCGAGTTTTGATCTAAAGATTCAGAGTATAATGAATAGGTTAACATATGTACCGATTCTCCGTTGTTTAGCTGTATTGTTAGTTGAGATACATTTATATCTTGAGTTACTAGAGGAGAAATCAAAATAGCTATTTTCTGAATTTTTTTTACACCATCTATTTCATAGAATTTCCCTATTTGATCTCTTATCTGAATATAGGTTGATATCTCATCTATAACCTCATTTGTTATCTCATCTAAATCTGTATTTTCAGTAAGACCTGAATTACTTTCTGATAAAACTGATGCTGTAGTTATCCCAATTAATAAAAATGAAACTAATAGTATAATTGCTGTTAACCCTGTTGTTATTTTACTCATATTTTCCCCATAGATGAGAAAAATTTTGGATTAATTATTATATAAAGCTTGTTATACAATTCTTATCTGTATGGAGAAAATAGCAATTTTTTAGCAATTATAACAATAGATTGAACATTTTATGTAAAAATGACAAACTTGTGTTTTTCCAATACTAGTATTCTAACGGAGAATCTTTAAATAGTGTTATTTGAGAACAGTATACACGATATGTATTGACATGCCGTAAATTGGCATGACACTACATNAACTGAAACGAAAGGTGGTGGAAAAGAATGGAAAAGAAATATATGGAAAGGCTGATAGGCAAATATTGTAAAATTGTCACAAAAGAACCAGGAGAAGATAGAGCAAATGTCATTACAGGCACCCTAGAAGATGTTGATTACAAAGATGGTTTTATTTTAGTTGACTCTGAACAAGGATTAGGGTGTCTAAGAATAAACACAATAATAGCTATAAAACCTGGAAACAAACACAAGAGATTTTATGAAAGAAAGAAAATAAAAGTTGAAGATCAAGCAATGGTTGGAATTGGTACACTTATTGTTTTCATAGCAATGGTTTTAATTGCCGCTGTTGCTGCAAGTGTATTGATTAGTACAAGTGAGACCCTACAATCAAGAGCTAAAACTGTTGGATCAGAAACCATAAGAGAAGTGTCATCTGGAGTCGCAATTGAATCAATTACTGGATATACAAACGCAAATAGAACCCAAATTGAATATTTGGCAATGACTGTAAGACCAAGAGCAGGATCAAAAGACATAGATTTAAGCTTGTGCACAGTATCAGTATTACATAATAATCTTACAGAGTTAAAACTCGATGAAAGTCTTGTAGAGGAAGTTAACACAGACAACAAAAGTGTCTTTTATACACCTGTAGACAGCGGATCTCCTTATACAATAGCAGGTAATACAACAAATTCTACCTTCGGAATAATATCGTTAGTAGATGCTGACAACTCAATTATAAACACCAACGGAATGAATACCGGAGATAGAATAATAATAATTGTTAATCTAAGTGCTATAATAGATGGTGGAGGTTTACCACCCAGGCAATCAATTTCAGGTACGATGAAACCAGAAATAGGTATTATATCAGCATACGAGTTTACATCCCCAGCTGTATTTACAAACAGAATTGTACGGTTAGACTAAAGAAAAAAGAGGGAAAAAAACCCTCACCCTTTTTTATTTTTTATTTATTTTTTATCATTTTTTTAATATTTTAACAATAGCAATTTCTGCCTTTTCACCATTAAAAAAAGTCGGTTTAGTGTTAACTTCTATAGATATTTTATTATTATCTTTGGTTAAAATAACTGTTTCATAAGTTGAGATATCTTCACCTTTTAGGCGACTTAAAAAAAATTTCTCAACATTTAAAAAACCCTCTGGAACAATAAAATCAAAAAAACTTTTATCAACTATCTCGTCAACGTTATATCCAATTAGATTAACAAAAGCGCTATTTACATGTCTTAAGATTCCTCTTTGTATAATAACAGCAGAATCTTTAATTTGATCAAATATTTCATAATTATATTTCAAATCTTTACTTTCAGTTTCCATAATATTATTAAGATTAACTGAATAAGAAGGGTGTTCAATAAGTAGGTTCTCTCGGTTTACTAATTCATTCCATTTATCTTCAAGTTTATCATTTAACAACTCAAGTTTTTCACGCCATATTTTAAAGTCATTCATTTTTTCATTTATTTTAATTTTTTCATTTCTTAGTTTAGATTCAAGTTTATTTAATTCTTTTTTACGTTGATCAAAGTCATACATCATATTTTCATATTCTTGTCTTCTTTTCTTTCCAACAAAAAACTTTGAAAAAGAATTCAAACCACTGATAAGTTGACTATCACTTCTTTTCAGTTCTCCCTGCAATTCCTTATAATTTTCTAAACTTTTTTTATAATATTTCAACTCTTTTTCCAAATCTTTATTTTTAATAAGCAGATCTTCGTTTTTACTTTTCATTTTTCTTATAACTTTTGTTAAATAGTCATCAACTTTATCCTCTTTAGATAGTCTCGCAAAATTTAATTCATCATATTCATATTTTGGATATTCAAAAAGTGTTTTATTCTCCTCTATAGGTAGTATCATGTTACCAACAAAACCTATATCGATAAGATCACCTTTGTCATTTTTTACTGGAAAATTACTCCAATAAATAATAATTTCCTTACCAGATTTAGTTAAAAATGGAATTTTAAAGTCGTCAACCAATTTATTAATCTTTGAATATTCAATTAGATATCTCCACTGATCAAGATATCTAGATGGTATAAAAAAATCAGTAACAAATCTGTTTAATACCTCATTTTTTCTGTAACCAAAAACCTTTTCACATTCTGGATTGAATTTATTAATTCTCTCATTTTTATCTACACTTAATACTAAACTATCATGAATCTTAGGATAATGAGGTTCATTTATTTTGGTTTCTTCAAATTGTTTCCCCATCTTCTCCTTATTTAATATCACTCTTATGCTAAAAATCATGAATTATTCATCTTATGCTATTCCTCAATTGTTTTAAAATTTTTTGTTTTGCTAAGAAAATATATAATTTGGATTAGAATCTACAAAAATAGGATATCTCACAAATAAAAGTATAAATATAAGTTTATAGATATTCAATATCGTCTAACATTAACTTCCCTTAGGAGGGGTAAAAATAAGACTAAAGATGGGAAAGGATGAGGATGAGCCAGTTAAAAATGAAGATGATAGCGTAGCTACTACCGAAAAAAAATTATTAGATAAATCCAAATTAGAAAATGACGATGAAACTTCAAATAAATTCAAAAACAAGATTGATGATAAAAAAGCAAATACAGAAGATTTAAGAAAAATAATAAAAGTTGGGGAACAAAACAAAGTTGATAGTAGTCAAAAATCGAAAAAAGAAGCAGACTTTTTACAGAATCGAACTGTTGAAATAGATATAGATTCCACATCAAGAGATGCTTTAGAACAGAAACGCGCTATACTACAGAGCATAAAAGATTTTGATTTTCTAATAAAAAAGAATTCAGAAGAAATAACCTCATTAAATAAAAAATTAGACTCTATAACAAAAGATTTAGATGATCTTGTAAGTCTATATGAAATTGTTTCAGAACAAATGAATCCCTTTGTTGGTCTTTCAAAAGTAACTAAAAAAAGATTAGATGCTTTAGAAAATTTTAATAAAGAAATTGAGGACCTAAAAGCAAGATTAGGTAATATTGAAGGTTTTGTTGAAAAAACTGGAATTGACTTTGAATCTATTAAATTAAAAGGAAATGAAAACACATTAAATGAAAAAAATATATCAGATTTAACAAGCGAAGATTTGGATGAAATTATAGAAAATTCATTTAGTACAATAAATATTGATCAAAAAATTGATGAAGCAATAGAAGAATTTATAGAAAATTTGAAATTTGGAATATAAAGTAGGTGAATTATATGGAAGATATTGAGGTAGATAGCAAAACAATAATATCTGACAGATTTGATCTTAAAAGTGAACTATCTGCCCTAGTTGAAAAAAATGTTATATCCAGAAGAATAGCAGATAGATTAGAAAAAAAGTTTTATGAGAAACAAGTAAAAATTGACAAAGAACAACTTCAGATACTTGTTAAAAAAATAAAGGAAATAATTAGAACATATAATAGAAATGAAAAACCAATAAAAGATGAAGATACAGTTATTAAAGCTTTAAAAACTATAGAAACAAAATCAAATGCAGATATGAAACAACTTTTTGAAACTGTAGAAAACCTTAAACAGAAAATATCCACTATTGAAAATGGAATGTTTAAAGATGAGAAAAATAATAAAATATCATTACCAAAGATAGTTACAACGGATGATATAGAAATACCAAAAGGTGTTGTAAAAACAATTAAAGAATTTAGATTTGAACCTTTAAATGAAATTCCAAATGATCCAGAAAGCATCATTATTTTAATGAGATGGCTTCAACATCTTATAGACAAATGTGGTCATTCTAATCTTTCAACCATACTTGACTATTATATTGATATAGGATGGATATCGCAAGAAGCTAAATTAATGTTAATTGATTATTCAAATGGAATAACTGAGGATAACAATAAAAAGGAAACATCAAAAAAAGAAGTAACTGATTTACCATCCAAAGACCACATTCAATCGCTTTTCTTTATACAAAAATTAAAAGGAAAAGAAATAGATAAACGATTTATAGAAAGAATAGATAGTGAACTTACCAGAATTACAAAAAAACTTGATAACTACCCACATTAAATAAAAATATTTATTTACATCTTTTTTGTTATAACTTTAAAATAATAAAAGAAGGTTGAGGGGATATACAATAATTACTCACTAGTTTGAGGTGTAGTATAAATGGGTTTCTCATTAGTAGCTGCAACTGCAATTATTGGTGTTTCACTAATAATGTGTTTAGAAATAATAGTTGAAACAACAGTACCGACTATAACTGATTTAAATGAATCATTTAACGACATGAGGAATAGAGCTATTAACCAAGTTCAAACTGATATAAATATCACAGCTGTAACATACGAAATCAATGGGTCAAACTATGATATTAATATTACAGTTAAAAATATAGGAAGTATCACATTAAAAACAATATATTTTGATATCTTAATTAACGGTACAAAAAATGAATTTACCTGTTCAAAATCATATATTTATCCAGAACATGAGGCTTATTTTAATGTTTTAAATGCCTCAGGTTCTGGTGAAAGAAGATTAAAAATTGTTACAAATAATGGGATTTCTGATTATTATGAATTTATATTACCTTAAATGGAAAACATCTAGGAGAATGATAAATGGGATTTAGTCTAACCGGAACTCAAGTAATATTCTTTATTGCGTCAGTAATCATAGCTAGCGCAGTATCAGGAGTTTTTATAGCTGTAATTACTGACGTTAGTAATAGTTTTTCAGAAAGAGGAGATAGACTACAAGAAAAGCTAGACGTAGAATTTAAAATAATTAATGACCCAGATAATATATCTTTATCAGGAAATTATTATTTATTTTATATAAAAAATATTGGTGGAAGGGAAATTGTAACATCAAATGAAACCTTCAACATATTTATAGATGGGGAAATATTAATAATAACTAATTACTATTTTTCAGAAAATTTAATAGAACCTGAAAAGGTATCTATAATATATATATATAGTAGTGAGTTAACCTCAGGATATCATACATTGAGAATAGTTGGACCCCAAGCTATTGAGGATGAATTCAACTTTACAATATAAATTAAAAAGGATGGGATAAATAAACTATATGGGAACTAAATCAATAATATTAGAAAGAAGAGGTGAAAAAGACGGGTTTGCTGAAAGATTTGGAAAAGAAATACCTGAAGGAGCTCTTATATTTATTGAGGGAAAAGAAGGAACTGGTAAAAGCATATTTTGCCAAAGATTTTGTTTTAGCTTATTAAAAAATGGATCAACTTGTTCTTATATTTCTACACAATTTACAATAAAAAGTTTTCTAAGACAAACCGCATCTGTTGGATACGATATGAGAAAATATCTAATGAAAGGAAAACTTTTTTTTATATCAACTGAAGTAATGCTTGCTGAGACTAAACCTAAAAATACTTTTCTTGAAGGATTGCTTACATGCAAACAGCTTTTTGATCCAGAAATAATATTTATTGATTCAATATCATCTCTTTTAATTGAAAGTCTGAATGAAAATAATTTTATAGATTTAACTAACTTTTTAAATAGATTAAAAGGTTCGGGAAAAATATTAATTATTACAGCAAATCCAAATGAGTGGCCAACAAGGATAAATAGTTCAATCCAAATGTTTTGTGATATACATTTTAAGATTACTCGTGAGTCTATGCCTGGTATTGGCATAGTTCACAATATTTATTTGGAAAAATACAACGGTGCTCGGTTTAAATATGAACCATTGACTAGGTTTTCAGTTAGACCTGGTATTGGGTTGACCATTGAAACAAGTGGAGTAGCATTTTAGGGGAAAAAATGACTCAAATGGAAAAAAATGAAGTAGAAAAACTGCTAAATGATAATCTTCATCTTAGAAAATATGTTGAGGAAATAGAAAAGAAGATAGGAAAGCCGACTTTTTATAGTAAAGTTCCTAGAGATGTAAAAGCTCTTGAATTCCCGAATCTTATTTATGCTACNAAAGGTGTTGTTTTTATACATATTTTTAAAATAAAAGATATGGAAAGCCCTGAATACCATGCAATAACACCAGATTTAAATGAATTTTCAAAAATAAAAAGTGATAAAATATTAGAATTAATGTATGAAAGAGCACATTTTAAATCAAATATAAAAACCCAATATGATCTTAAAAAAGCAATTAGAGAAGCAATAGATAAAATAACGATTTTGGATGAAAAATCTGAGGGAAAATTGCCAAAATCAAAAGGTGGAAAAGTAAAAGTAAGCTCACAGGAAAAGTTGAGTATTGAGTATAATATAATAAAAGATATTGTTGGAGGTGGACCTTTAGAACCTTTTATGAGAGATCCATATATTGAGGATATTCATATAATAACTGGAGAAAATGTTCATCTTATTCATAAAATATTTGATATGGTGAAAACAAATATTCACATTGATAAATCATGGGCAAATAGGTTTTCCCAAGAATTTTCAGAAAAAATTGGCAGCCCGGTTAGTGAAGGCCAGCCCATTGCAGATGGTACATTACCTGATGGCAGCAGAGTAAACATAATTCATAGTAAAGATGTTAGTATAAAAGGACCAAGTATGACAGTTAGAAAGTTTACTGAGACACCAATTAGTGTTACCCAACTAATAAATTGGGGAACACTTGATACTGGAATTGCTGCTTATTTATGGTTTTGCCTGCAATACGGTCGAAGTGTTTTTGTTTGTGGTGAAACAGCATCTGGTAAAACAACTACTTCTAATGCTATGTTTCCTTTTATCCCTCCTGATAAAAAAATTTATTCTGTAGAAAATACTCCTGAGGTAAAATTTCCACATCCGGTTTGGCAACAATTATTAACAAGGTCAACAGGACCTAAAGAAGGGCATGTAGATGAAGGGGCTCTTTTAAAAGCTGGATTAAGATCTCGACCAGATTATATAATTCCAGGTGAAACAAGAGGAATTGAAGGAAGAGTTGTTTTTCAAGCAATGCAAACTGGCCATCCAGTCATAACAACATTTCATGCAGGATCAGTCACAAAAGTCATACAACGTTTTACAGGCCATCCTATCAATGTGCCAAAAACATTCATGGATAATTTAGATGTTGTTTTAATTCAAATGGCAGTTGAACGTAAAGGAAAAAAAATCAGACGAGTCCTATCAGTTGATGAAATAGAGGGATATAATAGAGAAGTTGATGGTATAATGTCAAGGAGGGCATTTGAATGGAACCCTATTGACGATACACATATGTTTAAAGCAAATAGAAATAGTTATATTTTAGAACGGAAAATAGCAAAAATTGCAGGTCTACAAGATCCAATGAGTATATATGAAGAGTTTGATCACCGAAAATATATTTTACAGAGAATGGTTGAAGAAAAAATTTTTGATTATTATGAAGTTGTTCAATTCATTTGGACATTTTATAGAGAAGGAATAGAGAATTTACCAATTTCCATATAAAAAAAGCCATAAAACGTGGAGGGGAAAAAGCACTCAAGAATATGTTAATTAAAATCTGTAGAAAAATTAATCAATAAAGTTGAGAAAATGGCAAAACTTGATGATAATGAAAAAAATGAATTAATACAAAAATATCCGTATTTAAAGAAGTATATTAGTATAATTCAAAATAAAATGGATGAGCCTGTTTTTTATTCGGAACTACCTTTTGAAGCAAGAAATGAGGAATATCCAAATTTAATCT
>JGI2172J19969_10001036_pt1 | contig 12572 bp, 9 predicted proteins | sample DeeMarSWOR230_32_FD_19969 | JGI IMG/M metagenome (IMG submission 19969)
TCCGATACTTGATTGAACTCGGCGTCGAATTTGACCAGCTTCCCTATTCTTGAAGTTTCTGAAAACGACATGACATCACAATACACAAAATCCCGCGAGTCAGGCCAGGCTCTGATAAAATTTCCATATTCAGCATAATTGACTTCCTTAAGGCAATCGCCCTCTCTTGAATAGTAAGAAAAGCGCCTATTTCCAGAATCCAGAATCGCAATTTTTTCATCAGTCCTAATAACCATGCGGGACGGCCAGCCGAATTCACCAGGGCCCTGCCCGATTTTGCCGAATGACCGGATGTGCTTGCCGCTTTTATCATACACTTTGATTTTTACGTATTTGGCATCCAGTACATAGATATTCTCTTCATCATCCACCTGAACGGAACGCAGGTTGGCAAACATGTAATCTTCATCGCCTTCCTCAATACCGATACGAAGATCTTCCTCCAAGGAGAGAGCCTTTGGTGCTCCTGGCACTTGGCCAGGCCTTTTAGGATTATGTATGATTGTAACATCATCCTTTTTTTCGATTTTAATATTCTGAGAAAAGCAAGGAAACACCATAAATATAAACAAGCTTAGCACAACCGTTACAATCTTAATCTTGTTTTTCATATTTACCCCCTCATTAAAATTCTAACTCACACAGCGTCCTTTTTCAATCCAGGGATGCTAAGGCTTTAAGGGATTTGGATTTTTCTTGTATGGGCGCTACAGGCGCAAAAAAAACAATTAATTACAATAAATTTTATGTGCTGTAAGTTTCTAAATCTGAATTATTCTTCCTTCGGTGGAGTTTTATTCATATTGCAAAGCATCAACAGGATTGGATACTGCTGTTTTTATTGCCTGAAATGATACTGTGAGCACTGCGATAACGACTGTAAGCAGGCCTATAAGAATAAAAGTACCTAATCCTAAAGAAGTACGGTAAACAAAGGACTGAAGCCAATTTCTCATGAAATAATAACCGACAGGCCAGGCAATGACGTTTGATATAATAATCAACTTTATGTAGTCTTTCGTCAGCAGCAGTACAACCTTTTCCACTGATGCACCTAAAACCTTTCTGATTCCGATTTCTTTAGTGCGCTGTTGTGTAATTAAAGAGGTTAGCCCAAATAATCCGAGGCAGGCCACCAGGATTGATAAAAAAGTTGCATAGTTAAGGATTACCCCGAAGTTCTTTTCACTCTGATAAGCATCTTCGATCATTTCATCCAAAAATAAAAACTGGAGAGGATGTGTGGGTATTAAATTCTTAAAAGTATTTTTAATGAAAGCGATAGAATCCGGGATATTGTCTCCGTTGATTCTAATAAATATGTGGTTAAACCGGTTTGGGTCAATTTTAAAAATAACAGGCTGAACTCGGTCGTATAGAGTGCGAAAATTAAAATCTCTTAAAAGACCAACAATCCTGCCGTCGTACATGGGAGTGAATCGATTGTTCATGATATAAAATAATTCTATCTCTTTGCCCACGACGTCATCCCATCCCAACCTCTTTGAAAATGACTGATTCACGAGAAAGGCATTTTCTGCGTCAGTGGCAGCCTCCGACTCAAAATGCCTTCCAGCTTCGACTTTAATTCCAAAAGTCTCAATATAATCATAATCCACATAGATAATTCCCATGTTCAGATTTTCGACTCCAGGCCCTTTCATTTGAATAGCATTGGGAGATCCTACACCTGTTATCGTTGAGGAAGCGGTTACTCCCAAAATATTAGGGCTCTTTAATAATTCATGTTTAACTAAATAATATTTATCTTTGGCAGAACTTTCTTGAATTGGAATGGTGACAAGATTTTTCTTATTAAATCCTAAATCCATATTGTTTACAAAATTTATTTGTTTATAAATAACGATTGAACCTGTGATTAGTAAAATTGCTATAGAAAATTGAAAAACAACCAGTGCTTTGTGGAATATGCTTGATGAAATGTAAGAATATGTTTTTTTTAGAATGTTTACAGGATGAAATGAAGATAGAAACAAAGAAGGATAAATCCCTGCTGATATTCCTACGACTACTGCTATTAAAATTAAGATAACCAGCAATGAAAAATCATCTATCAAATTCATTGATAATTCTGTGTTGATTAAACTGTTAAAGCGAGGCAGAAAAATTTGAATCAAAAAAAGAGCAAAAATTAGACCTATGAGACTATAAAGTATTGACTCTCCTAAGAATTGGACAATAAGATTTGCCCGCTGTGCTCCTAATACTTTCCGGAGACCGATTTCTTTGACTCTATAGGTCAAACGCGCTGTGGAGAGGTTAATAAAATTGACACAAGCAAAAATCAGTATGAATAGGGCTAATGCTGTAAAACTGTAAATGGTCTGGATGTCGCCTTTTTTCCAAATGCCGCCGCCAATGCGCCATGATTTAAAATAGATATCCTTTAAAGGCTGAAGTTTTAGATTGAGAGATTTGTATTCTTCTTTATCCACAAATTTTTCAGCAAAAGATGTTAATTTCTTCTCCAAATCGTCTGATGGGGAGTCTTCTTTTAATTGAATGTAATTGTATGTTGTACTGCTCCAGTGATCAGTAAAAAAGCGCTCTGACAAAATAGATTTTAAAGTCTCATAAGACGCTATAAAGTCAAATTCAATATGAGAATTCTTAGGGATTTTTTTAAATATTCCTGTTACTTTTAGGTCCAGCTTCTTGTCGCTAAAACCAATTCTATAATTCAGGACTTTACCTATCGGGTCTTCATCGCCAAAATATTTCTCTGCAATCTCAGGGGTGATAACCACTGTGAACGGCTCATTAAGTGAGTATTCAGGAATTCCTTTGATAAGCGGAAATGTGAATACGTCAAATACTGAAGGATCAGCAAAGTAGAATCTTTCTTCACTGAAAACTTTTTCATTATGACTCACCAGTCCTTCAAAAAAGGAAGTGAAACGTACAGCATTTACGACTTCTGGAAAATTTTCTAGTAACAAAGGGGACATAGGAGCACCTGTATCTGCTCTGTATTCTATCCCTCTTTCGTAAACACATTCCTTTATGACTCTATAAATCTGTTTGTAATTCTCATGAAATTTGTCATAACTTCCCTCGAAACGTATGAATAGAAAAACGAGAATGAAACAGGCTAGCCCTATCGTTAAACCAGTGATGTTAATGAAAGAAAAAATCTTGTGTTTTAACATATTTCTGAAGGCAATGATTGAGTAATTTCTGAATAAAAGAATTTTCCAATAAGCTAAATCCAATACAAATGATGGAAAAGACTTTGCCACTTGAGTCCAGTACCATAGCCTTGCCTGAAGAAGATTTCGCTCATTAGCTGTTAAAGCATAAATTTCGTCAAAATCACCTAAAGCTCCGTCGCGGATATCTTTGCTGATAATCCGCTCTAGCAACCAACGAGCCAGTTTCGGTGGATAATAGGATTGAGGTGATTTTTTCTTCATGCTTTTTCAAGCCCTGAGATACGAACATTTCTCCAGATTGCATCATTCACTTCTTTAAGTCTAAGGAGGGCTTTTTTCCCTTCGGATGTGACTTCATAATAAATTTTGCTACTTCCCCCACGTTCAGGTATTGGATCGCCTTTTATTGTCTTGACCAGACTTTTCTTTTCCAAACGATGGAGAGGAGCATATATGGCACCTATTGACCACTCGTAACCAGTGTATTCATTGACTTGTTTTCGGATTGCGATTCCATATGCTTCCCCCTTGAGCTTCCAGATAGAGAGCAATACAATCTCCTCTGAGCGCGATAATAGGTTCATTTTGCAGCCCTTTCTGACTATTTGTATTCAAAATTAAAATAAATCAATTGGAGTGTCAAGTATTATTTTTTCTATTTGTGAATATATATTATGACTTTTCAAGTAATAATTTGTTTTTAATGATATTTAAAATAATCTAGCCCAAGGAAATTGCGCTAAAAGATGAATCAATTAAATGTTAAATTTGATAATAAAATCGAAAGACATATAAAAATACCTATTCATTCAGCGTCCTTTTTCAATCCAGGGATGCTAAGGCTTTAAGGGATTTGGTTTCTTATCGCCTGAATCAACTTCACAGGATTGATAATCTTTCCATGGAACTTTTTCTCCCCCTTTTGAACAAATCTTTCCTCTCCTGTTTTTAACGCTGTTTCCCAGAAAATTTCTGGCGTTATATCTGGATTGACCTGACAAGCAAGGGCATATATCCCAGCTATATAGGGAGGAACTTGACTCCAGCCGGTCCGCCTGCTGAATGTATACTCCTTCTTTCCCGCGGGACTTGCTTCTGTCCTTGAGTAGATTGGGATCAATAAAATGTCATTCTCTAAAGAACTCTCGAATTTTTCTTCGTAAATCCTTATGAATTCCGGAAAACGGCTTTCCCCGAGAAGTGAAATCCACTCTTCCCAGCCTAAGACACTGTATGCTGAAAAGTCATCCGGGTCTTTTAAAGGATCCCTGTCAAGCCCATGAAAAAAGAACTTGTAGCCATATGTTTCAAAGAGGTTAGATGAAATAACAAAAATCCCTTTCTTTATTGCCCTGTTCACTGCTTCATCCATTTCTTTATAGCCATCATTCCCCGGAGCCCAACATGTTGAGATTGAGATAACTCTGATTTTCTTATGCTCAGGGAGTCTCTCGTTTATTTCAAGAAGCCTGTTTACAGCTTTGGCAGTATTGGAAAAATCTAATTTCGCCCTAGAAGTTCCTTTTTTTTGGCGTTTCAGGTTAGAAGCAGCGATAAAATAAAGGTTCGCGTGAGGTGCCGTGCCGATAGTTTTTCCGACAGCAATAGAAGACATTGCTGTGCCATGCATATGGGCATATCCACGGCCGCTTGGAATTTCCTCGAAAAACTTGAGCCTCTTTCTATATTCGATGTGTCCTGTCAATAAAGCATAATCAATAATCCCGATACCGATATTCCTGCCGGTTATGCCCCTATTGTGAAGTCCTCTCAGCTCCAAACCGGGATTTTTCCCAGTCTCTAATATCTGGTCAGGATTAAACGGTTCAGGAAGCTCGTTCGGCCATTGTGTCTTGGTGTCGAAACTCGAATTGATGAGAATGTCATATTTACCCGTGAGGTCAAGTTCTGATAAATCGCAGTGCTCTAAGTTCACTTCCTTAATAGAGTTTGACAAGAATTTCTCTAAAAATATCTGTTTGAACCATTTGTCCTTAAGCGGATAATAATCGGCTGGGGGGACGCGTCTTGCTATTCGAATTGGGCCTTGAGTAATTTTAATCAGAAGTAGAATAACACCCCCCAGAACTACAATAAAAATCAAAGGCAAGAGCAATCGATACTTGAATTTCTGTGAAATCACTTGATATCCCTTTCTCAATCCAGCGAAGCCAACCCTTTAGCGGATTTGGCTTTCTGTTATTTCTTTTCAGATTCCCTTTTTTATTAGGTCCCAGTTTTTTATCTTGTATCTCTTGACTTTGATGTAACCGGTGTTTTGGTCTGGCACAATCCTGTAAATACTTCCGTTTATCATTCTGCTTACAGGTAGAGGCATTTTGACTCTGTAAATGTAATAGCCATCCTTGCTAAAAAGGTCGTAAACTTCACTTCTGTCTTCAGGATCATATAATTTAAATCTCTTCACATAAATTCGACCTTCATTATCTGACGATATTCCTATAAAAAAAGGCTTGAATTTTGGAAAGATGTAGGCTTTCTTGACCTCATCTCTAGTTAGCTTCTCTCCTCTGTTGGACTTTGCTTGCCGCTCTAAATATCTATCTATTAATTCACTTTTAGCCTTTTGAGTAACAGCCTCCGGCTTCTCATTTTTTTCAATGGCAAACCTCATTTCTCCTGAGTTATTTAAGATATACAATTTATATTCTGAAGAATGGCCATAAACGCCGCCTCCATCTAAAGCCGGATAAAAATACAGATTATGACTGTAAGGATTGCCAAGTGTGCGATTATTTATTCTGGGTGGGAGCTCATAAGGATAGCTCGCAATTCTTTTTGTAACCTTTCCTTTCGAATCCATAGTCACTATGTCTCTTGTGCTCCCCTCCGGAGAATAAAAGTAAGTCTGGGTCAGAATATTTCCGTTTTCTGCTATCCCTAACCCAAAAAATAGAGGGTGATCCAATCGTCTCGTTTCTATGAATTTCCCATTTTTATCAAAAACATGCAGATTTCTTCTGAGTGAGTCGAAAACATAGATGTTATTTTTTAGGTCAATATGTATCCACATAGTCTGTTCAAACTCGCCTGGACCCTGTCCTCTACCACCTATTGTTTGAAGATAATTTCCGTCTTTATCGAATTTTTGAATTCTGTAATTGCCTCCATCCAGAACGAAGATGTTCTCCTCCGAATCAACTGTAATGTAAACGAGACCATAGAACATATACTTCTCGTCATCTTCCTTTCCGATACTTAAATCTTCTTCTAATTCAAATTCAATCTCACCATAAAGAGGATCTCCTGGGTTCTGAATGACTTGGACTCCGTCTTCAATTCTTATTTTTCCCTTCCATTCAGCTTCCTGACCGCTAAATGAGACAAGGGTAATTAAAGCTGCAAGGAAAAATGCGGTTGATAAGACCTTAGCCTTGTTTTTCATTTGTTATCCCTTTTCGATAATTTCTACCTCACTCTTCTGTTTTTATCAATCCCTGGAACCCGAGGCTTTTGCGGATTTGGATTCGAGCGAGCTTCATAAATCTATTTTGAAATCCAATTCATTCTATACCTTTTTACATATTGATAGCCGTCTTCATCTTCCTTGATTGTCCCTTTCCATTCAGCCTCTTTTTTCTGGCATGAAACAAATACAAGAAGGAATGAAAGAAATAAAATGATTGGAGCAACATTTTTTTTTGTTAATCATATTTTAAAATTCTTAATCGGTCCAAATAACACGATAACGTTTTAAGAACCAATAGCCACTTTCTTCATCAGTTTCAATTCGGTACATTTTTCCTTTCATGAGAAGGGACGGGCGTTTATCAATCCAGACCTTAGCCTCATAATAACCATCAGCGTTAAAAATATCATATGCCGTGAAAGTCCGGTCTTCCTCTTCTTTTTGTTCGTGCGTCTCTACCCATAGATTCCCTGAATCGTCAACAAGCATCCGTGAGGAAATTGTTTTTACCGCAGGCATGGACATTTTCCTAACCTTTTTTTTCAGATCTTCCATAGGTCTGCTTTCGTAATGAGAGTAGAATTCTTCAGCATCTTTGCTGGCAAAAGGAAGAAGCTTGTATGGCCGGTCAAACCTTCTGATGACCTTTCCCTCCTTGTCAAAGATCTCGATTTCATATACATCATTGACACAGTGATATAAGTCCTGTCTTACAGGATCAGCGGCAAAAATAGAATGGGGAGAATAAGGAAGATAGATAACCATGCTAATAGTTGCCTCTCCCCGTTTCTCTGAATGTATTTTGTATTCTTCTGTCTTGAATTCTCCGAAAGAGATTATCTCGTTGCCTTGGAAATCAAATTCTTTGACATAAAGCTTCATGTCTTCCAAAGGATTATCACCTTCAAATGTATATACGGTAAGAAGACAGGTTGACTCCGTTGCATAGATAAGCCCTCCCGGACGCTCTGCCCAATGATGGCTTTCAATGTATTTACTATCTGAGTCAAACAGACTTATTCTTCTCGCCTCCAAATCCATCACCATTAGCCTCTCATCGGGCAAAAAGGTCAGATATCCGATGATTGAAAATTCGCCCGGGCCCTCTCCTTTTCGCCCGATCGTCTGTATGTATTTTCCATTTGGATCAAAAACTTTTATGGATTGGTCCTGGTAATCCGCGATGTAAATATTTTCCTTTTGGTCAACAACGAACATTTGGGGCCGAAACAGCATATTGTATTCTTCTCCCCCAATCGAGAGTTCTTCCTCAAAAAAGACTGTTTTGTTTGGATGTAAAGGGATTTCTGTGTTGTGAATACATTTGATGCCATCAATAATTTCAACTCTGGCGGAACTCTCAGGTTTTTTACTACAAGCAGACAAAATCATAAATACCATGAGTGAGGAAATGAATAGGCCTTTTCTCATAATCCCCCTCCCTCTATTTTTATTCTATTCCAAAATGCTTATTCCGGGCAAGCCAGGGCTAAAGCGAATATGGGATTTGGATTATCGATCGTTATCCTCTATTTTATACTTTCGAATAGAATAGATTCCGCTTTCACTTCCTTCAAGAGTGTAAAGAGAGTCTCCTGAAATATCCATCGCTGTATCGCCATGGTATCTCTTTACCAGATTTTCCGGAAATTTAAGATAGAAATTGTCGATATACTTGCCATCAAAATTATACACATCTATAAGAGTTCTCTTCTCCTTATCTTGCGTTGATGTGATAACCCACAACCTGTCTTTGAAGACAATGAGATTCTGGATGTCGTTCAAGTATTTCTGCCGGGGAGGGAAGACCGGCTTCCCGTCTATACTTGCCCCGCCTTGTCTCTCCATGTCTGGTGGAGTTTTGACTCTCCTGTATTTTCTCTTGAAGCTCCGGATGACTCGGTCTTCTTCAACATCATAAAGCTTCACTGAATACTCTTGAGTATGGGATATGAACAGGAATTTTTCCCTAAAGGGAACGGCGGTTACAGAACTGATGTCATAAAAAACCCGTCCGCCTCTCCTAGCAACCGCAATATAGCCTTTGGTGGGGAATGATGTCATCTCTTTTATTTCTTGGCAGTTCCGGGCGACAGCTATTATTTTTTGATGCAGATCAACAATCGACGTTTTCTCGACGTAGGGACGGTCAGAACTCAGGAAATAATAGGTGTCGTTCCAGAATAAAAGAAATAGTGACAGATTGGCGTTTATCTTGAATTCATGGATAAACTTGCCCTTTGAATCAAACCAGATTATTTTATCTGTCATAAGTTCATGGACGATGATTTTATCTCCATTAAAAAAATAATTGCCAACAGCCTGCATTTCTCCCGGACCCTGTCCCTTTTTAAAGAGATTTTGGGCGAATCCTCCGTCTGGATCAAACTGAAGAAACTGTTCCACATCCTTAATGAAAATGCATCCGTCAGGAGCGACTCTCAGATTACGGGGATATTTGAAATAAAATCTATCACCGGCTTCACTGATTTTCATCATTTCTTTCAGCTTAACCACCCTGCCAAAATTTTTGCTTAAGGGTTTCTCAGGATTTTCAATGATCGTTTGAGGGTGAATGATCATAGCGAAAATAAATAAAAAAGAGAATATTGAAACAGTTTTTTTCATAAGAAACTCCTTTCACGATCTAGCAGAATGACTTTCTAATTTGCTCTGCTGTCTTTATCAATCCCTGGAACCCGAGGCTTTTGCGGATTTGGGTTCCAGTCGTATTAAATCTGCCGATATTTCCAGGTGACTCTATATCTCTTGACCATCTGGAATCCTTCTTCATCTTCCTCGACAGTATAAAGTTTATGCTTTTTCCAAATTTGCGGCCGGAATTTAAAGGAGGTTTGGGCGATATATCTTCCCTCGGGATCAAAAACATCGTAGTAATATCCCTCTCTATCTTCTGTTTTCTGCCAGGTCTGGACAATAATCCGGCCTTCTTCATCGAGCGAGAACGTAAAAAATGCACTATAGAAACCAGACAATGCATATTTCAAGGGGGGAAGGCTGTCACCTGGGCTTTCTTCTTTCTCCTCTTCTTTGATTTTCACTGGAGTATGCTCTTTTACAATTTTTTTAATTAATTTTCCCTCAGGATTAAAAACCAGAAATTCGTAGTTTTTTTGATAACCATAAATAATGTTGTCATTCTCACCTATTTTCCAATAAAAGACAGGTATGAACGGATCAAAAGGCTTGCCAGCCTCAGGCCCGGGTATGGAAGCCACTGTATTGAGGAAATTCAGGCTGGGATCGAACTTATTGAGTTCATATATTGATGTTCCCTTTTCCATATTTATTGTTCCGCTCATAACATAGATACTGCTCTGAGAATCCATATTTGTTCTCCCAAAAAATTGAATCTTGGCTGCGGAAAGAGATTTAATAAACTCTCCCTGAAGAGTAAAAAAATGCAAAACGTGAGAATCCGTAACCATTATTTCATTCTGGGGAGTGATCAAAATGCCAGAAGGAAAGTTAAATTCTCCAGGGCCCTGTCCTTTTTTGCCGAAAGTCCTCGAATATTCTCCTTGCTTATTAAAAACTTTTATATGAGATTCCTTTCTGTCAAGGACATAAATATTTTCTTCATCGTCTACAGCTATATTTCCTATCTGGGAAAACATGTATTCTTTTCTGCCTTCTGCCTCTCCTATGGATAATTCTTCTTCCAAACTGACTGCATTATCACTGTAGACCGGTTCTTTCGGATTCTTGATGACTGTGACTCCATCGACTTCCTCGATTGTCCCCTTCCATCCAGACTTTTGCTTCCCGCAGGATACAAGCATAATAATGACCGAAAGAAATAGAACGATTGGAATAATCGCAGTTTTGCTTTTCATTGTTACCCCCACATATAGATTCTAACCCGCTCAGCTCTTTATTTCAATCCAGGGAGGCCGGGGCTTGTTCAATCTTGAAAGATATAAGGAAGGTTTGTTATTTTGTATTCAACATTCTGCATTTTCCAGAGAAATTCCAGCAGGAGGCTTCAATGCATACAGGTATTTCCCTTCGTTATCGAAAACATCGATTTCGATAACTTTGGGGCCGGAGATCCGGTAGACAGCCAAATACCCGCCAGGAAGTATTTTCAATTGTTTAATAGAAACCAACGTATCAGGATAGACAGATAACATCCAAAGGAAAGAGCTATCTCTTTCTAAATAATTGGACAGCATATCTTTTTTGTCATCCAGGTCGACCTTCACATTTTTGTGCAGTTTTTCAATAACATAAAGAGTCTCTTCCTTGAGATTTTTCACATGTATTTTGTATTCTGTGTTGAGGGCGACATATGCTTTTCGACCTTCCTTGTCGTAAGATATGAGAATATAAGGAGTAGCCCAGTCCTCCATCAATCCTCTTCTCTCCGGACCCGGATCCCATATCATTCCCACGTTTTCTGCTTGAAAAAAGATGGTTTCTTTCTTTGCGTCAGTTCCTTCTGGGGACAGGTCAACCAATATTATTTTTTGCTCTGACTCTTCGGGGGAAAGTCTTTTCTTGTCCACAAAAAATCGATTATCATCGACCACGATTTCCGGATTATCCCCCAATTTTTTCTCGCGGATGAATTGACCGTTTTTATCAAATTGTGCGAGTTTACGCATTCCTGTTGCCCATATCTGAGAATTCATGAAATCAACCTGAAAGCCCCTAAAATCGAGGAATTCTCCCGGTCCCTGTCCTTTCTGCACCAGGCTTCCGAGATATTCTCCGTGGGGCGAGAATCTGTGGGCTTCGGCCTGGTTTATTCCGGATAAAATCACCTCACCGTCAGTATCTCTGGCAAACCGAAACTGCCTGAGTCCAACTTCCTCAAATGTATAAGGATTTATTTCTCGAGTTTTTTCCACTTCCAGCACGATTGTTCCTTTGAGCGGCTTTTCAGGATTCTTGATATGAGTCACTCCATCTGCTATAACCCTTTCGACTTTTCCTTCCTTCGGTGCACAGCAAAACAATAATGAAAGCACTAAAATAAGATAAATGAGTTTTTTCATTTTTCCCTCTTTTATAAGAATTCTAATTCACTCTGTATCCCTTTTATCTTTGGAAAAGTGAGCCTTTAAAGCAATTGCTATTTTGCGGCTATTCCTATTTCGCATTTAGTTTCGCAAAAAAATCATGAAAAGGATTTTGCCCTTATCTTATCAAATATCAAATAAGTAATTTATAGTCAAAATATGCTTCAAAAATGACTCTTTTTAGCAGGTTGAGTAGAGCCTCCACCTTTTCGGTTCCTTTTAACTGCATCCCTTTTGCTGACCCTAGCCGGCTTTAATTTAAACGTGCCTTACTGAAAATAGGGCTCTTTGATTTTTCAGGTTTAAAGAATTAGAGTATTTATATCAACAAATCTGTTATCAATTAAATTTCGGAGGTGGAAAATGCCTATCGTTCATGTCAATGTCTGGGAAGGTTACGGACAAGAAAAAGCCAAAATCACAATCCAGAAGATAACCAATGTCTTTGTAGATTTAGATGTTCCTGCGCACGCTGTGGAAGTTATTGTCCATGAAATACAAAAATCCCACTGGGGAATTGGTGGAGAACCTGCTTCAGAGAAGTTCAAGGATGAATCACCATAACAACAAAGGGAAAAAATCTAAATTAAAACCTCTTTTATTCAGTGAAGTCCCTATTTTTGTATTGATCAGGGCACAAGTTCATCATTATGACTTTGCCTGTTATTATTCAGGATCAATTGAATGGCTGATTCAGGGCAATTATAAGAACAAAGCCCACAACCGAAACATTTGTCCTCATTGATTATGATGTTTTCATTTTCATAGGTGATTGCGTCAAATATGCATTTATCGACACATAATCCACACAGATTGCATTTCTCGGTTTCAAGTCTGGCGATAAATCCTGACTTACCCATAGATGTGTATATCCCGAGTTTTTTTAATGCCTGAATAAAAAAACAACAGCATTCACAGCAGTTA
>JGI2172J19969_10001040_pt1 | contig 12550 bp, 7 predicted proteins | sample DeeMarSWOR230_32_FD_19969 | JGI IMG/M metagenome (IMG submission 19969)
TCCACGAATCCCCGCCGATGATGACCGTCCCCCTGGTCCTGCTCGCCTTCTTCTCTTTAGTGGCTGGTTATATAGGACTTCCGGTTGTGGCGGGGGAAAACCTTGACTTCTTCGGTCAATTCCTGGAGCCTGTGCTCAAGGGCGGGCATGTCGCCCACATCAGCCATGACTTGGAATGGATCCTGATCGGCATTTCTGTCGGGGTAGCGTTCCTGGGGATCATCATTGCCTGGGTCTTTTACATCAAGTCTCCGAAGATCCCGGAGAGACTGGTGGCCCGGTTCCCGCGCATCCATAAACTCCTGTTTAATAAATACTATGTGGACGAAATCTATAACGCGGCCTTTGTCAACTCAACGGTCAGAGGCTCGGAGATCATATACGAAAAATTCGACCTCAAGGTCATAGATGGAGCTGTCAACGGAACAGCTTCAGCCACAGGTTTTTTGGGAAAGGTTCTGAGTTATTTCCAGAGCGGGTTGATCAAGGATTATGCCCTGATCTTCCTCCTGGGAGCAATTCTTTTAATAGGCTGTTTGATAATTTTTTAAAAAAATGAATTTTCCGATACTGAGTCTGGTCACTTTTCTCCCGCTGGCAGGCGCTGTTCTGTTCATCTTTATCCATAGAAGCAAGGAGAACCTGCTCCGTTACCTTGCCCTGGCAGTGACCATCCTCACCTTCATCATCTCCCTCTTTCTCTACTTCAATTTCAACTCCCAAACTCCTGATCCGCAGTTCGTCGAAGAGACCGTCTGGCTCGGCTACGGCATCGACTATCATATCGGGATTGACGGCATCAGCCTTTTCCTCGTCCTGCTAACGACTTTCCTGGGTCCGATCGTCATTCTTTCTTCCTGGACGTATATCCAGAAAAGAGTCAAGGAATACCTGATCATCATGCTCATGCTGGAGACGGGAATCATCGGGGTGTTTGTCTCGCTCAACCTCTTCCTCTTCTATGTTTTCTGGGAAGCGATGCTGATTCCGATGTACTTCCTCATCGGCGTCTGGGGCGGACCACGCAAGATCTACGCGACAATCAAGTTCGTCCTGTTCACCATGCTGGGAAGCCTGCTCATGCTGGTGGCCATCTTCTTTCTCTACTCCACTTACTATAAGGCCACAGGGTCTTATTCCTTCAACCTGTTTGATTTTTATAACCTCGCCTTGAATCCCAACACTCAAGTCTGGCTCTTTCTGGCCTTTGGCCTGGCTTTTGCCATTAAAGTCCCGATGTTCCCCTTCCACACCTGGCTGCCTGATGCCCATGTGGAAGCGCCCACGGCCGGCTCTGTCATCCTGGCCGCTGTTTTGCTCAAGATGGGAACATATGGTTTCCTCCGTTTTGCCCTGCCCCTTTTCCCGGATGCGGTGATGAAATTTCTTCCCTATCTGGCTGTGCTCAGCCTGATAGGAATTATCTACGGCGGCCTGATGGCTCTGATCCAGAAAGACGTGAAATCGCTCGTCGCCTATTCCAGTGTCAGTCATATGGGATTGATCATGCTGGCTGTCTTTGCCCTGAACATCGAGGCCACTGAAGGAGCCATCTACCAGATGCTCAACCACGGGTTGAGCACCGGTGCCCTGTTCTTGGCCGTGGGAGTCCTTTATGAACGCTCCCATACACGGCTGATAAGGGATTACGGAGGGATGAGCAAGCAGATGCCCGTCTTTTCTGCTTTTTTCCTGGTCTGCATGCTTTCCTCTGTAGGGCTGCCCGGGCTCAACGGTTTCATCGGAGAGGTACTGTGCATCTTCGGGATTTTCAAGGCGAACAAGGTCTTTGCCATTCTGGGGGTGACCACAGTTATCCTGGCTGCCGGCTATCTCCTCTGGATGTTCCAGAGAGTGATGCAGGGACCGATCACCAATGACAAGGTCCGGACGTTCAAAGACATCAACAAAAGAGAGATCGCCTATTTCATTCCCATCGTCATCATGATGTTCTGGATGGGCGTTTATCCCAAACCTTTCCTGAGGAAGATGGACAGCTCGGTCACCCGTCTTCTCAACAGGGTCCACAAGAAAGAAATGGTTTCTTCTCAAGCCCCAAAGAAACAGGATGTGCCGATAACGATCGATGACCTCAAGGCCCAAGAAAAAAGCGAGGAAAAGGAAGAGACGATAAATGAATAGCTTTCTAGCCCTGGTCCCGCTCTTGGTCATTGTTTTTGCCGCTCTTCTGGTCTTGATCCTTGAAGTCTTCGTCAAAAGAGATAACAAGGATTACCTTGCTTATATCTCTCTTATCTTCCTTGTCATCTGCGCTTTTGTCTGCATTTTGTCCTGGAACAAGGCTTATTCCTATTTCAATGAAAATCTTATCCTGGATAATTTCTCTCTCTTTTTCACCTTCATCCTGGTCATCACCACTGGATTTGTTATCCTGCTCTCCATGAAATACATCGCTCTCCAGGATGCCAATTGCGGCGAGTATTACGCTCTTCTCCTCCTCGCTCTCTCCGGCGTGGTGGTCATGATCTCCTCGCTTGACCTCCTGGTCATCATCCTCGGTCTGGAAGTCCTTTCCATTTCCAGCTACGCCCTGGCAGGATTGAGACGAACGGACGAAAAATCTTCAGAAGCCGCCGTGAAATATTTTCTCCTGGGAAGCTTTGCCACGGCTTTCCTGATCTACGGCCTGGCTCTTCTTTACGGAACCTCCCATACGACCGATATTCCGACCATCATCCAGTACTTCAGCTCGCAGGCTGACCTGTCCCTGATGGCTCTCATCGGCCTGGGATTGATCGTCATCGGCTTTGGGTTCAAGATCGCGGTCGTCCCCTTTCATATGTGGACACCCGATGTCTATCAGGGTGCTCCCACGCCGATCACAGCCTTCTTTTCGGTCGTGCCCAAGGCTGTCGGGTTTGCCATCCTGGCCCGGATCTTCTTCCCCTACTGGAAGACAGCTCTCGATCCTGAAGCCATCTTCTGGCTGCTCTGGGTGATCAGCGTTCTGACCATGGTCATCGGAAACCTGGTAGCACTGCGGCAGACAAACGTGAAAAGGATCCTGGCCTACTCCAGTATCGCCCATGCCGGCTACCTTCTGGTCGCTATCCTGGCCCGAGACAGCTCGAGCCTCGTCTTCTATCTGACCGTCTATCTCTTCATGAATATCGGTGCCTTTGCCGCAGTCATAGCTTTGAGCAAAAAAGGTAAGGAATATTTGGAGCTTCGGGATTACGCGGGCGTCGGGTTCAAGTATCCGTGGATCGGGATCACACTCTCCGTCTTCCTCATCTCTCTAGCCGGTTTTCCCCCCACCGGAGGCTTTCTGGCCAAATTCTACGTCTTCTCTTCGGCGGTGAAGCAGGGTCTGGTGCCCCTGGTGATAATCGGAGTCCTGGCCAGCCTGGTTTCGGTCTTTTACTACCTGAGGATCATCGTCTACATGTACATGAGAGAGCCGGCCGAGGANATCGAGATCGCTGTCGAGAATCCGGCCCTGTTTCTGGTGCTTTTCCTCTGTCTCTATGGGGTGCTGCAGCTCGGCCTGTTTCCCAGGTATATCCTGATACTCATCCAGCAGGCAGTCAGCGCTTTTTAATAGTGAAACCCCTTAAAGTACCAACACTTCCTCTTGAATGTGCCGCGTTTCCTTCTTTCATTCGCCAAGAAATAAGGAATTTTTGATTGTTCCTAAAGCAAAAGAGTCAAGATTATCCCAACCTTCTTGTCATTGCGAGGAGCAGAGCGACGTGGCAATCCTTTAAAGTAAATTGGAACTTCCTTTTGAATTAACGAGATTGCCGCGCTTCGCTCGCAATGACATTTCTTATTTGACTGAAGCAATGCGAAGGCAATGACAGCAAGAAATCTCACTTCATTATTGAGCTGGCACCCCCCCTTAATAAATGAGGCTGGAGCAGGACGTAAGCCGAATTCTGTTCCCGCTGAAGGCGGGGGCGGTTATTTATCTTACCTCTTGATTGCTCAAGGGGTCGATCGACCTACCCGCCCCATGAGACGGGCCGTCTCGTTCAGGGCCAATTTGGTCTTTCTCCGGATGGGGTTTACCAAGCCCCTGATGTCGCCATCAGGACGGTGAGCTCTTACCTCACCTTTTCACCCTTACCTCAGGAGATGAGTGTAACACTCCTCTCTCGAGGCGGTGTGTTTTCTGTGGCACTTTCCTCCGATCGCTCGGAGTCGCTGTTAGCGACCATCCTGCCCTGTGGAGTTCGGACTTTCCTCCCCTTCACTCTTTACGAGAAGAAGGAGCAACCGCCTCGCCTACTCCAGCCTCTATTTTTATGCCGTAATGCTCTAGCTTTTTGTAAAGATTGCTCCGCGGGGTGTCGATCTCTCTTGCCGTCTGAGAGATATTCCAGCTATTCTCTTCGAGTTTTGCCAGGATGAAATCTTTTTCCGCAAGATCCCTGAATTCCTTCAGAGTCTTTATCCCCTTGGCCTCAGGAACAGGAATATGTGCTTTTCCTCTGACCTGCTCCGGGAGATCTTTTAAATCTATTATATCTCCCTCTGTCATGATAATCAATCTCTCCACGATATTCTTCAGCTCCCGCACATTCCCTTTCCAGGGATATCGCATCATCGCTTCGAGGGCATCCTTGGAGAACTTCTTCGGCTTGAAATTGTTTTCCTCGGCAAAGATCTCGCTGAAGTACTCGACAAGAAGGTATATATCCTCTTTTTTCTCTCTCAAAGGAGGCGAGTGAAGCGGGATAACATTCAGCCGGAAAAAGAGGTCATCCCGGAAATTCCCTTCCTTGGCTTCCTTTTTCAAGTCCTTGTTTGTCGCCGCAACCACCCGGACATTCACCTTGTTGATCTTACTCGAGCCCACTTTCTGGACCTCTCCCTCTTCAAGAACGCGAAGCACTTTGGATTGAGTCTTCAAGCTCATGTCGCCGATCTCATCCAGGAATATCGTCCCTCCGTCTGCCTGTTCAAACTTGCCCGACTTCTTTTCAGTGGCACCGGTGAACGCGCCCTTCTCATGGCCAAAAAGCTCGCTCTCTATCAGCTCCTCAGGAATGGCAGCACAGTTGACCTGGACAAAACTTTCTTTGGCCCTCATGCTGTGGGCATGGATGGCTCTGGCAATAAGCTCCTTTCCTGTCCCGCTCTCCCCGTAGATGAGGACCGTGGCGTTGGTGGGAGCGGTCTTGAGGATCTCCTTCCAGAGGCGCTTCATCGTCGGATGGTTCCCTACCAGCTCGTATCTTTTCTCCGCTTTCTTTCTCAGATCCTGACATTCCCTCAGAAGCTTATTCTGGTTGAGGGCGTTCCGGATACAGAGCAGGACTCTTTCCCGGTGGAGAGGCTTCTCCAGAAAATCAAAAGCGCCCAGCTTGGTCGCATCCACCGCGGTCTTGATCGTACCGTGTCCGGAGATCATGATGACCTCCGGCGAATAAGGCTTTTTCTTCACCTCTCCCAGGACTTCCAGGCCATCGCGGCCGGGCAGTTTTACATCCAGCAGGACAAGGTCCACTCCTGGAGTCTCATCCAGCACATCCAATGCCTCTTCACCGTCCGCAGCCTCAAGAAAGCCGTAGCCTTCGTACTCCAGGATCATCTTCAGGGATTTGCGGATGTTTTCCTCATCATCCACGACCAGAATCTTCGCTTTGGGACGTGTTTTCATGGCTCTCTTTCCTTCTCCGGGCATGATAAAAAAGACTCTTTATTTATCTCATTCAAACAGGATGAGCTTTTTTTCTATTATCCCAAAAAAAATCGGATTTTAAAAGCCTGTCCCTATCTTGCCTCGCCTTTATCATTATTGTAAGATTGAATGGAGATGTGGAAGCCGCTGCTTCTTATCCTCCTGATGATAATCATCGGCATCATCGGTTTTCACATCATCGAAGGGTGGCCCTTCCTGGACTGCCTCTACATGACCGTCATCACCATCTTCACGGTCGGATTCAAGGAAGTCTACGACCTTTCCCCTGTTGGCCGGATATTCACCATTTTCATAATCCTGGGAGGAGTGGGAACAGCCATATTTGCTTTTACCAAAATGGCTGAAATCGTCTACGGGGGAGGAATAAGAAAATTTTTGCGGAGAAGAAGGATGGAAAAAAAGCTTGCAAACCTGAAAAATCATTATATCATCTGCGGCCATGGACGCATGGGGCGAGTGGTGAGGGAAAGGCTGGAAGAAGAGAAAATGCCTTATGTCGTCATCGATAGCAACGAGAAAAAACTGGAGGCCCTGATGCAGACTCATAAAGACCTCTTAATCAAGGGCGACGCGACCCAGGAAGATGTCCTCATCCAGGCAGGGATAAAAAAGGCAAAAGGCCTGGCTGCCCTCCTTCCTACTGACGCTGATAACCTCTACCTCATTTTGACCGCTCGGTTGATCAATCCTTCGGTCTTCATCCTCTCCAAGGCTCTGGATGAAGAGGCGGAACGGAAACTCCTGCAGATCGGGGCCAACAGAGTCGTCAGCCCTTTCAAGCTGAGCGGCTTTAAAATCGCTCAGGGATTGATCCGCCCAACCCTGGTGGATTTCATAGACCTGATCATCAGAAGAAAAGAGCTGTCTCTCTACATGGAGGAATTCACGGTGACAAAGGAATCGCGCCTGGTGGAACGGACTCTCAGGGAGTGTGATATACGCAAAACGTCTAACATCATCGTGGTGGCCGTGAAAAAGCCGGGTGAAGACATCATTTTCAATCCTTCACCGGACATCAAGCTGGAAACAGGCGACATCCTGCTTGTCCTGGGTGATGAAAAGGAGGTCAGTCAGTTCGAGAGCACGTATTTAGAAGCTCAAAACTGATGATTCTATATCAATCGTCTCATCCTGCTCAAAGGTAAGGTTATAATGGATCAAAGGAAACAAACAAGACTCAGGATAGCTGTCTCGCTCATAATCAATTGTCTGTTGATCATTTTCCTCGGTCATGCCCAGGAAGAGACCAGCACAAAAAATTTCGAGCTCGAGAACGGACTCAAAGTTTTTCTTTATGAAAGGCATACTCTGCCCCTGGTCAATGTTGCGATCGCCGTGAACCTGGGGACAAAAGACGAATCAGAGGAGTCGAGCGGACTGGTCCATATACTGGAACATTATATCCTTTTCCGGGGATCGGAAAGCCGCAGCGGAACCCAGGTCGGCCAGGATATACGCCGCCACGGCGCCTATTTCAATGCCCATACAGGATTGGACCTGGCTGTTTTCGAGATCTCCCTGCCCTCTGAGCATACGGATTTCGCCTTGAAAAACCAGAAAGACATTTTGTTCAACCTGAAGATAGACCAGGAAGAGCTCGACCAGGAGAAAAAAGTGATCCTCGAAGAGATCAGCCAGATCCAGGATGATCCTGTCAGGTATGCTACCTCCCTCGTCTACCAGAAAATGTTCCCGAACCACCCTTATCAGAAACCGGTCTATGGGAGAAAAGAAGTCATCGAGGCGGTAAATGTAAAGCAGCTGGAGGAGTTTCACCAGCGGTTCTTTGTCCCTCAAAACTGTGCACTGGCCGCAGTGGGTGACTTCAGGATCGAAGAAATCGAAGAGAAAATCAAAGAGATTTTTGGAGGCCTGGATAAAAGTTCATCAACTGCTCAAGATTTTGAAAAAGCTCAACTGCTCGAGAAAACAGTAGAGATCAAGCATGAAATGGATATTAACCAGGCGTATCTGGTTATCGGCATACCAGGTCCTGATTTTAACAATCTCTCTCAATACAGCATCGATGTCCTGACCGAGATCCTCGCCGGCGGCGTCAATCCGATGCTCAACGCGCGTTTGCGTGGAAGACGAAACCTGATCCACAACGCCTGGATGAGGTACGCCCCCTTCAAATACGGAGGACTGATCCTGGTCTTCGTCACTCTGGATCCAAAGAATGTATCCGTCGTGAGAAGGGAAGCCATCAATTTTCTCAAAGAGACAAGATCCCTGCATTACTCAAAAATGGATTTTCTGGGAGAATCCCAGCTTTTCGTCCTGGATCATCTGGAAAGCGCCAAAAACCAGATCAAGTTCAGGTTTCACCGCTCCCAGGAAAGAGGCCTGAGCGTGGCCACCTCTCTGGCTATGTACATGCATCTGAACGAGATCCCCGATAGAGGAAATTATCTCGATTATATCGAAGAAATAACATCTCCGGAGCTGAGAAAAGTGGCCGGTGAGTACCTGAGCAGAGGACGTTATGTCATTCTCACCATCCGGCCGAAAGGGAAAGAATGAAAGACCTCAGGCTGGTGTCTCGAAAATGCATTTCCATCATCATTGTACTAGTCTGCTTTTTTCTTTCCTTCCTTATGCCTGTCTTTTCAAGTCAAGAAGCTTCTTCCTTTAAAAACTCACCGTTGAAAAGAATCCTGGATAACGGCCTCATTCTGATCTATCAGAAGGACGCTTCCTCCGCCGTCACCGCACTCCAGATTCTGATAAAAGGAGGAAAGGGCGCCGAACCAAAAGATAAGGAGGGGCTGGCCTACCTCACCACACGCCTGGCTCTGGAAATCCCTGACCACTCCAAAGCCCAGAAGCTGATGAGCCAGGCTTCCCGCGTTTACATGATGGGGCTCGGAGACTATTCCATCATCAACGTCTCCAGTCTCTCTGAAAACCTGGATGAGACCCTGAAAATCACTTCCCAGATCATGCTCAATCCCCTTTTTTCAGGGCTGAGGATTGACCTGATAAAAAAACAGATGGAATACCAGAAGAAAACGCAGGAGGATGATTCCATCAACATCGGACATAACGCCGCCTTGGAAAAGCTGTTCGCAGGAACACCCTACGAGGGCTCTGTGCTGGGCAGCGAAGAAAGCCGGAAAAAGATAAAAAAGAAAGATATCACTGGTTTTTATGATAATCACTTCAAAGCAGAGAATATGATCGTTTCTGCCATTTCCGACCTGGAGGAAGAGGCTCTGGCAGAAATCGTAAAGGCCTATTTCAGCGAGTTTCCGGCCGGAAAGCCTGCAGAGGCCGATTTCACAGCGGCCTCCGTGCCTGCGGAGAAGGACATTTTTATCGAGAAAGACTCCAAACAGTATTTCATCTGCCTGGCCTATTCTCTGCCGGAGGTCACGGCCAAAAACTATATCCACGCTTGCCTGGTAGAGAATCTCCTCGGAAAAGGCCTGAATTCAAGGCTCTGGCCCCTGAGATATAAAGAAAAGCTGGCCTATAACGTCAATGCCACAGCCACCCAGATGAAACACGGAGGTATCCTGGAAGCTTATCTGGAAACAGACAAGGAAAAAAAGGAAGCTGCCCTGGAAGCCCTCCGCAAAGCCCTGATGGAACTCCACGAAAACGGCATCTCCTCAGAGGAGCTTGAGGTCACAAAGTCCTATTCAAAGGCCTCCTTTTTGCGGGATAACGAGACGAAAACGGACAGGTCCAGGAACCTGGCTGTATTCGAGGCTTTGGGTCTGGGCTATGAATTCCTGGAAAAAATTGCCGATGAGATAGATGGAATAAGCCTGGAAGAGCTAAACGCTTATATCGGGAGAATCCTTGACCCTGCCCGGGGAATCGAGGTCATCGTCGGCCCCAAAGAAGAAAAGGGGTCGCATCTTAACATTTAACATTTGTGATGTCTTTGATTGTTTTCTGGTTCACAATCCGTTAAAACACAAGACTTTACTGATAATCTTCAATTGATGATTTTTAAATGTTTAGACCTGGCACCTGCAAATCTATCCAACTTGAGAAATGTTAAATGTTAAGATGCGACCCCTAACATTACTTCCTCCGGTGTTTTAGGAATAGGCTCACCGAGGATTCTATGGCCGCTTTCCGTGACCAGGATATCATCTTCTATCCGGATGCCGCCAAAGTCCCGGTATTCCTCGACTTTTTCGTAATTGATGAATCCGGTGAATTTTTTCTCCCCTTTCCATTTGTCGATCAAGGCAGGGATGAAATAGATGCCGGGTTCCACGGTCACCACATAACCTGGCTGAAGCTCCTTGGCCAGCCTTAAATAGGCAATCCCGAATTGATCGCTCCTTTTGGTCCGGTCGTCATAACCCACATAATCCTCGCCCAGGTCTTCCATGTCGTGAACATCCAGTCCCATCATGTGGCCTATCCCGTGGGGGAAAAACAGAGCATGGGCGCCCTCCTTCACTGCCTCATCCGTATCGCCTCTCATTAAGTCAAGAGCTTTCAGGCCTTCAGCGATGACTTTGGCCGCTTGGAGATGGATGTCCCTGTATTTTGTGTCGGGTTGAATCGACTGGATGGCAGCCTCCTGAGCGTTGAGCACGATCTCGTATATCTCCCGCTGCTTGGGGGTGAATTTCCCGCCAACAGGAATGGTCCTGGTAATATCGGCCGCATAGTGCAGCGAAGACTCGGCCCCGGAATCATTGACCAACAAGCGGCCCTCTTCGAGGACATTGCCGTGATAATGGTTATGAAGTGTCTGCCCGTTGATGGTCAGTATGGTGGGAAAAGCAAGATTAAAACCGGCAGCAAGGATAATCCCCTCCATCTTCCCCACGATCTCTCTCTCATATACTCCTGGTTTGGCCATCTTCATGGCCGCAGTATGCATTTCATAGGTCACGGCCCGCGCTTTCTCTATCTCTTCGATCTCTTCCTTGATCTTGACTGACCTCTGGGCGACCACTGCTTTGATCAATTCCTCCGAAGCATTCTCCTTTGTTTTTTCTGGTCTGATTCCCAGCAAGCGTCTGAGTTTCAATTCTGTCTCCGGCCTGTATGGAGGAAGATGGTGAATATTTTTTCCCCGCTTCATGGCGCTCTTGACTGTTTCTTCCAGCTGATTCAAGGGAAGTGTTTCTTTGACTCCGGCTCCGGCCGCTCTCTCTTTCAGGGAAGGCTGGAATCCCATCCAGATGATATCCTCGATATCCACATCGTTCCCGAATACGATGTCCCTGTCCTCATCGACATCGATGATGCCGGCTAAGGAGGGAAAATCCAGTCCGAAGAAATAGAGGAATGAGCTGTCCTGTCTGAAAGGGAAAGGATTGGCTGGATAATTCATCGGAGATTCCTCATTCCCCAGGAATAGAACCAGCCCAGACTTGAGCTGCTCTTTCAAACGGGCTCTCCTCTGAGTATAGATGGCAGGATCAAACATGGCGATACTCCTTGTTTTAATTTTCTATCATCAGGATACTTGATGCGCCTGAATTATGCATTGAATCAAGAGTCGGTACATTTCATGAATAATCCAGGTATATCAATCCTGCGCCGAGAAATCAACTTAAAAGATACTCTCCCTGAAAATGCAGGCAAAATACACGGAAATAGAAGGAGCGACCTTGAAGATTTAGCCTTCTCGAGCCGTCCACCGAGGGAAGCCGATGAAATCGGCCGCCGAGTATGTTTGAGCACGTGAAAATCTATCAAATGAAAGATAATAGAGTTCAGACATGCACTTAGAAGTGATAAGCTTGAGTGCGGAGTTACGCAGGCGCCGAGGGGGACGGTGAGAGAATGGCGTTTAAAATCTGAAGGGAGCGACGCCATTTCCTTGTATTTCTCCCACACAATTAACCCCATAATATAAAAGGGAACCTCTAAAAAAAGCGAAAAGGCTAGCTAGAAAGATTCGTGTTCTGTCCGTTTGATGATCTCGTTCTGCAGGTCCACACCGACATCGACGAAGTAATCGCTGTAACCCGCCACCCGGACGATAAGGTCTCGATATTTCTCCGGATGCTTCTGGGCTTGGCGAAGAGTTTCGGCACTGACAACATTGAGCTGAATATGGTGGCCGTCCAGCTTGAAGTAGGACCTGATCAAATGAGCCAGCTTTTCGATCCCGTCGTCATCGGCCAGAAGCTGCGGCGTGAACTTCTGGTTGAGGAGAGTGCCTCCTGTTCGGACATGGTCCATCTTGGAAGCGGATTTGATCACAGCGGTTGGGCCTTTACGGTCGGCTCCCTGGACAGGCGATATTCCCTCGGAAAGAGGCTCGCTGGCTTTTCTCCCGTCCGGGGTGGCCCCGGTCACTCTGCCAAAATAGACATGGACCGTGGTCGGCAGCAGGTTGATCTGATAGATTCCCCCTTTGGCGTTAGGCCTGCCCGTGACTTCCCGATAATAGGCTTCAAAGATCGACCTCATGATCTCATCCGCATAATCATCATCATTTCCATACTTGGGAGTCTTGTTCAACAATCTCTGGCGGAGAGGCTCAGCTCCTTTGAAATCATTTTTCAGAGCTTTCAACAGCTCCTCCATGCGGATGCGTTTCTTATCAAAGACATTGTACTTCAGGGACGACAGGACATCGGTCATGGTCCCCAGTCCCACTCCCTGGATATAGGACGTGTTGTAGCGCGCCCCTCCGTCGTGATAATCCTTGCCCTTGACGATACAGTCATCGATGAGCAGAGAGAGAAAAGGCGCGGGCAGGTAGTCGGCATAGAGCCTCTCGATGATGTTGTTCCCTTTGACCTTGATCTCCACAAAATGATGGAGCTGCTTCCGGAACGCTTCGAACAGCTCCTCGCAGGATCTGAACTCAGCAGGGTTTCCGGTCTCCAGCCCGATCTTCTTTCCGGTCCTGGGATCGAGTCCGTTGTTCAGAGTGATCTCCAAAACCTTGGT
>JGI2172J19969_10001043_pt1 | contig 12545 bp, 15 predicted proteins | sample DeeMarSWOR230_32_FD_19969 | JGI IMG/M metagenome (IMG submission 19969)
AGAAGAAATGGAGAAGGCACCCGCGCCCTCCATATAACATTTTTAGACTGATTTGCTATAGATGTCTGGTGTTCTGAGGTGATTCTGTGTCTTCATCTTTTCTGAGCCGTAGCATCAAAAGGACTAGCGAGTTGTTGAGGATAGGGGCCTCGGATCAGGTTTTGGAGTATGTACAGCGTTTCAGCTCTCTGAAAGGCCTATATGATCGTCTACTATGCGATCTCATTGTCTCCGATTTCGATTCAGACAAGGCTTATGAAACGGCCATGCAGTTCTTCGGTGGGGACAAGGTGTGCTTCGCTGGCATTGACGGCACCATGTACTCTCAGTCCCTTTTTGACCTGATGGTTTTCTTCGGTGGAGCTTACGCCGTGACCGGCACTGTAAAATTCAGGAGAAACGGGTCCCCAAAAGTGGAGTATGACTCCCGGTTTCTAGAGAAAAGTGCTGGGGTCTCGAGTGTGGTTCCAATGTATATCAGCGAGGTTCCCGATGTGGATCAAACCTTTTTCGATCTGGAGGAACCTGGAGAGTTGGGCGTTTCTAAGCCTTTGGTTGATGAGGCTATCATCAGTAACGCAACGATTGCAAACTGGATCATGAGCTTTGCGGAGTACTATCTGGCTTACAAACTAGTCACAGACCCTCAAATGGACATTCGGATGCTGTTGATGGACAGGACGCTGTCAGGGGAGCGAGGCAGCCTGCTGTTTGACACCTCCAAGCGAGAGCTTTGGGAAAAGAAGGGGGCTCTGATCGGTTTTGAAGTCGATGGAGTGCCGGTTGACTTGAACGATCTGGCTTATGGAAGGTACTGCATTCGACATCCACTTCTGGGTCTTCCTCCAGCTAGGGCGGACTATCTGCGCTATGCCTTGATCTATCTCGTTGAGGAGAAGGGCCCGCTTTCTGTGGAGGAGATCTGTGAGGCTTTGGGTGTTGAGGACGAGAAGCGTGGCAAGAGAGTGAGAAAGTATCTGGAGCGCGCGGTGAAGGAGGGCTACCTGAAGGAAGAAGGCTCACGCTATCTGATGGAACCTCACTATCTGGATGCGTGGAAACGCTTGAAGAAGGTTGTGAGGCTGCTTGGTGATCGGTTCTTCTATGAGGATGAGGAGGGGAAGCTGAGTTCGAATAGAATGAAGATTGTAAAGGATGGGAAGGAGCATTGGCTAACGACGTTGGACATAGCCTTTTTGACACTATTTTGTTTGGAGATGATTATTGAGGAGTGTTGGAAGAGGCGAGTTCTGCTTATCGGGCTGACGAAGGACACAGCGGCTAGAGATTTCAAGCGGCAGCTAATTCCGATACTGCAGAATGAGAGGCTGCTCCGCGGGTCTCTGACTGCTGAGGAGTTTGAGGAGCTACCCAACACGGACCGAATGATCCTACAGTCCGTCTCCCTCTTCAATCCTGGGAAAGTGAAGGTTCCATGGAGCCTAGTGGAATATGATTCTGCTTTCAAGACTATGATTCCTGATCGCGAGGGTCGGAAGAGCTACGTGTTAGGTGCGAGGAGGAACAGGATAAGCCTAGAGAAGACCTTTCTGAAGACGTATGTCCAGCTTTCTCAGGCGGCATCCGATCCGCGACTCAGGAGTAATGTTCTGTTGATGGATAGACTAGTCTATCCGGAGTTTGACTTCTCTGAGGAGAGCGTTGTCAGGTTTTGGAATGAATTTGGGGGGGCCAAAGAGCCTGTAGAGGCTATTCTGTTCAGGGATAGTGGTGTGAAGAACCCTATGCAGAACTTGATCATGGAGTTACTGAAAGCCATGACCTGCCCGAGTATTCCTGAGGCGTTTGGTCACAACAAGCCCCTGTTTGTGGCTGACAAAGTGGCAAAGTGGCACTATCGCTCTTTCAAGCGGGTGGCTGAAAGTGTTGGGAGCTGGATACTAAACAATCATAAGCTAAGAGATTTTGTATTCTATATGAGCACATTCAGGGAGAGGAGGGCTAGAATTGAAGCAACAAGAAGAGAGGTCGTTTAGCACGTATTTCACGGATTTCGATGGAAGATTTCGTGGAAGATTGGGTGCGGTTATTCCGAAGAGGGTTGAGGCTGTTCAGCAGACGAAGCTTTCGGGCATATCCGCCCGATATGATTGTCGGGTGAAGGTGGAGTACCAGAAGGATCTAATGGGGCTGCTGGAGGAGGGCATGCTCGTGGCGGTGAGGAATTTCAAGCAGGGTCCCGGTGGGCAACGATACACTCTTATGGAGATTTCCAGGGTTTGGCCTGAGCATTTTGGGTTGCGAGGGCTTTCTGATTATGGGTACTATCCTATGCAGTTTGAGATCATCGAGCAATCTGAGGCTGATTGGGCTACTGATGACAGGGCTACGATGATGGTTCAGATCAGTTCGATACCCATCAACTACGACCTAGTTCTGGACAGAGGGAAGGAACCGGAGTTTGCGAAGGGCTTCTCCTATCCTGTAGTGGCTAGTGAAGCGTATGTTCTGAACAGTGAGATGATCAATCGTATGTATAATCAGAGAATCGCTGAGAAGCTGGGTGTGGACACTTCTAGGACCGTTGAAGGTGCAAGAGAGGATCCTAGGCTAGGGGTGATCAAGATGTTTGAGGCCAGCAAGCAGCGAATTCCGATCTATGTGGACTTTGAGCGGCTGGTGCGTTATCACTTCGGAATCTTCGCTTTCACGGGTGGGGGAAAGAGCAATTTGATGTCCAACATTCTACGCAGACTCCTCTGCCACACCGAGGACACGAAAATCATAATCTTCGACATTAGTTGCGAGTATCCGTTTCTGTTGATGGATGTGCTGGCTGATCGGAGTATGCCCTCCCTTGTGATTCTGGAGAGAAGGATCGACTCTATTGGTCAGTTCTTCAATTCCGTGGTGAAGCCCAGGGAATACGAGGCAGATGAACGGATTCTTGACGGGTTCGGAGAGATTCTAGCCCAGGGGAGAGTCTCTTACTACACGAAGCCGAGGCTTAAGATTCCAGCTTTCGGGCAGTTTCTGGAGGAGTTGGACGGACAGAGAAGGTCGAGTATTGATAAGCCTCACTATGTCAATGCGATCGATGCGCTTCGAGACGCCATTCTGGTGTACATGGATGAGCATGGTTTCATCGAGCAGCAGGAAGTGGATGCAGACTTCATTCGTTTCGTTGATGGAAAGGCGAGAGAAGCTGTGGAGAGATTTGGCGTTCATGAGAAGAGCGGGCTTTTCGCTTGGGCAACGACTAGATCAACGCTTTTGGATATTTTCAAGAGGAAACGAGAGGAGGAAGAGAAAGAAGCTGGTGGACTTACTGCTGAGAAGATTCGCGAATTGTTGGAAGGGAAGGAGAGGCTGATCTGTGTCTCAATTGCCGATCCGTTTGCGATTAAGGACTTGGTCATCCGGCTTTCCAGAGATCTGTTGAACAGGAGAAAGAGGCAATTTCAGGTCAAGCCATATATCCTATTCGTTTTTGATGAGGCGCAAGAGTTCATTCCGGAGATGGCGGGGTCTTCTGGGATCGATAGAAAGTGTTCTGGGCAGGTGGAGACTCTATTGCGGCAGGGAAGGAAATATGGTTTAGGTGGGTGTATTGCTACTCAGCGCATTGCATATCTGAATACGAATGCTCTACAGCAACTACACACATATTTTGTGGGAACCTTGCCTAGACCCTACGACAGGTCTGTGGTGAGTAACACGTTCATGATTGATCAAGGAATTCTGGAGAAGACCCTGGAGTTTGCACCTGGCGAATGGCTACTATCTAGCTACATAGCGACAGGAATAGAGAATGTCCCAATCTTTATCAGAGCAGACAATGCGGAAAACGAACTGGAAAGATTTCTAAGCTACACAACAAGAGGCAGTTAGTGCTGAAACCTTTTGGATGTGGAACTCGCAAGTGCAATCTAGTGAAGATACAGCTTGCCTTCGAGAACAATCACTGCATTTCCGACTAAGTCAACCGTGTTGTTGGGCTTCACCTTCACAGAGAGCTCTCCACCCCTAGTAGACACTTGATGCGCCTTCATCTCCTCCTTTCCTAATCGCTTAGACCAATACGGAGCCAAGACTGTATGCGCTGCCCCTGTAACAGGATCTTCGTTGATCCCAACCCACGGAGCAAAGAAACGTGATATGAAGTCGTACGGAGGCGAACCCTCTGCTGTTACGATCACTCCTCTAATCTCGCTTTCAGTGCTCACTGATTTCATTAGTTCATAGTCTGGCGTCAAGTTGTGGACCGCTTTCTCAGAAGGCAAACGGACTAGCAATGATCTCGTTTGCTTGCCGTACTGGATATCGCTCAACTCTCTGGCACCAATGGCTTCCAAGAGGGGTTTTGGCGGGTCAATTCCCGTCGGAGTGTCCGAGGGAAAATTGAGACGAATTCCGTTCTTGTCTTCTCTTGCCGTCAGAGTGCCGCTCTCTGTTTTGAATTGTATTTCATTTGCCTTCAGATTGACTTTGCGGAAGAGTACTACTGCAGTCGCCAGTGTTGCATGGCCGCAGAGAGGAACCTCGACTTCTGGGGTGAACCATCTGAGCGAGAACGTTCTTGCTTCCCGGAGATGCGTCCTCTCCAGAGAGTGAACAAAAGCAGTTTCGGACAAATTCATCTCCGACGCGATCTTCTGCATGAGTTCATCCGGCAAAGCGCTTTGCAGGATGCAGACTGCTGCTGGGTTGCCCGTGAAAGGTTCGTTTGTGAAGGCGTCAACTTGATAGATTGAAATTGCCCTATGGGTAGTTCTGTCCATCTAGACCTCCCTCTTCTACACTAGGTAGTCTTCCTCTCTTCATGCTTTTGTAGGAGAAAGGGTTCTGAAGAAGCTTGCGCTTCGGGAGATCCGCATTGCCAGTGATTATGGAGAGATCCGTCGCAGATTCCCCTTTTTTCAGCGTGCGTGCCCGTATGCGCATACCACCGCATCTAGACCAGTAATCTAACGCGCGAAAAAGGCCGAGTTCGCCCTTGCTATCTCTGTGAGCTGCATACCTGAGGATAGTCCCATCTCAAGGATGTTCCGGTTTCTAGAATATGTCGGCGTTCGAAGGCAGGGATATATTACGATATCATATATGAGGTATTGGGTACGCATGCCTATTCATGAGAAGATATCGCTTAAGCAGTACGTAGAACTAGCAGAGGAAATCAAGGAAAGGTATGAATACTTGAATGTGGAACAAGCATCAGCTTCTCCCTTCATAAGGCTCTTCCGCGGTAGTTCAATGAGCTCAAATGCTGGTCTCTCGTCTATACATGCAGGCAAGCCGCGACACGCCCAGATCGATGAAGGACTCCCGTCAGCTCCCGACTCGACACGGTAAGACACAACAACAAGGAGAAGAATCGGACCAAGGCACGTTCATACAATCGTTCACTGAATACTAACGCTTCAGGATTATCAGAAGATTATGTGGCGCAGAGTAGCTTTTGCAGGCTGGCTTGTACGGTGTGGGTAAAGTCTGCACCTCTGATGCAGAAACAAGAGCTGAGATTCATAATGCTTTTCTACGTACATCTGGACTCCCTAAGACAGGGTTGATGATGAAAATCGAGAGACTGATGGTTAGAAAGGTTGTTACCTTGCAGATGGAAGCCTCGGCTCATGAGGCTGTGAAACTGATGAACAAGAATAGGATAGGTTGTTTAGTGATTGTCCACAAAGAAGAGATTGTTGGAATTCTGACTGAACGCGATCTGCTTGAAAGAGTTTTGGAGAAGTGCAGGAACCCGAAGGAGATTGGAGTCTCAGAAATAATGACCAGCCAAGTTATCGTTGGAACGCCAGATATGGAGCTTGTAGAAGCTACGCGGCTTATGTTTAGGAACAAGGTGAAGAAGTTACCGATAAAGCATGGAAACCGCTTAGTGGGTATAGTCACCCTGACCGACATAGCTCGTGCCACAAGAGTTGACAAAGACACCTTAGAACTGATCGAAACCCTCTCACACATGCACAAGATTCATGCTCAAGGAACGTCTTAGTCTCGAGAGTATTCGTGCACGTGCGTGCATACTAAAGACCCAAAAAATGGGGAAGCTGCGGAGACAGCTCCGCACGAAGAGGGTTGCGCCGTTCTAAGGAATCTCCCGCTCCATCAACACGTACACAGCAGAAATGCCGGTCGGGGCGCCTAAACCGCCTACAGATTTAGCTTGCCACCCTTCTTTTGCCATGCGATTGATCTTCGCGACGAGCTTCCGACAAGTGCCAGTATCGTATAGAATTTCATATTCCTTCATTTGAGGTCCTCCAATTTAAGCCCTGCAATGATTCCTTATGTACCTTTTGGAGTGCATGCTTGCACGGAAAGAGGGGTGCGCAGGTGACAGCGGAACACAATGTAAGTTCAAATCTGGATGTTAATGAGAACGAACAGGAGGACTGGTGGAATTAGGATGGAAACAAGAACATCCAGATCTTTTCGCCGAGTCTTTAGGAAGGGAATGAGGAAAGGCACTTGGCGCTTGTAGGCGTCAAAACTTCCTCCGTAGTTCCGAGATAAGAACAGCTCTTCCACAAGCGCCAAGACAATATAAGCGAGTAACTCAATGATCCAGACACCTATCGTTTGCGACGGACTCAGAAAGCCCCTGCCGAAGGTATTGTTTAGAATCCAAACGCTCCAACTTGTAAGCCCAAGGGTTGAGAGGACCATTCCCAGATACTGAGGATGTCTGACTAACCGGTAAGGTCCGGAAGTAACCAGTCCTTCTTCTTTCTTCATCCTCAGATGAGCGATAGAGTAACCCAGGACGAGGAGGCCGATGATGGTGAACGCCCGTTCGGGGATGAGGAATGGAGAGGGGGCGAAGAAGGCGGACAACACGTCGACAAGACTGACCGGAAGATTCAGGAAGAACGTGATCAGATACGTGGCGAAGGGTAAAGTCATCAACCCCACCCAGCCGCCAAGAGCGGGAAGTGACTGGACAAGAGGGACGAGGTAGCCTGCAAATCTCAGGAGCCAGGCTCGTATTCTACTTATCGGATGCACATTTGATCCCCCAAAGGGGGTAGGGTTCTGGTCATTCTTAAAACTAGGCTTCAGTACAGGCTGTTCTAGGTTGTCGAACAGATTAGAAACTGCATGCATCATGCGAATATCGAAGAACAGCCTCCTAGAGTAAGATTGGAAACTGCATCCCCCCATTTATATATCAACTACTGGCAGTCATACTCCATGCATGCACCCTGAGAGGGATTTCACACGCACACAGTTTCGGTGTGATCGGAGAACCAAGCCTTATATCGAACCCGTTTTTCTGCAATGTGAAAGAGTGGAATCTATGGAATTTGCGAAAGCAATTGGTCGGTTCAGGGACTTTCTGGGGCGGGAGTTCTCTTTCATTTCGGGTAACTATCGGATTTTGGTGTTCAGTTGGATGATAATGGATATTGCCTTTGAGTTGCCTGCAGCTAACTTTCAGTATTATGTGGAGGCCTTGGGAGGACCGCCTGTGGCGTTGGGACTGATAGGCCTTGGCAACTTCTTAGCCATGGCTATTGTGGCCTTTCCTGGTGGTTATCTTGCAGACAAATATGGAAGGCGTTGGCTCATTTCGACGATGACCTTTGCGATAGCTCTGTCATTTCTTTTTTTCGCTTTGGCCCCCACTTGGGAATTTATTTTGCTGGGGTCAATCGTTGGTAGTCTCTGTCTAATCTATCAACCTGCGTTGTTTGCAATGGTCCAGGATTCGCTTCCGCTAGAGCGAAGAGGCATGGGTTCTTCAATCATCCAGCTTATTCACGGCACCTTCAATACTCCCGCTCCTGTGATTGCCATTTTCATTCTTGGCTGGTTTGGGAAAGTGATTGGGCAGAGGCTCATTTACTTCTTGATGACTGGGCTCTTTCTTGTTGCAGCTGTCCTGCGGCTTAAGCTGGAGGAGACAGTGACCGATGGTGAGCCAATTCATTTCAGCTATTTCATCTCTTCCTATCCCAAAGCAGTTAGAGAAAGCGTTGGAGTTTGGAGGGTTGTTCCCAAGACGGTGTTGTCCTTGTTTTCGGTCAGGGCACTAGTGATGTTCGGTATGTCTCTCACAAATGTAATTAATGCGCTTTACGCGAGGGATGTTTTGGGGATACCAGAGGGACAGTGGTATTTCGTGCACATCCCGCTTTTAGTGACTATGGTTGTGGCTTCTCTCCCCATTGGTAAAGCAATTGATAAAGTTGGAAGGAAGATTCCGATGATTCTCGGTTTGGGCGCACTTGCTGTTGGCACGATGGTATTCGCCTTTGGTAACTTCTCAATGATTCTGATTTCAATGTCCTTGTTTGGTCTTGCCCACATGATGGTGATGTCAGGGGTAATGGCGCTATCAGCAGATCTTGTAGGGCCAGAGAACAGAGGTAAAGTATTTGGGTTCAACAACTTCATCGGCTACATTGCCATGGGCTTGGGCATGTTGATTGGCAGTTTTCTATATGAAAACATTTGGCCCCAAGCTCCGTTCTTCATACACCTTGGATTCGCCTTTGTGGCGTTGCTTGTTGTTCTCCTCTTTGTGCGTGAACCCAAGAAAGCAGTAGGTGCAGTCAAGCGAACACAGAGCGGTTAGTAATGTTGTAGGACGCAACGAGAAGTGTCAGTGCATTTCTTTCTAAGATAGGTTTTCGTTGTGTGTGGGGGGTTTACACCTTAGGCCCGTATGCATGCTATCTCCTGTAGAAACTGGACTTGTCTAGGCTCTCGGCAACTTTCTTGGCGTGGATCTTTCTGCGTTTTTCAGATAGGCGTTCCATTACTCCAGTGTGGCATGTTGGGCAGAGTAGAACGAGGTTACCTAGTTCATTGTTTTGTGGATCGCCATCTATATGATGAATGCGAGGGGCCAAGTCCCCTGTGAGCTTCGCAGCACATTCCAAGCCCAGTCTGTAGCCTTCGCATTTAGCGCCTGATCTCTGACGTAATTCATGTAGTAGTTCTGAAACACTGACCCGCTTCTCTTCCCTTCCCATGACAGCTCTCATACTTGAAGTTCTTTCTTAAACCTTTATGCATGCATGTAGCTATGGCGTCAGATGGTCGCGGATTTTTCCTGCGATTCTGTCCAGCTCCTGCTTGCTTGCGTCCCGACGCTGCCACGTCCTTTTCTCTTCAAATCTTGGGATGATGTGGACATGGATGTGGAATACCACTTGACCTGCGGCGGTTCCATTGTTCTGAAAGATGCTTATGCCATCTGCGTGCGTACCTTTCTTGACTCCATCAGCGACTTTCTTCACAATTTTGAAGAGGGATGCCAGTTCTTCATCTGGAATCTCATGGATGTTCTCATGATGGTTCTTGGGAACGACAAGGGTATGTCCTTCATTCGCAGGTCTGATGTCCAAGAAAGCCATTGTTCTCTCGTCTTCGTAGACACGACTCGCTGGCAGCTGGTGTCTCACTATTTTGCAGAAGGTGCAGTTTTCAGTCAAGGCATCGCGCCCTCTACTCTCCAGAGATTGATTGAGTTCTCGCCTTATGAAAATGCTGCCCACTTCGTTGCAGCGTGTGCACAGTCAGGGGTTTCTCAGGTCTTCTTTGATTTTCTCTGCAAGGGATTTCAGTTTTCCGTGTTCGGTGTAGCGAATGGTGGTGTTTAATCGGACACGTAGTCCCAGCGTGCGTAGGAGGAGATAGAGCTGTTCTCCGGTCACTTCCGTCAGCCTACCGGATGACGCCAATTTCACAAGTGCTCCTTTGATTTGGCTCATGACAGTGGGGAATTGCTGATTGGCGGCGTTGAAGACTTCCCAAGCTCTGCCCTGGAAGACCTTGTTCAGGACTTCATCTGCATCTGTTTTTTCAGGTTTTTTTTGCCTTGCTGCCCACCTCTTCTGAATGTCTCTGAGTTTGCGTTGTTTGATGGCTTCGAGTTCGCTGTCGCTCATATTCGTCACTAGCCTTAGTCTATGTAGTGTTGATAAACCTTCTTTTGATTCTGCACGCGCACGTGGGTGACAGCGAATCCTCTGAACTCGTAAGAGGCTTCTTGCATGCAAATTACCAGAAATGCTCATCTTCACGCTCCCTGTGTGCCTAAACAATTCCATGATCGATTTGTCGAGCTAGGGAGAAACAGATTGGTTTGATGCATGCATGCAGCAATCTTAAATAGATTGAACCCGCGAGGTGAAAGAGCGTTGAAGGGTGGCAACTATGGCTCGAAGATGGTGGTTCGCGCTCGTTATGCTTCTGATTCTGCTGCAGTTTGTCCCGTCATATGCTTCAAAGGGGTATGATTGGTCTGAGGTTGGCTTGGTCACGGGGGAGATTCTTAGCCACTCTCTGGTGTATGACTATCCTCTGGCGTTTCCTGTTTTCAAAATCATTCCGATACTGTTGATTGTTTGCATAGTTTTTCTGCAAAGCAAGGTCACGCGGTTTTTCGGTTTGTATGTGGCTCTCACGTATGTGCTCTTTGCCTTTCTTCAAAGCGTTGCGTTTACTGAGACGTATGGTTTGGGGATCATCACAGTTAATCTCATCATGTTCAGTCTTGTTGCGGTGTTCTGGTTCTGGGAAGCGATCGTGCGGAAGAATGACTTCACGCCGACAAAGCAGCCTACATGGAAGTACTGGGTGATTCCGTGCGCGTGTCTGGCGTTTTGGTATCCGGTGAATCCGGTCACTATGATGCCCGACTTCAATCCCGTGTACTTGCTGACGAATGTTGCTGGGCTGACTTTCTGTATGATGACGCCGGTCTATCTGGCGATCCTCACACTCTACCATCCAAGAGTCAACATCACAACACTGCGAGTTACGAGCCTCGTTGGGGCAATCATTGGATTCTACAATATACTGACGAATTTCATCTTCTATCCAAGTCTTCTATGGTGGAATGGGGTGTTGCACATACCATTGATAACCATATCCGCCTATGCTTTGGTTCTATCTCTCAAGAATGAACGCCTTCAAACGAAAGTCCAATAGAACACATGCACAGCCAACAATGCTAGGGCCAACNTAACATGGCGAAAATCCTTATTCGCGCGCGTTGCTTTGGGTTGGACTGGAGGCTGAAGTATGTTAGTTGATAGCCATGCCCATCTTCAGTGGGCGAGTTTCGATCGGGATCGGGAGGAGGTGATCGGGCGGGCGAGAGAGGTGGGTGTGGAGTACATTGTGAATATTGGGTTTGACGTTGACGGGAGTCGGAGGGCAGTTGAGTTGGCTGAGCGGTTTGAGGGGTTGTATGCCACGGTGGGGATCCATCCGCATAATGCTAGTCAGATGAATGACGTTGTCCTGGATGAGCTGAGAGGGTTGGCAAGGCACACGAAGGTTGTGGCCATCGGGGAGATTGGGTTGGACTACTATCGGAACCTGTCGCCTAGAGCCGCTCAGAGGAGCGCCTTTGAGGCGCAGTTAGGCCTGGCTGAGGAGCTGGGGTTGCCAGTGGTGGTTCACGATAGGGAGGCGCACGAGGAGGTTTTGGAGGTTCTTATGGGGTTTGAGGGGCGAGTGGAGGGTGTGATGCATTGCTTTTCGGGGAGTAGGGAGATGGCCGAACGGTGTGTCAGGTCTGGCTTCTACGTATCCTTTGCGGGACCCGTGACTTTTCCAAACGCTCATGGACTGCAGGAGATCGCCAGATGGATAGACTTGAGCAAGATTCTTCTAGAAACGGATAGTCCTTGGCTGACGCCCCAGCAGATGCGTGGAAAGCGAAATGAGCCTGCCTTCCTGCTCTTCATAGCCAAGCAAATCGCGAAGCTTAAAGGGATCTCTCTGGATGAACTAGCTGAGACCACCACAAGAAATGCCAAAGAAAGATTTCAACTGAAATGGAGAGATGCACGCGAATAAACGTCATCATGCATGCACCGTCGCGTACAAACGTCTGGGCACCCAAAAAAAGGAGAAGGGAGGGTCTATCAGACGAATTGATGTCTTCGTAGCTGCGCTATCGCCTCGGCCCTCTGGCGCTCCGCCTCCAGCAGGGCAGCTTCAATAGTCTTTGAATCGTTGTAATTGAGAGGAAGGTTCACACGGACAACTTCTTCTCCTTGAGTGCCGATGGATTGAACGTAAGCTCTTGTAATTCCCAGGACTTCAAGCATTCTTCTTGTCAGAGACCCCTTCTTTTGTGGAACTATTTTTTCCATCTTCATCACGCGATATGCTATGTGGACCGATAGAGATAGGGGTTGTGCCGTCACGTGACGGCAATGCGGCAGCAGTCATATGACGGCTAAACTAATATATCTCGTGATGCATGTTTTAACTCTGGTGCTCTGGAAGTGACGCTGTTTGAAGTTGCTTTGAAAGTAGCCGTACCCAACTCGTTTGTTGCAGACATAACTCGCAGATTTCCATCCATGAGTATGTTCATCTGGTGTAACAGAGAGAATGATGTCATCGAGGTTGTGGTGAGGAACCCGGACGATTATCCCCTCGTTATAAACGAGATTCGCGCACACCCGATTATGGGGGTAATTGAAGAGATATCGGATGATCGTAGACTTTACCTGAATGTTCACGAATGTCATTGCATGAAAGAAGACACGATCGTGAGACATATTGGTGAATTGGATATTCTCAACATTTTTCCA
>JGI2172J19969_10001045_pt1 | contig 12538 bp, 8 predicted proteins | sample DeeMarSWOR230_32_FD_19969 | JGI IMG/M metagenome (IMG submission 19969)
TCTCTCACAAAATATGTGCGACCCGTCTTCTCTAAAGCTTTCTTAACTTTTTCTCTCAGAAAAGGCCTCACATCATGGGTTATCTTCACTCTTTGATTTCCACTTGGTGTTGGAGTGTTTTTAATATCCATGAATTCTTTCACATCTACCTCTCTCTCAAACTTCTCTTGTGCTTTGCTGAACAGTCTATCCAGTTTAGCCCTGATATATCCAGCTTCAAGATGGTTGTACAATGGAGAAAAGTAATGTGCAACGACCTGTTTGACTGCTTTATCCATTACTCTTATCAATTCTGGATCAAAGTAGTCCCTATCAATTGCTTCTACCACCGCATTTAAATGAATTCCCTGTATCAATTCTGGAGGACTTTTTATTTTTTTTGTATGATTTTTCTCTCCTAGATTCTTTTCTACCTCTTTTAATGCAGTAAACACAATTATCTGCTGTTCAGTATTATTCTTACTTACTAAAAATAAATCATGTACTGATTTCCGGTAACTATCTATGTCACTTTCCAAAATATTTAGCAATTCCTTTTTCAGTTCTTTTCTGCTTGTAAGTATCTGTGAACATTTCGAATCTATTTCTACCTTTGTTTCTTTTCTTTCTCCATACACCATTTTGTAGCGATCTATAAACTCAAACTGTCTTTCTGCATTCTTGATGCCTGAGGGTGCCCCTGTTGCATCTATGAGTGCCACAGGTGTCTCCTCTCCAGGATGTTCTCTTGACCACCACTCTTTAATAATTCTGGAAAAACTCCACACAATTGCTTTGCTTCTTCCACTCTTCCAATCCACCCCCCAGAATCTTCCCACCTTTCGGTTATCCACTGATTCTCCTCTCTCTAAAGCTTCGTGGTACTCTTTGTATCCTTTCTCATCAAATTCTTTCATCAATTCATCATAAAATCCTGCTAAAACATCTGTTTCAAAAACAGCTACATTTGCGGATATCATCAAATCAGCTGCTACTCCTGTTTCTGTGCGTGTTTCAATCACAGCATAGTTCCTCTTTATGTATTCTCTCTCTTCATCTGACATTTCTGACCAATTTTTCAGCTTATCACGAATCTCCTGCAGTTTTTCCTGGCAGAATAATTCTCCTTCGTCACTTATCACAAAATATGGGTATTTCTCTCGCAATTTCTGTACTTTTTCACGCACCTGTTCATTGCCCAGCGTTCCCTGTTCGTACTGCTTTTGTATATATGCGAGCTCATCTTTGATTATTCTGTAGTTATCCCCTTGCTGTTCCAGTACTCTGTCAAATTTGTATTCATTCTTGTATCCATGTGGAATCCTTTCCCAATCTTCATGGGCTGCCAACCTCCCTTTGTTAAAAGCAAAATTACCCTTGAATTCGATGTTTCCCTTTGACTCCTTCGCTCCTACCACTGCCACATGATCACCTCCTAAAATCTTTAAATATGCAGCCAAGGATGTATTGGTGTACTCTGGTAGTATTGAGGCAGACATTTCTCCATATACTATTTCTATGTATGGTGTTTTGAACCCTCTTTCGCAAAGCATCTTTGCTACTTCTAATAGATCTCCTCCAGGCCCTAACGGTACAGGTAAATAGCACAGTAAAATGTCATCTCTGCCAAAATATCTTCTGAGCATGCTCATATCTATGTATTGTGATTTGGAATCTATCAGCTGATATTTCACCCGTTCTAAAACATCTTGTTTGATTTCAAAGCTTCCTGTCTCTCTATTATATCCTTTTAGATATTTTCCCTTCATGACCAATCCTAGTATCTTTGGGTTCACTATCACCAACGGCATAATTGTCGGAGATTGAAACGCTCCCTTCATGGCCAATTCTATATTTGTGTTCCCTGTTCCTCCTGTAGCCATGGCTTTATGTAGTAATGATGAAAACCGTGATCCTAGTCCAGCTGCCATCACTATTTGTCTTACTCCGAATAGTTTGTCAAATTTCTCTTGGGTTAATTCTCTCCAGTCTATGCCACGGTTTTTTAGATGATAGTATACGCCCCTTAGTGCTTCTTTTGCTATTTTGCGTGCATGTTTTTTATTCTTGCTTCTCTGTGCTTCCACCAAATCCTTACCATCTGTTATGAACTCCTCCATCTTCTTCTTGAACTCATTATTCTCGAATGTACCTTTACCTTTCTTGCCCCAGTATTCCTCTCTCAATGCTTCCCTGTTCTTTTTCATGTGGGCACCTTCTTATCCCATTTCTTAAACAGTTTCATTACCAAAGGAATCATTTTCATCTATGGGGGTATCAATCTAGCGTTTAAGTACTTTTCCGAAGAATCAAACTACTTGGCATTTGCCGATATTGTAGACTTATGCTTCATTCTGTTCCTTTTTGCAGGCAGAAAGATGGATTTTCATAGACTAAGGTAAATTCAGACTCCGCCTTAGAATCAATCTTTGCATTTTATCACATAAAGATGATATATTAATAGTTTTATGCTAAGATTAATAGCCCAAAAAGGTATTTAAACTTCCAAATCAAGATAAAAAAAAATAAAAGGAGGTGATCTCATCTCACAATTAGAAACAATTCTAAGACAAGACTGGGAGCACTCGAGACACTGTGAGATCCAAATTCTCTGGTTCACTAACATCTATGCTGCTATTATGGCAGCTATTTTGGTCTTCATGGGGCAAATAGGTTTTGGCGAGCAGACAAATCTCGGTCCAATTCTTTTGCTTGCTCTCTTTGGTCTCATTCTATCTGTTGTTGGATTCTTTATTGTGATTGCTTTGTCACTGGGACATCAGAACTATATAATGAACGTAGTAGTCATCCTATGCTGTTGGGGAAAATCAGAATTCTATAGGGATTGGAAAAAGCCAGTGCATTACAAGGAGTGGCATCGACTGTTCTTGAAATCACTATTGCTCTCTTTGCAGCTCTCTCACTGTTCTATATATTTCTGGCTTGGTTCTCTCTTGAAGTATTCGTCGAGCGTCCGATCTATGCTGCGCCATTTATCATTATTTGGGTGGTTATTTTTGCACTTATTGAAAAGCTATATCGATGGAAATGGAAAGGGGAATTCGAAAACCGCAAGGAAGTTATCAAGAGACTATTTCCACGTTTTCAAACAAAAATAGATGATCCCAGGCAAGAAGCAAATGATATAGGGCAAATAATAGCAAAACTGTGCCGTCAGGAAAGGAAGAGCAGCTGACAATGGTAAAAGGTGAATAAGGATTGTCAGGTTTTGTGGTGCTGGGGAGCGTCGATTCGCTCGAGTTATCTAGGTCTCCGACATGGTATCGAATATTGTCCAAAGCTTACTGTATTGGACGTATAAAAGGTATCCCCAGAAGGTTTGATAACCCTGTTGAATAGAAACCCTTATAAAATGGAATGACAAGAAAAAGCAGACCTGAATATGCAGTGCAGATACACCACAAGAAAAGATGCAGTCTTTTCCCGAGTGGTGTAATGTAGCTTTTTGTATAAACAGATCAGAACATCGGGCAGAAGGAGGAAGATATATGTTTAACTCGTTCATTTTCGATAAAGATGGAGTGCTTGTAGAAACCGAAGAAGCAAGAATCCGCTCTTACTACAATGTGCTCAAAGAAGTAATACCTCATGAGATACCTAAATGGAAAGAATATTATAACTGGCACAATAGAGCCTTAACTGGAAAAAGCCGAGCCGAGGTAGTGAAAGGCATCATCCAGAAGTATTCATCATTGAGTACTGCCCTGCTGGAAAGACGAGAGCTTCTCAAGAAAAAATGGAAATCAGACCATTTCAATAAATCTGACTACAAAGAAGTAAAAAAAGAAGTAGAAAGTTGGTTGAAAAACTATGATTTTGATGATTTCCCTCCTGAATCCCTCTTGAGCATACAAAGACTCATCATGTATGCTGATATTCCTTTAGAAGAAAAGTGTAAGCCAATAGAACGTATGCTTGAGTTTTTGCAGTTCTTACAGAAAAAAAAGATACCCACCAGTCTGGTCACTGAGAATGAATTGAAAAGAACAAAAAAAGAGCTAAAACATATCGGATTGGATATTAATTCATTTGAGATCGTGGTGTGCAAAGACAGAACCTACTGCAAGGGGGAAGAAAGTGAAAGCCCAGGAAATAAAAGCGAAATGTATTCTCTGGTGAACAAAGAATTTTCGAAAAAGTACAAGAATTGTGTTGCTATAGAGGATACGAGACCTGGCATGCTAGCAGCATCCCACGGTGGAGTACCCTGCTTTCTACCATGCGAAAAAAAGTTTACCAAACAGGTGGTATCACTCTTAAAGGTATTGTGCTTTCCAGATGAAGCATCACCTGAACCTTTTGCTGTGGGAATTGACTTTGGAGGGACGCACACCACAGTTGGATTTGGCAACACATTGTGGCTGTACTTCCCCCGTTCATTTAAAGAAGAGGACCCCGAAGAGATCGTGCGTTTCTTGAAAAAAATGTGCAATCCCTCTATGGTCCAAGCACTGGGGATTGGATTGGCCACCACTTTTGTTCCTGCACAGAAAAAAAAGGAACGGCGCGTGTGGGAATATTCATCCAAATTTAAGAAACTCTCAAAAATTGAAAATGGATATTTCACCGAAATCCAGGAGCTGTGGACCAAAAAAGTAGGAGTTCCTGTAGTGATTTTAAATGATGGTGAGGCTGCAGCTCTAGCAGAGCACCGAAGAGGAGGGGGGCGTGGCTACAGTAATATAATGGTCATGACCCTTGGTACGAGTATAGGAGTGGGATTCATCTTTTGTGGCCGCCTTCACATCGGGCCCTACAGCAGCAGAGCATCCCACATCATCCTTGATCCTAACGGAGAATGGGACAAAGGTGAAAATCATCGGGGGTGTTGGAAGACGTTGGCTGGAAGAGCTGCACTGTATGAATTAGCTGATAATATGGGATTAGAACGTGATTCCAGTAAAATTACAAAGAAAGCACAAAAAGGTGATAAAAAAGCACAATTCTTTTATGAGTTGTATGCTGAAAGAGTGGCAAGAGGTATTGCAAATATTGTGAGACCTCTTCCTCTAGAATGTGTGGTTGTAGGAGGTGGAATTGCGCAAGCTGGAGATATTCTCTTTGATCCTTTGAGAGCTCGATTAAAGAGAGGTGATCTGCTGGATAATTCGGTAGCTTCGGTGGTGAAGATAGTGCCTGCCCAGTGTGAGGAGCCTGTTGTGGTTGGGGCCCAATTATATGCTGAAGAAGCTTTAAGTAAATCGGATTGATCAACTCATAATTCTATTTCTTGGAGTATCCTTTCTGTACTCTTCAAAAATGGTCTTTTACAGTGTATACTCTTTTTCACTCAATTTATATGACCATCCCAATGACTCAAAGAATTCTTGGAGTTCTTCTTGAGTGAGAGGTCCATTAATTTCAAATCCCTGGTACATCTTTGGTCCTACTTGGGCATCTTCTCTTCCACTGTAATGTACAGGCCAGACATCTCTTGGAGGGGTTAACCCTTCTTGTTTTAAGAATTTGAGAAATCTCACGAGTTCCACCACAGAGTTATGCCTGGTTTTGGGTCGTTCAAATACAGTATTACAATCACACAGAAGCAAATCTACATTGTTTAGCAGTTCTTTCTCTTTGGGATCAGACAAATTTTGAGGAACACCTGGTTCATCAACCCATGGTGGAAAATCCCAGGCGGTACATATTTTTATACCAATTTCTTTTAGCTCAATTACCCAGATGACTGCGCCTTTAAAGTGACGGGAGCTGTCAATTGGAGTAATTTTCATTCTCTTATCAAAGAGATCGAACGATTCTAAGGGTATAACAGGGATTAATTGAAAAAATCCATTTTCAACTTCGTATTCAAAACGAGTCTCCAACATGTCTAAAGTATCTTTCGAGCAGTACACTTTGATTTCTTCTTCTTCATAGAGGTTACTAGCCATCAATGACTTGGTCAGAAGAGGTAGCTCCGCAACGTGATCTAAGGCAGCATGGGTAATGAGGATGCTATCTAGTCGTACTCGTTTTTCAGGAAGTTCTTGGCAAATTTCAGCTAATCTTCTCGTGGTACCCAGCCCACAATCAATCAGCAACCCAAACTTTTCATCCATGAATTGGTAGTACAGGTATCCTGCTGTATTTCCTTCATCTTTTTCATTGTATGCAGTTCCAGATCCTATCAACTGCATTCTATAGGGCCACGCATTGGCCCTATTCAACTGAAAATATTTTGCTGTCCACATGATATCCCTCTTATTTCTTCAGATAGGTTTGGATTTAAGTGTTTGGGTAACGCGGGAAAATATATTCGAACATCACAGTAAGTGAATCTTTGGCAAAACTGTGTTATTCGAAAAGTATGTCATCCATAAATAGATTTCAGGGTCCTCCGTAACCTATGACTCAGCCAGCCCTTGTAGAAGCTCCTGTGAGTAGAATCCCTTGTCAATGATTACCCCTGCTAAAAGTACACTCAAAAGTACAAACCTGTAACATGATTTTCTCCATTTGGAGTCTTCGGGCTCCACAACAAGAGGAACTTTCATTGTATCACCAAAAAAACATTGAAAGTTCCCTTTTTAAATTTTTCGGTCATTTTTATCTTAAAAAAATGCAATATAGCAATTCAAAGATGTACTTTTACAATTCAAATATAGAAGGCTCTATTCTCTCAATTTCAAGTCTATCTACAGCCCCGAAATCACCGTCTTCATGGAGGACCCTGATAGATTTATAAGCCTATGATTGTCATCAAGAAAAAAGAAAAAGAAAAAAAGGAGGTGATATTATTCCAGAATCAGAATGTGCTTCAAAACTGGAAACAATCTTCAAAGAAAACTGGAACCATGCCCAGCATTGTGAAAACGAAAGGTTGTTGTTCACTAACATCTATGCTGCTGTCATAGCAGCTATTCTGGTCTTTATGAGAAAGACATCTTGTTGTGAGCAAACAAACTCTGAGCTAACTCTTGTGCCTGTCTCTTTTGGTCTCATTTTGTCAGTATTTGGATTCCAGGTTATGATCTCTTTGTCATTGGGATATGACCATCACATTTCAGATGTTATCATGGTTTTTTATCGCTGGAACAAAATGGAATTCTATAGACATCCAGATAAACCTGAATATTAAGAAAATCGTAAATCGTTATGGAGGTGAGAAAATATGAGTGAAGACAGCCTTGGTGAAGAACAAAAATTGAATCCCAAACTAGAAACTATTCTTAAAGAACATTGGGAACATGCCCGATTCTGCGAGTATGAAATGATCTTGTTTACCAGTATCTATGGTGCTATTGTAGCAGGCGCCCTGGTCTTCATGAGCAGGATGGACTACAAAGAGCCGATAAATTTTGCTCTAGCTTCCTTGCTTTCTCTCTTCCTTCTCGGCCTTTCTGCACTTGGATTCGGTGTAGTGATCTCTCAGTCCTTGGGACATCATAATTATATTCTGAACGTGCTAATGATCTTAGACTGCTGGAAGAAAACAAGGTTCTACAAGAACCCCAAGAAACCTTGCTTTTTGAAGAAATCATGCCGACAATTCTATGAGATCACAATTGCTTTCTTTGGCATTCTCTTTGTATACTATGCATTCTTTCCATCTGACGGTAAAATTCCTGATACAGTATCTTTTGGTCAAGTGCTCTTGCTCATCGTGATATTCCTCTCTCTTTTTGCTTCCATTGAAAAACTGTATCAATGGAAATGGGAAATATACTCCATAAAACGTCGATTATTCATGGCGGCACTACGAAAGAGTAAAGGAGAATTCTGCAAATATGATAATTGGGATGAAGATCTCGAGAATGAAGACTCGCAACTATGGAAAGACATAAGAGCAAAGCTCGGATCTGATGAGCAGTATGCGAAGCTTCTCAAAAAGGTATTCCCATAGGATAGTCAAGGCCAAAGAGAGGAATCAGAGACAACATAATCAATTCCTTTATGCCAGCTAGCATCCAAACTCTCTACTTTTCTTTTTTCCTCCTATGACCATGATTATCTGATTGAAATAAAACACCCTTTCTTAAAAATACATTCAGAGATATCTCCTTTGCCACATGCTTAAAGAGTATTGCATCTCCCCACTAAGAATCAATACATACACTGCAGGTAGAAGCGATTCATTTTCAGCAACCCACAGAAAAACGTATAAGCAGTGCCACATATTCGGTGGTGCCATGGTGATAATATGAGTACAGCATTCATAACGGGAGTAACTGGACAAGATGGGAGTTATCTTGCCGAATTTTTATTGCAGAAGCAATACAAAGTTTATGGATTAAATAGACGGAAAGCTTTAGCAGGACTTGACAATCTGCATAATATCTTAGACAACAGAAACTTCGTAATAGTAGAAGGAGACCTTTTAGAAGAAAACACATTGAATACAATTGTTAAAAATATACAGCCAGATGAAATATACAATCTGGGTGCTCAGACCTTTGTTCCCTACTCATGGACAAACCCTCTTTACACCTGTAATGTCAATGCTTTAGGTGTCTTACGAATGCTCGAAGCTGTTCGCTTGTACTCTCCACACAGTAAATTCTATCAAGCATCAAGCAGCGAAATATATGGAAAAGTCCGGGATATACCGCAGCATGAAATGACCTATCATTATCCGCGGTCTCCCTATGGCTGTTCAAAATCCTTTGGGTTCAATATTGCCAGAAATTACAGGGAGAGCTACAGATTGTTCATGTGCAATGGCATATTGTTTAATCATGAATCTGAAAGACGAGGATTAGAATTTGTCACCCGCAAGATCACTCATACAGTTGCTGAAATAAAATATGGAATATCTGAAAAATTGGTTCTGGGCAATCTGAATGCGAAACGCGACTGGGGATATGCTCCAGACTATGTGAAGGCAATGTGGTTAATGTTACAGCAGGATAAGCCAGATGATTACGTTATTGCCACAGGAAAGGAACATGAAGTAAGGGAATTTGCAGAATTGGCATTCAAGGCAGGGGGGGTAGATATTACCTGGGAAGGTGAAGAAGTGGACGAAAAAGGAGTATCTGGAGATAAAACTTTGGTTGAAGTATCAGAAGAATACTATAGACCTGCAGAAGTAGACATACTACGAGGAGATGCATCGAAAGCGAAGAGGGTTCTAGGATGGAAACCTGAAACAACATTTGAAGAAATGATAAAAAGAATGGTGGACCACGATATTGCCACTGTTGGGAATATATTGTGATTTGCTGTTTCAGAATTTAAGCTTAATGGTGCCAGTTTTTGATAAATGAAGAGATATCCCATTATTTCCTTGCAGATAAACAATTACCGCATTCTGCATTGGAGAGGAAAACTACATAGAAAAATCCCTAAAATCTGCAGTTATAAATCCAAAAATGAAGGTGAGGACATAGCAGGTGAAGACGATTTCATTTCTTTTCCTCCAAATAATGGAAGCAATGTATCCATAGAGCAATCTTAGTCAATCACACAAAGCGATTTCTTATGAAATTTCATTTAATCTCTTTTGAATTTAAAATTCCTGATTTATTCTTATAAATATCAAGATAAATTCACCTTTAATAGATAAATATATAAGTTTCCAATATATAGTAAAGGAAATTAGAATAATCATGGAAGAATCAAATGGAGGTGATCCCATTCGGGGACCAAAAGGCAAAAAGACAGAGAAAACAGGACTGGAAGAAACAGAACCAAAAGGGACTGGAAGAAACAGAACCAAAAGATGAAAAGATAGAAGCAGAAAAACTAGAATCAATTTACAGAGAATATTGGGAGCATGCAAGACAGTGTGTAAATGAAAGAATCTGGTTTACCAATATTTATGCTATTATTGTGGCAGCTATTCTGGTCTTTCTTGGAGGGAAAGGATTTAGTCAGCCAGCAGATTTTGTTTCAGCCTTCTTGCTTGCTTCCTTTGGGCTCATCGCATCCCTAGTTACATTTCTGATGATAATTGCTGTGTCACTGGGATACGATCACTATATCGTAGACATTACAATGATCCTTTACTATTGGGACAAAATGGAATTCTATAGGCGTCCAGGAAAGCCAGTTACCTTCAGGAAAGTACATCGATGGTTCTTCGAGATTACTATTGCATTGTTTGCAACACTCTTAGTATACTATGCGTCTCAGAAAACTGCCTTTCTTGGAGTATTTAATGAGCATTGGGGTGTGCCTGTGCTAACATTTTTCATCGTCTTTGTCATCATTGAGGTACTGTATCAATGCAGATGGGAAAAGTACTCCAGTCAATGTGCTCGTTTCAAGAAAGCGCTGCGGTATGATTTTGATGGAAAATATCGAAAAGAATGGTCGAAGTGGTTCAAAGACCCTAGATGCGGAAAGAAAACAATAACAGCTGAAGAAATTCAGAAAAAAGTGATAGAAGACGCCGTGGAAAGAGGAATCCTGCTTCCTCGGGAAAAAGAATGCTGCTTATGCGGAAAACTCGACTGGATATTCTGGGGAATTGATTTGATATACGATGCATTCTATCGGATAATATGCTGCAAACCTCGAAAAAAAGAAAAAAGTAGAAAACTATAGAACAGGATGAAACAAATGGATAATTACACAGATACTCCTACTAATAGCACTATTCAGTATCCCTTCTCTTTTGCATAAGAATTCTCCTTTTTTACTGAGAAGATACATATTCCTGCCATCAAAGCCAAGAAAGAGGACATCAGAGATCGAAGAAATCTCGTATGGAGACTTGCTGTAGCGTTACACTCCATAAAGCTCCAGAATCCGTACAGTAATGTAAATCTCAATGAATGCTGCCACCACCAACATGGGTATAATCACTGCAAACAATTTCAATGAATACCATCCAGGTCTAACTTGTCTTAAAAATTGCTCTCTCCCAGGAACCCCCGCAGGTGGTGAGAAATATCCAATTACTGCCTTCAGCAATGAAATACTGAACTTCAACCCCACTGCTGAAGCTAAGATCAACGCAGGAAGCTCCAGAACACCATGCGGCAGTATACCCAGAAGAAATCGAGACCAGCCTACACCAAAAATCGCTGGAGCCAATCCGATAACTGTCCCATTCAGTAACATAGAGAAAATCGGCACAAGTGGCCCAAACAATGGAATAAAGGCATTGACAACACCAGAAAGAGCAGCCACTCTAGAATTGTTACCAAATATAAATAAAACCTGTTCATGACTCGGAATTGATTGAATCATCTCTGCTTCCCACAACAAATCCTCAAACGTACCCTTGAGAACGTCTTGGAGCACCCCCTGCAAAAGGATGCCCAGTACAACACCAATCACCAAAGACGCAGTAGACAATACAATATGTACTCTAATACTCTGCAATACGTTCTTGATATCTGCCATCTTCGTATTTTTAGCAATCACCACAAAGAGCAGAACACCAAATAAAGACTCAGCAAATCCTTTTTTCACCAGAAGATCCCAAAAATCTATAAAATCTCCACTGAAAACCATATAGAAGGTGAATGCAAAGTGAAGACCCACCAGTACAAAAGATAATCCCAGAATCAAAATCACCCGCATCCAATTTATTTTATGTTCTGGCATAAAAAAGGGTACTCAAGAGAATCTTATAAACCTTTGCGTGTAACTATGACTGCAATCCCTTCAAATAGTTAGAACCAGAATCCCACAGAAAGCAGCAAACTGCTTATTACAAAAAGCAAAACCACTGGTGTGTAATTCTCCAAAATGACTTTCCTCATTTCTGCATACAAAATCTTTCCAGCTAGAGGAACTAACACAAAGGGAAGTATACATCCTGCAGGAAAAACTCCGTCATACACCAGTATCCCCAGAATAACAAATGTTCCCACAATCAGCAATTCTGAAATGTAACGTGTTCTTTTTGCCCCTAACACGCGAGTCAACCGCTTTTTTCCACTGCGAAGATCTGCTTCTAAATCGATTAACCCATGATACAATAAATAATTCAGCATCTGCATACCCACCACTATCCCGGCTGCAAGAGCAGTAAAAGAATATACCCCTGAGAGTATTCTTACCACCGCAACAACAAGGGTTGGAACAGACACTAATGCTAACAGTAATTCTCTGATGTAATAAAACCCTCCTTTTGTTACCGCAGCTGAATACATAAAGGTTATCCCCAAAGAAATAGTGAGCAAGAATATCAATGCATACCCTGAGGTAATAGCCAACCCCAGCCATATCACATACGATCCTCCAAGAAACACAAACGATACAACCAGAACATGGCCAGGATCAATTAACTGGTTAACTAGCACTCTGCTCCCTCCAGTGGCAGTCCACTTTAATTCAGGATATTCCACCAGATCTGCCCCTGATACATAATCAGCATATTCATTAATCAGACTGCACGCGCAGTGAAGCAGCACATTCCCCACAATCATCCACACAATCACATTTGTATCTAAAGCACTGTACCAAAATGATACAGATATACCTACCAGTAACACTAAACCAGTGGTTGGATAGTACACCAACCGCAGTGCTTTGATCCAAGCCAGATACACCCTACCCGACAAGCGCACCAATTCCTTCAGGGATCTGCTCTCTCAGAGAGTGAAAATCAGAGAAGGACTGCAACACCCGTTTCAAGGTTTTC
>JGI2172J19969_10001046_pt1 | contig 12536 bp, 8 predicted proteins | sample DeeMarSWOR230_32_FD_19969 | JGI IMG/M metagenome (IMG submission 19969)
CACGTCATCCGGAGCATGGGGGAGGGATTGGTATATGTCAGGGGGGATGCCACCGATGAAAAGACCCTTATCGATGCCGGCGTTAAGAGGGCAAAGGCACTGATCACGGCGGTGGCCTCCGATGCCGATAACCTGTACATAACCCTTACTGCAAGGGGATTGAACCCGAATCTCTACATCCTCAGCCGTGCCACTGAAGAGAAGGCCGAGCGAAAACTGATCTCCGCGGGGGCCAACAAGGTCGTCGCCCCATACCTCATCGGTGCCCATCGGATGGCCATGGCCATAATCAGACCCGCCGTTGTCGAGTTGATGGAGATCGCCATGAAGCGGGAAAGCCTGCATCTCCAGCTGAAAGAGATCAAGGTCAACGATACGGCGAACCTTCCCGGCACCATCCTGAGGGAATCGGGGATCCGAAGCAAATTGGACCTGATCGTTGTGGCCATAAAAAAGGAAGATGGGAGCATGCTCTTCAACCCGGCCTTTAACACCTCCATCGAAAAGGGCGACACCCTGATAACGCTGGGGCAGAAGGCAAACCTGGACAGTCTCGCAGAGCTCGTCAAGTTCGAGGAAAAGAAGGGCGTCCCATAGAGGAGTTTAATCCGTATGGTCAAGAGACAGATCTTTACCAACGTTCCCTATGAGATGTTGCTGGCCCGGCTGGACTTTGCCATTCAAAACCGGTTGCTCCCGGAGATCTACTTCGATGGAAACGCCCTTGACACGGCTCGCAGTGAGGACGTAGTTCGCCTTGCCAACACCCTCTCCGAACACGAGATCGACGTTACCCTTCACGGTCCCTACATGGACCTGAGCCCGGGAGGCGTTGATGTAAAGGTGAAGGAGGTAACCCTCGAGAGAATTGGGAAAACCATGGACCATGCCCTTCTCTTCAGGCCAAAAACGGTGGTCTTCCATCCTGGGTTCGACCGGTGGCGCTTCGAGGGATACTTTGACCTGTGGTTGAAGAACAGCATAGAGGCATGGAAGCCCATTGCGAGGAAAGCCAAGGAGATAGGCACCATCGTGGCTATTGAAAACGTTTTCGAGGAGGAACCCCAAACGCTGAGGGGCCTCATCGAGGGGGTCAATTCCCCTCACTTCCGCTTCTGTTTCGATACGGGGCACTATTTCGTGTTCGGTAAGGCCCCTCTGGGCCGATGGTTTGATCTCCTCGGCGAATTTATCGCCGAGGTTCATCTCCACGACAACCACGGGACCAGGGATGACCACCTTCCCCTGGGCGACGGCAAAATGGATTTCGATGAATTCTTCGATCTCCTTGGCCGCATTACCCCTCAACCGATTTTCACCGTGGAACCCCACAACGAGGCTCACCTATGGAGCAGCATCAGGGCGGCCGAGAAGTATCTCTTATAGACCCCTATTCGGGATGACCTCAGCAGAAGGAAGATATCATGCCCCATCGTATTGAAATCGGTTTCAAAAACCACATCCGCGATGCCCTCGGGGAAAAAGTTAGGAAGAGGATTCGGGATAATTTGGGGTTTGAGGTTCAATCCGTCAATACCATCCCGGTTTACACTATCGACGCCGATCTCTCCCCCGCACAACTGGAAATGGTTGCAAGTGGCCCCTTTTCCGACCCCATCATTCATGAATACGCCATCGATCGCCCTCTGGCTCAATCCTTCGATTGGCTCATCGAGGTTGGCTTTCGGCCCGGCGTAACGGACAATGTGGGAAAAACGGCCAGGGAGGCTATTGAGCTGAGATTGGGCCTTAAACTGAAGGAAGGAGAGAAGGCCTATACATCGATTCAGTACCTCATCAAGGGGAACCTGAAAGAGCCCGAGGTGGAAAAAATCTGTACCGGCCTCCTCGTAAACCCGTTAATCCAGCGCTTTGAGGTCATCCCCTGCCACCTGTGGAATGAGCGGAGGGGAATCGAAGCCACCGTCCCGAGAGTACGGATCGATCAAAAGATCGATGTACAGGAAATCGATCTGGACAGGGATGACCGAGCCCTACTCGAGCTCAGCCACGAGAGGGTCCTGGCCCTGAGCCTGCCCGAGCTGAAGGCCATTCGGGCCTATCTCAACAGAGATTCGGTCCTCCGAGAACGGGGACAATTCGACCTCGGGGGGAAAATCACCGACGTGGAACTGGAGGCCTTGGCCCAGACATGGTCGGAACACTGTAAACACAAGATTTTCAACGCCGTCATCGAATATACGGACGAGCGAGGCGAAGCAGAGGTAATTGAGAGCCTCTTCAATACCTACATCAAAGGGGCCACGGAGAGGATCAGGATGGAGAGGGGAAGGGAAGATCTCTGCGTGGCCGTCTTCGACGATAACGCGGGGGTGGTCAAATTCAACGACTCCCATAACCTGGTTTTCAAGGTGGAGACCCATAACACCCCTTCAGCCCTCGACCCGTACGGTGGAGCTCTGACCGGTATCGTGGGTGTTAACCGGGATCCCTTCGGCACGGGAAAGGGGGCCAAGCTCATCTTCAACGTCGACACGTTCTGCTTCGCACCACCTCATTACTCCAAACCCCTCCCTCCGAGGCTCTTTCACCCCAGAAGAGTCTATGAGGGGGTCAGAGAAGGCGTGGAACACGGGGGCAACAAGAGCGGTATTCCGACCATCAATGGTTGTGTCGTCTTCGACGATCGGTACGCAGGCAAGCCGCTGGTCTACTGTGGGACGGGCGGAATTATGCCTACGGAGATTCAAGGCGAGCCCACCCATGTGAAGAACATAGTACCGGGCGATCTCATCGTCATGACCGGGGGACGAATCGGAAAGGACGGAATCCACGGAGCTACCTTCTCCTCCGAGGAACTCCACGAGGAATCCCCGACCGCTGCCGTTCAGATTGGAGATCCCATTACCCAAAAGAAGATGACGGAATTCCTCCTGAAAGCCAGGGATTTGGGGCTCTACCATTCCATTACCGATAACGGCGCCGGTGGCCTTTCATGCTCCGTAGGGGAGATGGGCCGCCACATCGGGTGCAGGCTCGAACTGGAGAAGGCACCGTTGAAGTATGCAGGGCTCAACCCATGGGAAATCTTACTATCCGAGGCCCAGGAAAGGATGACCTTGGCCGTTCCCCCATCAAAGATCGAGGCCTTCCTCCAATTGGCCGAGAAGATGGATGTAGAGGCCACGGCCCTGGGAGAGTTTACCAACACCGGTAAATTCCACGTGCTCTACGGAGGGAAAACCGTCGGATATCTGGATATGGATTTCCTGCACCAGGGAGTGCCCAGGATGAGGTTGAAGGCCACATGGGAACCCAAGACCTTCCCAGAGCCCCAACTGCCAATGCCCGAAAACCTCACGGAGACCCTAAAAGAAATGCTCTCGCGGTTCAACATCTGCAGCAAGGAATACATCATCCGCCAATACGACCACGAGGTTCAAGGGGGAAGCGTGGTCAAGCCCCTGGTGGGAAAGGAAAACGATGGTCCCGGCGATGCCGCGGTTATCAGGCCGGTACTGGATACCTATGAGGGGGTGGTCGTCTCCAACGGCATATGTCCTCGGTACAGCGATATAGACACCTACCATATGATGGCCTGCGCTATCGATGAGGCAATCCGGAACAACGTGGCCGTTGGAGGGAACATCGATCACATGGTAGGCCTCGACAATTTTTGCTGGCCTGATCCGGTCCAGTCGGAGAAGACTCCCGATGGGGAATACAAGCTTGCCCAGCTCGTCCGTGCCAATAAAGCGCTCTATTGCTATACCACCGCCTTCGGTGTCCCCTGCATCTCGGGCAAGGACAGCATGAAAAACGACTACCTCATCGGGAACACCAAAATCTCCATTCCCCCAACGGTGCTCTTCTCCGTAATGGCGAAAATCGAAGATGTCCGAAAGGCAGTTACCATGGACGCCAAGACGCCAGGCGATCTCGTCTACGCCCTCGGGGAGACCTTCGATGAACTGGGCGGATCCGAGTACTATGCCATGATGGGGTACATTGGAAACGCGGTTCCCAAGGTGGATGCCACCAGGGCCAAGGGGCTCTATCGAAGGCTCAACGAGGCAACGGAAAAAGGGCTCGTCGCCTCCTGCCACGATTGCTCAGATGGGGGGCTCGTAGTCGCTTTAGCGGAGACTGCCTTTGCGGGGATGTTCGGGATGGAGATCGACCTTGGGAAGGTCCCCGCGACCGGGCTGGATCGCGATGACCTGGTGCTCTTCTCAGAGACCCAATCCCGGTTCGTTGTTGCCGTATCCCCCCACAGCAAGGACGCCTTCGAAGCGCTTTTTAAGGGCGTGGCCTGCGGCCTCCTGGGGCAGGTAACTTCGGCACCGGTATTCACGGTGACGGGCCTCAGCGGGCGGGAAATAATTCGAGCAAGTATCCAAGACCTGAAGGATGCCTGGAAGAGGCCCTTGGGAACGTAAGCATGAGAGGGCGTTAAATGACTGCCACTGATAGTGGAGGATTGCCGAGGCTCGCATTTGCCAATTGCGACGGCACGGTATATGATCATCCCTCCTTGAGGATGGCGGGCAAATCCGGTGACTCCTTCGTCGTCCCGGAGGTTGGGGAGCTCGTCGCCCTGCCCGAGGGGAGCCAGCTCTTTACCATGCCCGGGCGGCTTCCCGTGGGGTGGGACGAAGACGCGGGTGATTTCGTTGTTCTGGACGAAGTGGAAATTGGCCTCAATGAAACCCGCCCTCTCCCCCTCGCGGCATTTCTGTCCCCTGGGTATGTCCGAACGTTGCTTCCCGCCACGCAACTACAAGAAGGGTGGCCCATATTGCCCCTTTGGGCCTACTGCAGCGTAGGATGGCGGGATGGAAAATTCTGGATTACAGGGATCCAGGTAGACCCCAATCCCCATTGGGACCCGGTTTTCTTTCAGGACGACAAGGATTTGACCAGCAGGACGAAACGGTTCTTGAGAACCCACAAGGGGAATCGACTGGTAAAACAGCTTTCACGATGTGCCCTGGAGTACCACTGTTTTGCTGCCAAGAATGTCTTTTACAGGAGATGGGAATGTCCGTTACCCACCTCCCCCGTTTGCAACGCGGAGTGCATCGGCTGCCTCTCCTCTCAACCGCCGGAAAGCTGCACGGCCTCCCATGAGAGGATCGATTTCATTCCCACGGTGGGAGAAGTAACCCAAGTCGCCCTTCCCCATCTCCAAGAGGCCGAAGATGCCATCATCAGCTTTGGGCAGGGCTGCGAAGGGGAACCCCTTCTTCAGGTCGACCTCCTCGAGAAGTCCATATCTGCCCTGAGGGATAAGACTGATAGGGGAACCATCAACCTCAACACCAACGCGAGCATCCCCCGCTTCGTGGATCGGCTCTGTCGGGCGGGGTTGGACAGCATGCGGGTAACCCTCAACAGCCCCGACTCCGAATCCTACAATCGGTATTTCAAGCCCAGGGGATATGGGATTGAGGACGTGACGGAGTCGATCCGCCGCGCGAAGGATTGGGGAATCTTTGTGGCCGTAAATCTCCTCGTCTTTCCCGGGGTAACCGATCAAGAGGGAGAGGTGGAGGGCCTCATCTCATTCCTTCGTAAAGCCACCATCGATATGATCCAGATGCGAAACCTCAATATCGATCCAGACCTCTATCTTCAGGCCATGAACACTCAGAGTGGCGAGGCCCTTGGAATATCGAACATGATGGACATAGTGCGAGGGGAGTTTCCCCATCTGAGCATCGGCTACTTCAACAAAACGAAGGAAGCCTTCCCGGGGAATTCTGCCTGATTGGTCGGCTCTACGTGTTGGGAAACGATTTAAGGTCCAGGGCGACATAAACTATTGACGGCTTCGTCCCATTTTTGACTCTTTACGAGTTCATCGACTATGAGGCCGAGAAAATTGGCGGTCAGGGAAAAGACATTTATCTCCAGTATTGTGCCGCCCACGGAACAGCTTGAACCGGCTTGGTGGTTTGCCTTCCAAGGGGATAAACTCCTCGTGCGGGCAAAAACATCCTCGGTCAGTATCCCCTGCCTCGTTGATCTCGAGGAGTTGGGGTTGACAGTCGCACGCCGACATTATCTCGGCCAGCTCGCCGGCCGCCATTCCTACGCAGTGGAACTGGATGAGGACATCGGTCCACCAGCGGGAATGGACTTTCAGGGCTTACGCCAGGTGTATGGTCTCGTCGACGAAGATCTATTCGCACTGGCCGGCCGTGCCCTGCAAATACTGGAGTGGGACAGCACAAACCAATATTGTAGCCGTTGCGGAAGTCGGATGGGAACCCACTCTACCGAACGGGCCAAGGAATGTCCTCAATGTGGCCTGCTCGCCTTCCCTCGGCTATCCCCGGCAATTATCGTCCTTGTCCAGCGCCATCACGAACTCCTGCTGGCTCGACCTTACCACTTCCCGCCTGGGCTATACAGCGTAATCGCCGGCTTTGTTGAACCCGGGGAAACGTTGGAAGAGGCCGTGGTGCGTGAGGTGCGTGAGGAGGTAGGCCTCGCCATCAAGGACATTCGCTATTTCGGCAGCCAACCATGGCCCTTCCCTCATTCCCTCATGATCGGCTTTACCGCTACCCACGCTGGCGGTGAGATCTCCCTTGATGACACCGAGATTGAAGATGCCGGCTGGTTTAGGGCTGACAGCTTGCCGACCCTTCCCGGCAAAATCAGCATCGCGCGAAAGTTAATAGATTGGTTTCTGGCGAAGCAGGGCGTGTTGGAAGGAAGCAACGGGGAAAAGCCGGGATAGTTCATCGCGTGATAACCCATTTCTCAACACCCACCTTATCGTTGAACTCTCGCCAAAAATCCCCCCCCGCCTCTTGCCAGCCGGCCCCGAAGCGGGCATCGAAGAACTCCCCAGCTTTTCGAAGAGGCGCTTCCATCCCGGTACGTACTCCTGGGTTAAGACGTCTTCCAGGAACGGAACGATCTCCCCCAGTTTCTCCTTGGGAAGGTAGGTCCGGGCCCCCAGTTCGATGGAACGCCTCAAGGCTTCGGGCGTCAGGGCATGAGCCGTGAGCATTGCGACGGGATAATCCCGGCTCACCGCCTCTTCCAGAAGCTCGAAGCCCCGAACACCCATGATGTCCAAGATAACGAGATCATACGTCCAAGATGCCAATAACTGGCCCGCTTCCTCGCACGTGGTAGCCTTGTCGAGCCGACAATCCGGATAGGCATCCAGAATTTCCTCCTCGAGAACCATCAGCACATCCGGCTCGTCATCCACAGCCAAGATCCGTTTTTTGCTGAGGATCGATTTCTTCATGATATCCTCCCCTTGCCATGGGAACCCAGGGGAGGAATCCTGACCCTAAAGTTCGTTCCAAACCCCTGTCGGCTCACCAGGTTGATCTCTCCACCCATAGCCTCCACCAGGGCCTTGACCCCTGCAAGGCCGAGCCCGAGCCCCGGTACCCCCGGGGTTTTCCCCTCCGTAAGACGAACGAAGCGGTTGAAAATGGCCTCCCGCTCTTCATGGGGAATCCCTTTCCCGTCGTCCTCAATCGAGATGATCAGGTCTGCCTTGCCGCTAATTGATACGTCCACGCGTCTCTTGCGATACTTCAGGGCGTTGCTCAGAAGGTTGCGCAGGATCTGCTGAACCTTCCCTTGATCGTGAAAGAAGGGAGACGTGCGGTATTTTCCCCTGATGTCAATGAAGATCCCCTGCTCTTCCAGGATGCGCCGAAACTCCTGCTCATCCTTGGCGCGCCGAATCCCCTCCGCCAGAGGGGAAACGACAATCTCCACCGCATCCAGGAGTGATTCGCGGAGGGCCTTGGCAATTGGGAAACGCTCCTCTCTGAACAGGCCATGCTCCGAGCGCAAAATCTCCAGCATCTCCTGCAGCAGAGCCTGGGCTTTTCTGGTATTCCTCCAGATACGCTCAATGGTGTGTTTTTGCCGATCCGTAAGCGGGCCGTATCGATCAGTTTTATTGAGAAGGCTGGCTACAGACGCTGAGGCCACCGACAGAGGGCCCTTGAGGTCGTGGATGAGAAGATCGATTAAATAATCCTTCTCATTCATCTGCTTTTCCCCTTGTGCCAAAGAGATGTATTGAAGATTCTTTTCCCTTGCGAGAAAAGAATATCCACGATCAAATGTCCCTTGAAGGCCCCTCCCCTGAAGCTGGAAAGGACACGCAAAAGGTACTACCTCCAGAGGCCGAACAATCCTCCCGTCCGTGGCAGTGCGGNCATNNTGAAATCTTNCCCGAACAGAGAGCCCGGTCCGTGGGGAGATGAGNACATCGTCGACTCTCCATTGANAGNCCGAAGCCAAAGCGCTGGCCATAGACCCTNATCCNAAACAAGTCCAGACCCTTGCCNCCTGCGTTGAANTCGTAGGGCCTCTTGGAGGAATACAGNTCAGCCTCNTGGGTNGGAAAGAGGCCCTCGAAGANATGCCTTTGATTCTCATCGGTNATCCCNACGCCCGAGTCCTGGACCTGGAGGAGGACCCGCTGCCCCCTCCGTTCCATTAACACCCGTATCGTCCCCTCATCGGGCGTATTCTCGATGGCGTTCTTCAGGAGACCCTCCATGACTTCCTCAAGTATACCTTGATCCGTCAATACACAGAGATCCCTTTGCCCTTCCACCAAAAGATGGACGTCCCGATGGTTAGCCTTCCGCTTAACTTCCTCCAGTACCTGCTCGACACAGGGGAGCAGGTAGACGGGCTTCCGGGGAGGGTGCTTCTCCGGAAGAAGCTGGGCCATCCGTGCCTTGAGGAAATTCCAATGGGTTTTCAGGTCGGCGGGTATCTCCAGGGCATCCTCCAATCGTCGCCAAAGCCCGTCAAACTCCATATAAAGGGAGGCTTCCTGTACTTCCTGGCATGAGCGGAGGATCGAATCGGCCTCTCGCTGGATCTCGATGAGGCGATTCACGTGATTTTCCAAGATCTCGAACCATTGTTTCCGGTCGCCCGGTGGTATTGAGGCCCGGAGCTTACGCTTCAGGAGGCGAATGGTCCCTTGGATGACCGCCAAGGGGGTCCTGAGCTCGTGGGACAGGTGGTGAAGGGCCTTGTCTTTTGCTCGGTTGAGTCGCTCGAGCTCCCCCCGCGATCGTTCCAGGGCCTCAAACCGAGCCTTTTGGAGCTGAGCCATCTCAATGAAGACCGAAGCGTGGTTACCGAAGGTCTTGAGAAAGGTCTCGTCCTCCTTGGTGAAGACCCCGTCCTTCTTGTTGAGAAGTTGAATAACTCCCAAAGTCTCCCCCGCTCGATTATATATGGGCATGCAGAGCACGCTCCGGGTACGATATCCGGTGCGTGTATCGACCTCCTTGTTAAACCGCGGGTCCTTGTACGCGTCCTCCAGGTTGATGATTTCGCCGGCCTGAAAACAGGATCCCGCGAGGCCAACATCGGATGGTATACGAATCACCTGACCTTCCAAGCCCATGGCCACAGTGGACCAGAGCTCGTCGGTATCCTGGTCATGAAGAAAGAGGCTACAGCGATCTGCTTCTATGATCTCAGCGGCCTTCTCGGCAATCTTCAGGAGCATCCCATCGATCTCAAGATCGAGGCCAATGATCCGGCCGAGTTCCACCAGGGATTTCAGCCTGCGTTTACTATCGCGCAGGGACTGGTCCCGGGCCCTGTCCTCGGCCCTGCGGAGGTATTTCCTGCGGTCGTGAGGAAAACGGTTGGGATCAGGGCTCTTTCTAACCATGGCCTTCCCGCCTGAAACAGGTCGCGCGCATGGAAATGGTTAAACGTGAAACGGTATNTCATTTCAGCTCGGGAATACGAAATCCTGCTTAACACGGTTTTAGGAGGTTGTCAAGGAAAGTCGTGCCGGAGTTTCCTGAGTTTTCGGAAAACGGTCTTGTCCCTTCCCTTCAGTGGTTTCTAGTCGGTTGCCCGAATTCCCATTCGCTCAGAGGTCGTGTTTCCGGTTTTCCAGGGATTCCCAACTTTGAACTTTGACATTGACTCTCGTGTTCGTGATGATTACGACCGAAGATTGCGGACGGATGACCGCGGGTAAGACAAGAAAGACGGCCAACGGCAGAGCGCGTTAGAAGATCGTGTTCGTGCTCGTGATACGTGTTCGTGGAGGCTATTTCGCGCTCAGAGCTCCTTTTTCCATTTTTGACCAATGAAACCAATCAAACTAATACAACCAACCAACTCATTGTCATTTGTCATTTGAACTTTGAAATTTGCCTTCCGCCTCCACCCTCAAACCTCCGGCCTCCGACTCTCTTTCCCCTGTCCGACTGCAGCACTGAATACCGTTCACTCCAGGGAACCCGGGCAACAACCCGTTCTGAAATGGTAGCCGCGGTGGATATCCCACTTCCCCAGCACAATCTCGCCCAGGGACAGCTCTGTCCCGTCGAAACCAAGGAAACTCTAGGGCGAGGAACCTTGATTTCCCCTTTGGGGATTTGTTTTAATGGACTGACAGCTTTCCTTAAAGGAACGTTAGGAGGCATTATGGCTTCAGGCAAAAAACGCCGCATCACTGCGGAGGATTTATACCGATTTCAACTCATCGCCTCCCCTTCAATTTCACCGGACGGGAGGCACGTCGTTTTCTCCCTGGACTGGATGGATAGGAAGATTGAGAAGAAATACGCAAACCTGTGGATTGTGCCCACCCATAAGGGACCTCCCCGACAATTCACCCATGGCAATCAAAGGGATAGCCAGCCCACATGGTCTCCCGATGGCAATGAAATCGCCTTCCTTTCCAATCGAGGTGATGAAAAACAGGCGCAGATCTATATCATTCCCTTTTACGGTGGGGAGGCGCGTCAGTTGACCAAGGTAAAGGGAACCATTGGCGACTTTGAGTGGTCTCCCAATGGAAAACAACTGGTCTTCACCCTTCGCAAAAAGGATAGGGAGGAAATCGAACGGGAAAAAGACGAGCAGAAGAAGAAATTGGGGGTAGTGTCACGGCATATCACCCGCGTCTTTTTCAAGGAGGATGAGGTAGGGTTTCTTCCAAAAGAACGCTGGCACATATGGAGGATTGACGCCAAGACTGGCCGCGCAACACAGCTCACCGAGGGCGAAGTCTACGATGAATATGGGCCCTGCTGGTCGCCGGACGGGAGGGAAATCGCCTTCTGTTCCAACTGTAGTAAGGACCCTGATCTCGATCCCGATGCCATTGATCTATTCGTAATGCGGGCAGGAGGTGGGGATCTCCGGAAAATTGAGACTCCAGCGGGTCCGAAGGCAACCCCTCGTTTTTCCCCGGATGGAAAAGTGCTGGCGTATTTCGGGCGAGAGGGAAAAGGCCAGTGGTGGAAGCAAACGTGCGTCTGGATTGTTCCGGCTGATGGGAGCGGGAGGGCGGAAAATCTGACGGAGCAGTTCGATTTTAACGTCTCCAGTTGGACCATCAACGACATGGGGGGGAGCCCTCCCATGATGCCGCCCACCTGGTCCAATGACGGCAAAACGATTTATTTCCAAGTGGCACACCACGGCAATACCGTCCTCAAATCGATTTCGTTCCAGGGCAATGAGGGAAGCCTTCAAACGGTTATCGGCGAAAAGGGGGTTGTCGGGTCGTTCAACTTCAGCAAGGATGGAGGTAAATTGGCTTATTTCCACGCGGATATGGGCGATCCGGGAGGGATTTGGATCCGGAACATGGCTACGGGGCAATCGCGAAAATTGACGCGGGTTAATGAAAATATCCTCTCGGCTTTGGATCTAGGAGAGGTGGAGGAAGCTTGGATTAAGGGCACATCGAAGGACGACATTCATGGGTGGATTCTCAAACCCCCTGGCTTTGATGACGGGAAGAAATACCCCTCCATCTTGGAAATTCACGGTGGCCCCCTGGTGCAGTATGGCAACTTCTTCATGCACGAGTTTTACTATCTGGCAGCCCACGGATACGTGGTCTATTTCTGCAACCCCCGCGGCAGTCAGGGATACGGAGAGCAACACGCCAAAGCCATCGCGAACAATTGGGGCACAAGGGATTACGATGATCTGATGGCCTGGGCCGATTTCATTGAGAATAAACCATACATCGACAAAGAGAGAATGGGTGTCACCGGCGGTAGTTATGGGGGTTACATGACCAATTGGATCATCGGGCATACGGATCGATTCAGGGCCGCGGTTACCCAGCGATGTGTCAGTAACCTGATTAGCATGTGGGGATCGAGCGACTTCAATTGGGTCTTTCAAGAGGTATTCGGAGATGAATCGCCATGGGAGAACGTCGAGAACTACTGGCGACAGTCCCCCCTGAAGTACATCGGCAATGCCAAAACGCCGACCCTTGTCATCCACAGTGAAGGGGATTTGCGTTGTGCAGTCGAGCAGGGAGAGCAGGTCTTTGTGGCTTTGAAGAAATTGGGGGTTGATACGGAGATGGTGCGGTTTCCAGATGAACCGCACGGCCTTTCACGCGCGGGACGCACAGACCGCCGCATTGAGAGGCTCAACCACATTCTGCGATGGTTTGACCGCTACTTAAAGGATAAAGCCGAATGAAGGGGATCATGGGGGCAGACAATCGGGGGTTTCTCCGGCTCCCGGACCGAAAGGTTAAGTGGATCTTATACTCATCCATTTCAACC
>JGI2172J19969_10001053_pt1 | contig 12510 bp, 10 predicted proteins | sample DeeMarSWOR230_32_FD_19969 | JGI IMG/M metagenome (IMG submission 19969)
ATCCATCCACCGAGGGAAGCCGATGAAATCGGCCGCCGAGTATGTCTGAGCACGTGGAGATCAATCTGATGAAAAAATGACTGAATACGGACTTCCGTTTCGGAGTAACCATTCTGGCATGCGGAGTTACGCAGGCGCTGAGGGGGATGGTGAGGGAATGGCGTTAAAAATCTGAAGGGAGCGACGCCATTTCTGTGTATTTTAGCCATTCAATTACCCACACAAAATGGAAGAGAACCAATAAATCTAATTCTGCCCATTACTCATACCTCAGTGAATCCACAGGATTCGCTATCGCCGCCCGAACAGACTGAAAACCGACAGCGAACATAGCAGCTGACCAGGTCAAGAGACCAGCTATCAGGAATATATCCACACCAGGGCGAATATGGTAGGTGAACCCGCGAAGCCATTGTACCGCCTCATAGTAGGCCACCGGAACGGCAACAAGACCCGACAACAAAATCCATTTGGAGAATTCCCAGGCCTGGAGCCAAACCAATCCCCCAACCTTAGCCCCGAGGACCTTGCGGATGCCTATCTCCTTGGTTCTCTTCTCGGCCAGGAACGAGGCCAGACCGAACAGGCCAAGACAGGCAGTGAACAGGGCGATGCCTGTGAACAGGCTGAGGATGGTTTCCACTTTACGTTCCGAGCTGTAGAATCCTTCGATCCGGTCATCCAGGAACTCATAATTAAATGGCACATTAGGCATAAACGTCTTCATCGTTTCTTCTATAAACGCGATCGTCTCCGTTGTGTTATCCGGGTTGATCCGGACGCAAGTAGGGGGAATGGGAAGGCGACTTGTCCTGAGAATCATCGGCTCGATGGGTCGATGAAGGGAACTCTGATGAAAATCCCGGACTACACCGATCACCGCGTACGCCTCTCCTCCGACGGTGACCCGCTTCCCGATCGGGGAAGTCAGACCCATTGCCCGAACCGCGGCTTCGTTGAGGACCAGGGACTCGGTGGCATCAGAGGGGAAATCGCGGGAAAAGAATCTTCCTTCGGCCAGTCCGATACGGAAGGTTTGAAGATAATCGGCGTCCACACGGACGGGAAAGAACAGGATTTCATCCTGCGGATTTTTCCCTTCCCAGGTTATATCGGAGATTCCTCTCTGATCGAACTGGGGTGAATCCGAGCATGTGACGTTTAACACATTGGGATTGGCTAGTAAAATATTTCTCGCGCTCGGAAATTGGTCAAAAAAACCATTAAACGTCACAACGTTGTGTGTATCGATTCCGAGGTCTTTCTCACCAACGAATTTCAACTGTCGATCGACCACCGCAGTCCCTATAACAAGCATAAGCGTCAGTGTGAACTGGAAGACAACGAGACTCCTCCGCAGTATGGGCTGCCCCCGCCTTCTGGAAAACCAGCCACCTTTTAAAACATTCGCCGGCTGGAACGACGAGAGAAAAAGTGCCGGATAGCTGCCGGAGAGAAGTCCGGTCAGCAGCGTGACCACCAATAACGCTGGAAGCATTCCTGCCTGAACCACTCGGATCAAAGAAAGTTGCTTTCCGGCGAGGGAATTAAAAAGAGGCAGAGCCTGCCAGACCAGAAGGAGGGCCAGCAAAAAGCTGATGAAGGACAATACGACAGACTCCCCGAGGAACTGCTTGATGATATCCACACGGAAGGCGCCGGTGACTTTGCGCAGGCCGACTTCCTTAGCGCGGTTGGCCGAGCGTGCTGTCGACAGGTTCATAAAATTGATCATAGCCAGAAGAAGGATACCCAGAGCGATCAGGGTGAATATGTCGAGGGTCGATTGGCTTCCCTGAGCATAGTTATCCAGATCCCATTCGAAATTCGACTTCAAATGAACATCCATCAGGGGTTGAACGATGAACTCGGCCCTCGAAGTCGGGACGTTCTCATGAAGCACACCGGCAATTTTCTTCCCCACCGCAGCGACCGATGTGTTGGGCGCCAACTGGATGTAAGCATAGAACATAATCATGTTCCAGCCCAGTTCAGCACCGTCCCACCATTCCCAGAAATTGACGCTGGGGATGACACAGTCGAACATGAGATGGGAATTCTTTGGCACGTCCCGCATCACACCGGTCACCTTGAATGCCTCCCTTCCCTGATGCATTGTCATAACTTTTCCCATCGGGTCTTCTGCGCCGAAATACTTGCGGGCCATGCTTTCGCTCAAGACGATGGAACTGCGATCAATCAGGGCTGTTTTCGGATCGCCCTGGATGAAAGGAAAAGTGAATATTTCAAAGAATGAGGGGTCGGCCGTGCCGATGTTGTCGTTATAAAAGGTCTTATCACCATGGGTCATCTCCCAGCGGCCGAAGACGCCTTGATATCGAACAAAATTCACGACCTCAGGCACTTTCTCCAGAATGGCCTCCCCGAGCGGATACGGCGTCCGTGCATCGAAGGTCGTCTTTTCACTGGTCCGGGTCACTTTAATCAAGCGATAGATCGAATCGCGGTTGGCGTGGAACCGGTCGAAACTTTTTTCATCATGGATCCAGAGCATCATCAGGATGCAGCAGGCCAGGCCCACAGCCAGCCCGGCGATAGTGATAAATGAATAGCCTTTCTGGCGCCGAATCTTTCGCAGAGCGATTCGGAAGTAGCTCCAAAGGAGAGCCGATAGGAATGGCGGCCGCAACCCGTTCGGACCAAGGCGGCGCTGAGGAGGCCGGACCTTGGAAAATTCCACTCCGATCTCCGAGGCTTCTCCCATTCCGGCACATGCCCGGCGGAAGGCCTCTTCTTCGCTTTCACCCTGGCTGACAAGATCCGCCACTTCGTCGCGGAGGACCGATTCTAGTTCGGAAATATAGGTATCCTCGAGGGCTGGACTTCTGACCAGGTTCTTTTTCCATGCCTTTATGGCCTTTTCCAGGTCGAACATTGAACCGCCTCCTTCAGCCTATTCGCCAGCCTCGGCCATCTTCCAAATCTGCCTGAGGGCGTCTTGGATGTTGAGCCAGCGCGCTTTTTCAACCTCAAACTCTTTCCGGCCGAGGTCGGTGAGCATGTAGTATCTCCTCATCCGGTTTTCTGCGGATACTCTCCAGTCCGACCGGATCAAGCCTTCCTTTTCCATTCGGCGCAGGACCGGATAAAGCATGGCGCTTGACCATTTCATCTGTCCGCCCGAAACACGGCGAACCCGCTGGAGAATCTGGTATCCGTAGCTTTCCCCGGATAGCAACAGAGAAAGGATAATCGGTTTAGTTGAAGCAGCGACAAGCGTATCCGATGACATGACCTATCTCCTTTTGTCTGGAATTTTTCTCCACAGCGGTGTGGAACAATCTCCAAAGAGGTGCCATCTTCTGAACAAACGCTCGGCCCTTTCGTCGCCGAGTTTTTTCATTGCGGCCATGGTTCCTCTGTAAAAAAGCTCTCCAATCGTTTTGACATCCTCGTCAAAATAAAAAGTCATGAACACCTCTTTTTGGGCGGCTATGCAGGCACCGGGATCCATCGATGTTGCCCCTCCGAGAAAAGCAATGGCTCCCGCAGGTTTTTCAAAGGTTCCCGCCTTCATAAAAGCTTCCGCGAGGCAGTCGCCATCCTCGATCCAGAAGCTGCCGGTGCTGCAGGCAGCTCCATGGATGATGGGGAATCCTTTTTTGAAATTTTTAAGGCTGGCCGCATCTTCCCTGGAGAAGGGCAGGCTTCCGAATGCCGTTGGGGTCCCATGGCCATGATGGGCGATGAAATTGACTCCGGTTTTTTCTATCGCCTCCCGCATTTTTTCTGTGATGTGGCTGTCCGATTCCATGATTTTGATCACTTTGTCAAAATAATCCGGACGGGATTTCAGTTTCGCTTCTAATTTTCCCGCATGGTCAACCCCGTCAAAGCCTGTCATCGACGCGATAAGGGCATGGCGAATCCAATCAAAATTCTCGAAATCACCCTTCTCATACTTAATGATCTTGTTCAGCTGGTTTTTGAGTTCAGCAGGCGTGTTGACCGATATTCTTGAGATCAAGGCATCTCCAATCAGGTCATCGCCTTCCAGAAGAGTGTAGCTGGGATCTGAAGGATATCCTTCTTTCCTGTAAGGATTCGACCGGTATTCGGGCAGCATAATGCTAGGAACATCATCGATATCTCCCACCAGAATGATATATGTCCAGCCTTCATGATCATATTGATCCTGAATTTTCCGCTGTATCGCCTCAGCGCCTTTTTCAGCGGATACGATATCCAGCTCTACATCGAGACCTCTTTTTTTCTTCCAATTGATGTAGTCATCCAAAACTTTCTCATATTTCGATGTCGTGAAAATAAGCATTTTGCTTCCGGCCATATATTGACCGGCAGCGAAACGCCCGAGAGGAAAAATCCAAGAATTTTGAANGAAAACAANTGTTAGAACAAATACAAANAGTATTATTAGTGCAGAAGACTTAAAAATGCGCATGACATTCACACCCTTATTGCCTTTTCTTATTTGTTCGGTCTCAACTCTTCAATAAATCCTGCAGGCATCCAATAAATGCCGCCGCCATTGAAAAAGAAGTATTTGCCATCGGGCGATATTTTGGGGCTCACTCCCTGGAGCTCATTATTTATCAATACCGCTGGTAACCATTTGCCGTTTTTATCCCTATAACTCATACAGAATTTCACCCCAGAGTCGCCAAATCTGGAAAATATGATGTATGATTCGTCCGGGGCTATGTACGGACAGGTCTCACCATCCTGGCTATTTATCTCCGGACCAATATTTACTGGCTTTGAGTAAACACCATTCACCAATCTGGAAAAATAAATATCATCGCGCCCGTAACCATCCTGTCCCCTTCCAGCCCAATAAAGAGTTCCAGCCTTAGATACGGAAATACTCCAGTGCAACATCATGGCGTTTATCTCGGAGCTGACCGGTTTAGGTTCCGACCATCCGGAGGAAGTTCTTTCAACATACCAGATATTCTCCTTTTCTGAGGAAACCGAACCTGACCTTGTCGATGTGAAGAACATTTTCCCGCCGTCCGCAGTAATGAACGGATTGTCATACATCCATTGATCATCTTTGGAGAAGGAAACTATTTCCGGTTCCGTCCATCTCTCATTTCCCAATATTGTCATCCAAATTTTATTTCTCATATTCCAGTATATTTCTTTTCCATCCGGACTAATGGTAAGACTGCTGTGATTGTCATCTTCATTTGCACTTGAAACGATATCGGGCGCAAATAATTTTGGCTCGTTTTGAGGAGGCTCCTGACCATTTCGTCTGTCCGCCCGAAACCAGGCGGGCACGCTGGAGAATCCGGTATCCGCAGCTTTCTCCGGAACGCACAAAAGAAAGTATAATCGGTCTGGCTGAGGCGGCAACAAGCGGATTCGATGAAAACATATGTTTCCTTATATTAGATATGTAATGTCATTACATATGCAAGAATTGTGCCAGACCATTCTCCCTGTGAGGATGGATACTCATTATATATTTCCAGAAATATTGTTCGGGGGCGATACAGCAATTGTCCGTAACCGGACAATCCTTAAATAAGTGCATTTATCTGTTTAGAAAAATGGGGACTGTCCCCAATTTTTATGTAACGTTCGAAAAGCGTCAGCGTATAATAGGGTGAACAAAACAATCCGGATAAAGGAGAAAAAAGATGAAAAATGCAGTCATTTTCTTTGTCATAATCCTGCTGACGCTTTTCTTTTTATGCGAATTAGAAGCCACACCCCTCCAAAAGTCGATCATACCTGCGGAGACAGACTGGCTGATACACTTTGATGTGGAAAAGTTCACCTCCACCCGACTCGGAGACCAGCTCTTGAATAATGAGAACATTCTCGGATTGAGGAGTAAGAACGACCGATTCCACAATAAATACCAGATCGACATCTTGAACGACATCAACGGAGTCACTATCTTCGGATTCGGAAAAGACAGGAGGAATATCGTAACCTGTCTAAGGGGAAATTTTGACCGGGAGTATCTCCTCGGCCTTCTGGCAGTGGAGGAGTCCCACAGGGAAATCCCGTACGGCAAATTCACCATCCACAAATGGAATTATCATGAATTCGGAGCTTTTGCCGATGACCATCTCGCTCTTTTAGCCCAGGATGAAACCGCCATCAAGGAAGCCTTGGATGTAATTGCCGGGAAAAAAGCCAACATAACAGCCTCTTCCTTAATGTCCTACTTGAACGAGATTCCCTCGAATGCCTTCTTTGCAGCCTTAGCCAAAGACATCTCTGAATTGGCGGGACTTGAGACAAAAGTCTTCGTCTTTAAAAAGACAGAATCATCCTTGTACACTCTCATGGAAGAAAAAGAAAATATCCATATGAAGCTCAATATTACCGCCAAAACACCCGAAGACGCTAAAAACATGGAGAGTGTCATAAGAGGCCTCATTACTCTGGCGACCATGCAGATGGAAGAAGCTGATATAACTGTACGAATTCCTCAAGAGGAAATTAAAATCGTGACCGAAGGTAAGAAAGTCCGGGTTGAGATGTTTTATCCTGTCAAGGAGCTGGTCGAAATACTGTTGGGAAGGGTGAAATTTTTGCCTTTTCATATACCGGCCGGGTTCGACCTTCATCCCTAATTTGAAAATCTGCCCTAAAAAAAACTATAATTAAAGGAGTTTGCTCCCAAATGACAGGAATAAATTGCAAAATAAGTTCCTACCATGTCATTGCGAACGGAGTGAAGCAATCTCATAAAATGAAATGCGGTTTTTTCAATATGAGATTGCCACGATGCACTCGCAACGACAAGGTACACGCTCCAATGATGCCGCACCATTTTATTTTGCAATCTTTTCCCGTTACTTTGCAGCAGAACCGACTCTAAAGAAAAGTTGATCAATGAATAGAAACTTGACGGTCAAACATTTATCCGATGAGGAGCTGGCCTCCAGAGTCGCAGCAGGCTCGTGCCCTCTGTTCGAGGAACTTGTCTCCAGGTACAGTGTGCGTCTGTTCTATTTCCTCCGGCACAGGACCGAAACAGACCAGGATATCGAGGATATGGTCCAGGAGACTTTCCTCAAAGCCTTCAGGAGTATTGACCGTTTCAACCCGGAATGGAGATTCTCCACCTGGCTGTACACGATTGCCACCCGCTCAGCTATCAGCCGTCACCGGTCCAACAAAAAAATGAAGCCCTATCCGACCGCAGCATCATCCCTTCCTGGTCCAGAAGAAATCTTCATCCAGAAACAAGAATCCCAGAATATCTGGGAACTGGCCAGTCTCCTTCCAGAAAAAGAATATGAGGTTCTCTGGCTGCGTTACGCCGAAGATATGTCCATCAAAGAGATCGCCAGAGTCACCAAAAAGAAGCCGGTTTCAGTGCGGGTTCTCCTCTACAGGGCTCGCCTGAATCTGGCCAAAAGAATCGATCAATCTGCGTTCTCTAAAAAACTTGCAGGCACCGCACCTGCCAAGCATAAACTTTCATTCTTATGAAGAGGAGAGGCAAAATGTTTTGCACCGTTTATAAATGGTTGATATCCCAGGCTACGGATTCAGGCAAACCGTTATCCGGCTTTGTGAAAAATCACACTCAACGATGTGACTCCTGCCGTGAATTTGCTCAGCTCTGTGAAACGCTGAAGACCAAGTTCGCTGAGGATAAGCATGCCATCCTCAAAAATTACGACGAAGCGCTCAGCAAAAAGATCATATCAGTCTTGCCTAAAGAGAGAGCCTCTGAATCCGTCCATCAAAGGATTTCCCGGAAGTTTCCCGCTCGAAAGCCAGTCCTTGTCCCCTCCCTTGCCGCCGCATTTCTGGTTGTGGCCATCTCCGCCAGTATCGTATTTATAGCGGTTCATCATTCAAGGGATATAGGTCCGTTCGGACATCCTTCTGAATGGGTGAGCGCCGCTTCTCCTGAGGTCTTGCTGGTAAAAGCGGAGTCTCCTCTTGAAACGGAATACCAGGAATTGAAAAAGACCCTGGATTCGACCACAAAATTTTTGCGCTCCTATCTGGACTTCCATATCGGCCCGCAAACGGACTAGCCGCTGGGATTCTCTTCTTTCACATCCTTTCTTCTCTTCTCTAACCTAGGATAAATCTCTTGCTTCCTGACAACATACTTTGAATAAAGCTCCAGCATCAGGATTAAAAGAAGAGCGATAATAAAAAAAGGCGCCTGATCCCGTCCTCAGCTTTATGGTGAACGCAACCGGGTTCAGCACTCTGGTCCAGGATACATCTCTCTATCATCCCCGATTCCTGAAAGTCTTCCTACAAAATCCCGGGAATATTCCTCTAGAGAACAAGAGGTACGTCTGAGCTTTTGACTTCAAATTCTCCCTGTGCTATAAATCCACAACAGCATGTTCGAAGAATTGATTTCTTCCCCCGTTTTTCTTCAAATCGTTTTTTCTCTCGTGGCCGTCATCATCACCTACCTCATCGCCTTCTTCATCATACAGATCATCAACAAGACCGTAAAAGACTTGAAGCGAAAGTATACCCTCAGAAAATTCACGGCCTATATCGCCACCATTATCTGTATCCTGGTTATCATCTTGATCTGGATAAAAAGAGCCGCTTCCGTAACCACCATCATCAGTGTCCTGGGCGCCGGACTGACCCTGGCCCTGCATCAGCCCATCACATCCATCGCCGGATGGCTTCTTATCCTGATCCGAAGGCCCTACGATACAGGCGACAGGATCGCGATAGGGAATATAAGTGGAGACGTGATCGATATCAGGCTCTTCTTCACTTCCATTCTGGAGATCGGGAACTGGGTGGACGCCGACCAAAGCACAGGCCGGATAATCCACTGCCCGAACGGCAAGGTCTTCACCGAGCCTATATTTAACTACACCCGGGGTTTCGAATACATCTGGAATGAGATCAAGACCGTGGTCACTTTTGAGAGCAACTGGAAGAAAGCCAAGGACATCATCCTGGACATAGGTTCAAAGGACTATAGGGACCTGAGTGAAAAAGTCAGAGACAAGATCGATACCATGTCCAAAAAATACATGATCTACTACCAGAAGCTGACCCCCATCGTCTGGACAAAGATCGTAGATTTCGGGGTGGAATTGACGCTGAGGTACCTGACGGAGGCCCGGAAGAGAAGGTCCACTCAGGATGCGATATGTCAGGACATTCTCGATATGTTCAACAAGGAATCGGACATCGACTTCGCCTATCCCACCTACCGGATCTATAGGCAGGGAGAAGGTGCCTCTGAAAAGCCTCGAAAGAAAAAGTAAAAACGCTAAAATACCTTTCCTAGAAGAAAACCGGTTATTTATCCTGATTCAACTGGCTTAAGAGCTTTTAGGCTTCCTCCTGCCACTTCGGGAGGTCATAGCAAAAATTGGGGACTGTCCCCAATTTTCAGAGAAAAACTCGTCCGTCTCCTGGAAATTCCAGTTTTAAGCCCTGATTTTTCCCCACGCGAGTTAAAAAGTAGCTATTTGGATATTTCTCTGTTCTTATCGCTTATTCATACCGCAGCGAATCCACCGGGTTGGCTGTGGCCGCGCGGATGATCTGCCAGCTGATCGTTAAAAGAGACAGAACAAAAATCACTATTCCTACCAAGACAAAAGTCCACCAGCCCATAGCGATCCGATAGGCGAACCTCTGCAGCCACTGGCTTATCAGAAAATAGGCCAGGGGCCAGGCGATGACATTAGCGATGATCACTAGAAAAATAAATTCTTTGGACATCTGTTTAACAACGCTCGAAACAGAGGCGCCCAGGACCTTTCTTATGCCGATTTCTTTGGTGCGCTGTTCGGCAGCGTAGGAGGACAATCCGAAAATGCCCAGACAGGAGATGAAAAGGGCCAGCACGGTAAAGACAGTTACAACAGTCCCGATGCTCTGCTCGGATCGATACAGGCTCTGGAGCATATCGTCCAGGAACCGGTACTCGAATGGGTATCTCGGGTGGATCCTTTTCCATGTTTTCTCAAGGAACGCCAGGGTGTCACTGACACGGTGGGGAGAGATTCTGACGCAGGCCTGCTGATACCACCTGGGATCTATTCTCATGGCCATGGGGATGATCGGGTTGTGGAGGGACTCGAAGTGATAATCCTTGACCACTCCGATGATACGCCTCTTATAATCCCAGACTTTGAGCTCTTTCCCGATCGGATCCTCCATTTCCATTGCCTTCACGGCTGCCTGGTTGACAACAAAGGAGTCGGACACATCCGTGGCATACTCCTTGGAGAAGAAGCGCCCCTCGGCCATCTCCAATCCGAACGTATCGAGGAAATCATAGTCCACACTCGTCATGACCATCTTGACCTTTTGATTTGTCTTGCCTTCCCAGTCTACATCTCCCACTCCTGCGTTCGACTGCCACCTGTAAGGGGCGATATCCACCAGTGTGAAATGCTGGATATCGGGATTGGACAGAAGCTCGGTCTTGATGGTATCCCTGTTTTGAATGATTTGGCCGCTGATATCGAAGATAACAATGTGCTCCCGGTCATAGCCCACGTCGCGTTCTTGCAAGAAACGAACCTGCCTGTAGATCATCACAGTCCCGAGGACAAGAAAGACAGACAGGGAAAACTGGACCACAACCAGGATTTTCCTTAACATTCCGCCCTTCATCCCGGTTTTCAGTTTGCCTGTCAGCACCCTGGCCGGCTGAAAGCGGGAGAGGAAAAGCGCCGGGTAGCTGCCAGCGATCAAAACCGTGAGGATGAGGATGCAGAATATGCCCAATAAGACCCCCTGCTGGAAAAGGACCTCCGAGGTGAAGGATTTGCCGCTCAGTGTATTGAATTTGGGCAGGACTAGGACGGCAAGCCCGATTCCCACCGCAGTGGCGATCAGAGTCAGGAACAGGGATTCCCCGAAAAACTGCCGGATCAGGTGGGGCCGGCACGCTCCCACAGTCTTCCGCACACCCACTTCCTTGGCCCGGTTTGAAGACTTAGCCGTAGTCAGGTTTATGAAATTTATGCAGGCTATGAGCAGGATAAAGAAGGCCAAGGCTGAAAACAGGTAGACGTAGGTGATGGTGCCGCGGCCGTGGTAGGGATTCAAACGCAGCCTTGTGACCGGCTGCAGGGATAGAGGACGCTTATCCTGCGGCCGGTGCCTTTCCACAACATCTGATATTTTTGAGTCGACAGACCTGACGGGCGTTCCTTCCTGAAGCTGCACGTAGGTCCTGATGTTGTTATACTCCCATGTGTCCGGGTTCGGATTCCATTTTTTCGATAAGGCCAGAGGCAGTATGTATTCGAACCCGATGTGTGAATTGGAGGGGTAATCCTCGAATACGCCGGAGACTTTCAAGTCAATACTGGCAGCAAAAGTCATGGTTTGACCGATGGGGTCTTTATTTCCAAAGTACTTGTGGGCGAGTTTTTCCGATATCAGGATGGAATTGGGATCGTTGAGTATTGTTTCCGGATCACCCCCAAGGAACGAAATCGTAAACATTTTGACAAAGTCCGGGTCAACTATAACACCACCCTCTTCATAGATCTCCGTATCTTCGTATTTCAAAAGGTTGCCTCCCATATAGGTAAAACGCGAGGTGTGGAGCACCTCCGGATACTCTGCTTTCAGAAATCCCGAAAGAGCCGTGGGCGTGACCGTGCTGCCGTTGCTGAAGGTGGCCACATACAGAGAATCGGCGTGTTCATGAAAACGGTCATAGCTCAGCTCATCCTGTACCCAAAGCATAATCAGCATACAGCTGGCTATGCCGATGGCCAAGCCGGCTATGTTGATAAACGAATACGCCTTGTGCTTGCGGATATTGCGGATCGTGATTTTCAGATAATTGATAAGCATAAACACCCTCCAGTAGAGAGAATTAATAACAAGCAGAGGACAGGCGCTCAGGATCTGGCCGCCATACCAAAAGAAAGCTCTTAAGCGCCCTCTTTCCTCAGCCAGGTCGGCAAAAAGCTCATTCAGGTCGCCGGAGATTGTTCGCTGTTCCTCAGACCTGGCGATAAGCTCAAAAAGCTTCACAAACAGGCGAGGAGGTTTCAGAGAACTTTGATTTCGCATTAAGCCTGTGAGTCCTTAATGACTTCCTCTATCCCTTTCCAGAGAGACCGGTTGAATTCATTCACCCTTTCCAGGGCTGTGAGTCCGGCGGGAGTCAGAGAGTAGTAGATCTTGCTTCGTCCTCCCCTTTTCGGGATGGGATCTCCGATACGTTTTTCCACCAGTCCTCTTTTAGCCAGTATATCCAGCGAGACCCAAAGTCCTCCCAGCTTGAGTTTTTTTCCCGTGCGCTGCTCTACTTCCTTGACAATGCTGACGCCGTAGGCGTTATCTTCAAGCCTGAGAATGGCCAGAAGGAGTATCTCGTCTGCCCGTGATAAGATTTCCATTTTGCCTCTCCTGTATACTACAATATATTATTACGAAAAATTAGTAAATAAGGTTGCCAAAAAATTTTATCCTCACCATAACAACCTGCATCGCCATTTTGAAATGCCTCCGGCAGAAAGGCAAAAGGAGACACATTCGCTAAAAGGAAAACCCGTTGAAGGGTCATGTCGCTTATTTGGGACT
>JGI2172J19969_10001056_pt1 | contig 12480 bp, 10 predicted proteins | sample DeeMarSWOR230_32_FD_19969 | JGI IMG/M metagenome (IMG submission 19969)
GGAGTTTTGCCCCTCTAACGACGATACCACCATCCTTTCTCTCCACCACCCTCAACGCCATATCAGGGTCCTGTTCCTTGACCCCCTTGGTACGGATGCCCTTGGGGTCATTAACTCCGATACTCAAAACTAGGTCATTATCCTGTACAAACCTTAGATACTCATTGAACCTCTTGCTGTAATCTGTACCTAGTTTCTTGTCCATTTCCCAGGTGACACTTGCCAGGTGCGTCAGTGCATTTGAAGCGCCACAGCGATAATAGCATGTGCCCAGTTCCTGCCCCATGAGAACAGCCATCTCCACCCGTTTTTCCAAGTCGCTAATACTCCTGTTGATGTGAGTTGCTCGGCTGATTCTCTTTGACGTTAAATGTGATTTGGTCGTCAGTATATCTTTGTATAGAGGGTCATTTGACATCTCGTAACTTCTGGCTGTTCCTTCTATGATGGACTTTGTAGTCTGGCTCTGAAAAACGCTCTTTATCCTCTTGCCGCCAAGATATGCTCTTGGGGCAAGTTTCTTGACACTCTCACGGTATTGCTGAGCTGTTCTAATAGCCATCCTTTAACTCCTTTGGCACAGCCTGCCTGTCCTTTCAGCCAAATCTATCAGGGTAATTTGGGAGGGCTCCAATCACCGTATGTGGTGAGTTTGGAAATTGCATCTTTGATCTCATCGACGGAAGCCTCCGCCTCTATCGTCGACAGGTCGCCTAAGTCCTCACCCATCCACAGTTTTCTCATTACCCTTCTCATAATCTTGCCACTCCTCGTTTTAGGGAGTGAGTTGGTGAACTCTACCCCGCGAAATACTACAATAGGTCCCATCACCTTTCTGACATGCCTTACTAGTTCGTCCTTTAGGTCATCTGAGGGTTCCACCCCTGGCTTAAGAACAATGAAAGCCACTGCCGCCTGACCCCTAAGGTCATCGGGCACNCCACAGACAGCTGCTTCATNGACTGTANGGTGAGAAATGAGTGCACTCTCTACCTCGGCTGGTCCTATTCTATGAGCGGCAATCTTTATGACCTCGTCAGACCTTCCGCAGAACCAAACATAGCCATCCTCATCCATGTAAGCCAAGTCTCCAGTAAAGTATCTACCTTTAGTAATGGGCCTTGTGTCCCAATACTCTTTACGATGCCTCTCAGCATCTTCCCACAAAGTCTGAGTCATACCTGGAACCGGTTCCTTGAGTAGGAGGACTCCCTTCTCATTAACGCCACATGGTTTTCCTTCACGCTCATCTACTATTTCGGGGAGTACTCCTGGGATAGGGAATCCAGCCGAGCCTGGTCTGATATCTGGCATTTTAACCCCATAGGGATAACCGAACATCGAACCCGGAATTTCGGTTTGCCACATGTGGTCAAAAACAGGTATCTTACCTTTAAACACGTCCTTATGCATCCACGACCAAACCTCGGGATTTAAAACTTCCCCGGCAACAACTACCCTCTCTATGGAAGCTAAATCATGCTTTTCCGCCTGCTCCACGCCGAGACCGAGCAGAGTTCTGCCCCCAGTAGGTGCTGTCCATAACATTGTAGCTTTGTGCTTTTCTATAATTTTCCACCACATATCTGGCTCGGGAAAATTAGGAGTCCCTTCATAGAGGATAACGCTACATCCAGCAAGTAGTGGCGCAAAAACAAGGTAGGATTGACCAACAATCCAACCTATATCGCTGGTATTAAATATCACATCTTGAGGCTTGATGCCATATACCCACTTGGCTGTCCAATAAGTCCAGATCTGAAAACCTCCGTGAACATGGACTACAGGTTTCGGCTTGGCTGTGGTTCCAGAGGTGCACATTATGAGTAGTGGTTCATTTGCTTCGAGCTCAATATATCCCCTATCCCCACCTTTCCCTCTTTCTTCGAATTCTGCCAGTAGAATATCCCTCTTGCCGGTTCGAGAGACCTTCTTCATCTCTATGGGGTTGATAATTATGAATTTTACCCTTTCGGCTACTTCCCGAGGGCAGAGCTCAAGCGCTTCATCAACAGCTTCTTTAAGCCGGGTCTCGCGCTCTCTCCTGAGTGTGAAGTCCTGAGTAAATATCGCTTTGGGCTTAGTTAATTCTATACGATCAGCTAGTGCCCCCGGCGAGAAGCCGGCAAATACGCATGTAGATATGGCACCCATTCTGGCACATGCTTGCAGCATAGTTACGGCTTCAATACTGTTTGGTATGTAAAAAAGCACCCGGTCACCTCTCTTGAGCCCCAGATTTCTGAGGGCTGCGGTATAGTTTTCAACAGCGTCAAACAGCTCACCATAAGTTATCGCTCGTGAAATCTCAAGCTCTGGTGATTCCTGAATATAAGCAGTTTTATCCTTGTAGCGGGGAAGCTTGTAATCTACGCAGTTATATCCGATATTCGTCCTTCCCCCCCTAAACCATTTAAAGTCTGAGGAACTTCTCTCCAAAACCCTGTCCCATTTCTTAAACCAGTAAATATCACTCATTGACTTCTCTGCCATTTCTGCCCAAAATCCTTCAGGATCCTCTATTGAATATCTCCAGAGTTCATAATATTCACGAGGGACGTTAAAAGTCGGTATATGGACCATCTTTTCTCCTTTCCAATTCATCTAGTCGATATCCAACCTAAGTTAAACTCTATGGGTCTCCAAGAGGTCTAAATGCTAGATAAGTATTCAAATTATCTGCTTCAGTTCGGTGCAGAAAAGTTGCCGTGAGAGGAGTTCCAATCTTAATGTTCTCTGGCTTGCTGCTATCGATCCCCTCGATTCGGGCAACAACCCTTACTCCTTTCTCAAATTCCACGACTCCGTTACAGTAGGGATGTCTTCGGTCGTACCCTTCCTTTGTCATGAAAGGAGGGCCAACGGCGATACAGGTGAAGGCGACAAGCTTTCCTTTACCACTCATTTCAACCCATTCCATTTCATTGCCATAGCATTCTACACAAATAGAGCGGGGCGGTAAAAAAAGGGCACCACATTTCTTACATTTTGAACCCATGATCCGTTCTTCGTTAAGAAAATGATGATAGGAAATGTCACTGAAAGGCCTATCTTCCATCGCTTTATCTCCTCTCAAGAATGGTGAAGGTGCAAGTACCTCCGTGTCCTCCTACGTTATGGGCGGCTCCGATCCTCAGATTGGGATTCGGTATCTGTCTTTGACCGGCTTCACCTCTTAACTGTTTCCAAACCTCATATAGCTGCGCCACTCCTGTTGCGCCTACGGGGTGACCCTTACACTTAAGCCCTCCCGAAGTATTGATGGGCTTTGCCCCATCTAATTGTGTCAAGCCTTCTTTAGTCGCCTTATATCCCTCCCCCGGCCAGCAAAAACCGAGGTCTTCAATGGCAATGATCTCGGCGATGGAAAAGCAATCATGAACCTCGGCAAATTGGACATCTTTGGGATTAAGCCCCGACATTTCATAGGCTTCCCCTGCTGCATATTTTACGCCTTCCAGGGAGGTAAGGTCCCTGCTACCATTCAGGCTCGTGCTGCTTCCCTGACCTATACCGATAACATATAGAGGCTCGTCGGTAAAGCTCTTGGCTATTTCTACTGCCACCAGCAGGATAGAGCTTGCTCCATCGCTCACCGGGCAGCAATCAAAGAGGTGCATAGGCCAAGCGATCATCGGATTTACCGCGGGATCGCGGAGAAATTCCTTTTCGTCACTCCATATAGGTACGGATTCCCCTTTTTCCTTGGCACGCTCGATCCTCATGTTCATAATGTCACGAATAGACATGTTAAACTGTGCTTTCGGATTAAAACGGGCATTACTATGGCTTTTTATAGTCACGTTCATCAAGTCTTCCCAGGTAACCCCATATTTTTCAAAATAAGCGGTGGCTCGAGTGGCATAAAGACCAGGGAACGTAAAACCATGCCTTAATTCCTCAGGGAAACCTCCGGTCGCCAAGCCTTCGGTAACTTCTTCAGTGGTACGCTTTGACATTTCCTCTATCCCACTAACCAAGACGATGTCATAGAATCCAGAGGCTATGGCGAAAACACCTTCTCTAAAGGCGACCCCGCTGGAAGCGCAGGCACCCTCTATTCTCGTAGCTGGCTTTGGCACATGCCCAATCAAATCAGAAATTATTGGCCCCCAGTGCCCCTGATGCACAAAGAAATCATTTGAGAAATTCCCTATGTAAATAGCATCAATATCGTTAGGGTCGATCCCTTTGTCTACCGAAGAAAGCGTCTCGTTAAAAGCCTCAGCAAATAAATCCTTCGAATTCTTGTCTCTGAATATGCCGAATTTTGACATTCCGGCCCCAATGATGGCTACCTCCCTTAAGAGCTTCCTTCGCTTTTGCCGACTAGAAACCATCTCATCAACTCCCTTTGCCGATTGAGGTTCTTCTCATAGGTGACCAGGTCAGTTATTTCTCCTTTCTCAATAACGAACTTCTTATTACTTCGTAGAATTCTTCTAGCTCTTTATCTATTGAGAGTTTTTCTATAGAACAAATAGCTTCCCCGCCGGGCTTTTGAATATAGGGCACAATTTCGATTAGATGATATTTAATGCCATATTTGCCCAGCGTCTTGATGGCAAGTTGGCTGCCCAGTAGACTGTAGACCTCTTGGCAATTAGCGTTGATANAGAGTAAAGTGGCGGCATTACCCATTATTNTATCAAATATCACCACCTGCTGATGGTCAGAGGCAAACCGATCGTGGTAAAAATATAGCTACGAATCTCAGTGTACTTTNGTATTACAGGAAAGGGTTGGGATCTGGAAATGGCGATTCTCCTAATTATTTATAAGCTCCTTACGCTTGAAACAGCTCAAAGTTCACTTGATTATTTTTCAAAGTGCCTCCAGCTAGTTGCTAATGCCTCTTCCTACTCTCTAATATCTTGGCCACATAATCGTCGAATGCTTTCGCCTCTACGGCCATTCTATCCCTAAAATCCGGCCCCATATCTGTATGGTCCCTTCGATCAATTATTGCCCACAGGGGAAAAGGTTCGAGTGAAGGACACCCGCTGGCAAATGGACCTTGTCCGCGGTACTTCCTGAGGCAGTCACCTATTAAGATAAGGTCCTTACCAGGTTTCACTCCCTCGGGAAGCTTTTTCTTAGGACCTATAAGGATTGAAATGCCCGCATTTTTCTCGTACTCGCCCAGCGACTTTAGCTTCTCCATGGTAAATGCCAACAAAGACTGGCAACTGCTGCAGGCATTTTCGGCATAGATGTTGTACTCAGGCCATTGTTCGAACCCTCCTAGGTAGGGTAACCACAGCTGCTTGAATACTTCTTCTATCCGCTTCCCGCGGATTTCTATTTGGTCTTCACCTATATTCCCGATACCCCGCTCTCGAGCAGGTTTATAATAATCTACCTTTTTGATATCCAGACCAACCATTCGGCAAACGGTAGCATCTACCGCTGCTGGATCCTTGCCGGCAACGATACAGCCAAAGTCTACGGGGCTTGTGGCGTGGGGGCCGAAACCCTCGGCAGGGCGAATCATATCCACTATTGACAGGTCTGGCTTGATAACCGACCACAGGTCTACCAGGGCCTCAGCTAGGTTGGTAATATGCATTTGTTGATGAACCTTATCCTGAACAACCCCTTTTATGTTTTTGAGCGCGCAGGTGAAGACCACACTGACATGGGCTTTGAAGATAGGCAGGTTCACTATGTGATCCGCCTCAATAAGAAACCGGGGCAAGAGCACTCTAGTTAAATCTGACCTAGCATCACGGATTGGAAGGCTTATTAGGTCTTTCTCCGCCTTGATATCGATGATTCTGTCTGCACCAGCATCCTCCGCTGCCTTCCGTATCCCGCTTACCTCCAGAGACTCCATTGTGTCGCAGCCGATAGCTGATGCCTCAGCTAGGATAATCTGCTTGGGCTTAGCTTTGCGCAGTACTTTAATAACAGCAGAAACAACCGCCGGGCTGGTGTTCACGCTAGTTTCAGGCGGGAACGGGTGACCGGCGTTAGGTTTAACAACCACTATCGAATCCGGCTTGATTAGGGAGTCAACGCCGCCTAGAAGTGAAAGTGCTTCATCCACCAACTTCTCGGTGTCGGTTCCTTTAACTATAGAAACAATTGATTTGAACATAATGCTACCTCCTTTTCACACATGTTCAAAGAAATCAGTTTCTCGAATTGTCCATTACACAGTTATACGAGTAATACTGATGGAACGCAGCGATCGCTGTCCCCAGCGGGTGATCCAATGCCTGCTGCTCAACCCCCACCGCCTTGACCACTCTTTCAACAAACCACTCACCAGCCTCCTTATTATAGAGACCAGGAGAATGACAGAGGTACTCTGTATTGTCTCCCCAGTGATGATGCCAGCCACCGTTGACTATATAGTACCTCCTTCCGTCAATGTCTAAGTGTTAACCACCATTATATCAAATAGTACCGNATCCGGTTATCCATAAACACCATGCCCTTCGGTGGATTCAACCCATACTTCTACCAGCACATAGTTACCTGATAACAATATATGCGTAAACTATAAATTGCAGCAGCTATAGTATGACTCAGATTTGGCGTGCTCCCAGACGGAGTCCAATCATGATGTTAGGCTAGAATGATAAAGAGGCAACTTCATAGGAGAGCTGCACGGAAAACACTGAATTGAGACCTCCATCAGTCAGGACAAAGGGTTGACAGGTGTTTATCAGGCGGTAAAAGTTTTCAAACAGTTTGTTTTTTGTTAAAATACCGTCTGGCATAGAGGTTTTGAGAAAGATAGGGGATGATTCTCAAAGTAAATCTAGACTTTGGCTGTTTTCTGACTTCCAAATTTGGTATTCCACAACTACAAGAATTGTCAAGAAAGGAGGTGCAACATCAACGATTTATTTGATTTGACAGACAAGGTTGCCATAGTGGTTGGTGGTGCTGGTGGTATTGGTCATGCACAGGCTCTGGGTCTAGCGGAGGCTGGTGCTGACGTTGTTGTGTCCAGCCGTAAACTGGAGAATCTTAAGCCGGTAGCTGAGAAGATACAAGCCAAGGGTAGAAAGTCACTGGCTGTTTCAGTAGAGGTTACCGATGAGAAATCAGTAGCGGCTATGGTGGATAGTGTTCTGAAGACATTCCCTCACATTGATATTCTCGTAAATGCTCATGGTCTGGCGATTCGCAAAACTGCGGATAGCTTCCCAATTGATGAGTGGCAAACGGTTATGGATATCAACACACGTGGAACTTTTCTCACCTGCCAGGCAGTTGGGCGGGTGATGATCAAACAGCGCAGTGGCAAGATCATAAACCTATCATCGGTGAGAGGTAGATATGGTCTACCTTCAGGTTACGCAGCCTACTGTTCCAGCAAAGGAGCGGTAGATACCCTGACACGAACGCTGGCCTGCGAGTGGGCTAAGTATAATGTGCTGGTGAATGCGATTGCGCCCACTTTTGTGGAGACTGCTCTTACCCGTACTGCTCTAGCCGATCCCGAGTTTGCCAAGACAGTGAAAGCCCGTATTCCGCTTGACCGCTGGGCAATGCCAGAGGATATTATTGGGCCTACGTTGTTTTTTGCTTCAAAGGCATCAGATTTCGTTACCGGGCAGGTTCTATACGTCGATGGTGGCGTGACTACCTGGTAGCAGCGAAAATTAGTCTCTATCAGGAGGTAATCAGATGGACTCAGAGGTGAAAAATTATCCAGAGTTTTGGGGCGGTAAGAAGCTGGCTTATCCCCATGTAGCTCCTGAAGCACCTAAATTTTCTAGGTCTGTGGTGGTGGGCAATCTCATTTTTGTCTCAGGCTGTCAAGGCATGAACCCAGAAACTCTCAAGACAGAGACTGACGTCTTTGAAGAGCAGATGATAATAGCCCTTGATAAGGTTAAGATGGCCATGGAGGAAGCAGGAAGTTCTATGAACAACGTTGTCAGGACACTCATGCTTCTCAAAAATTTGGAGGATTATCCTCGCATGCGAAAGACGGAGCTAGAGTATTATCAAAAACATGCCCCTTTTCTGGTCGATAACCCGCCGGCCAGTACTTTTATGCAAGTCGCCAGTCTGGCAAAACCCGAATTCTTGGTAGAGATAGACGTAATTGGCGTTATTTCTAGGAAGTAAATAGTATAAGCTGATATAGTTTAATAAGTTCGGGCGGACTAATGACTTATGGCGTGGGGCACGACATTACTGCATATTCAGGGTGAGATTGCTTTAGACTTAAGGTTGAGTTACTGAGACCCAAGTAATTAAAATTTAAGGAGGTATATATTATGGGTAAAAAAGTATTTGTTTCTCTGTCGCATCCCTTCAGCGCGGAAATTCCCCGCTGGCCTTATTTTGACAAACCAAAAATCGAAGGTGCGCACACCATGGCAAAAGGCGGCGTTCTGACGCAGACAATTACCTGCCCTATGCACACCGGTACGCATTGCGATGCTCCCCGTCACGTTATGGAGATCGAGTTCGATGGTAAAAGGGCTCGTTACACGCACGAAATGCCTATCGATGCCTACACTGGCGATGCCGTTTGCCTTCCTATCGAGATCGAGCGCTGGGGGCTGATCCTTCCGAAGCATCTTGAGGCTGCCTGCGAAAAAGTAGGTATCAAGCCGAACGAACTTGAAGGTATGGTCATTTGCCTGAATACTGGAATGCATCGCAAGTTTGACGACTCCAAGGACTACTATCATTATTCCTGCGGTACCGGCGTCGAGGCCGGCAGATGGTTTGTAGAGAAAAAGGTTAAGTGCGTCGCTATGGATATGCAGGCTCTGGATCATCCTCTCCACACCGCTATGGGCAACAATGGTATGACCCGTATGAACCTGCTCGGTGCTTCTGGATATCCTATCACCGAAGAGTACATTCAGCAGTTTGGGGAAGAAGCATATGCCGAATTTGACAAGTTTACCTACATCAAAGTGCATGGCCAAGCTGCTTATGACAAGAAGTTTGGCGACCTGGAAGCCATCGGCTGCTGGGGCACCTGGGAGCCCTGCCATAAGCTGATGTTGGGTCACGGCATAGTCGGGGTTGAAAACCTTGGTGGAGATCTGGATAAGGTTTCCGGAAAACGCTTCAGGTTCAACTGCTTCCCGATCCGCTGGTACATGGGCGATGGCTCCATGGCTCACTGCGTTGCCGAAATCGACGAGGATGATCTAAACGACGTGCCCGATAGGACCTATTCCTATGGTGGCTGCCTCCCGGAAAGATGAATTATATAGCTGTTTGTTTACCCCGATACTTCAAAACTAAACATTGTGGACGAAAGTGACCAGTAGCATATCATGCCCTGAACTGTTCTGGCTATTAGATTTTAAGGGACGACGTGACAGCGTTGGGCGAGATTGCTTGAAGTCCAACTGAAGCTGATTAATAGGCTGTGGAGGCCCGATGGCTTGCGAGATGAAGTTTGGTGTCTGGCTACCAGTATACGGGGGCTGGTTGATTGGGGCACCGATTGAGGAACCCGAAATAAGCTATACCTACGTTGAAAAGTGCGCCCGAAAGGCAGAGGAGCTGACATTCGACTCAGTATGGATAGCTGACCATCTGCTTAATCCTAGGAAAGGCGAACATGTGGCTGCACTTGAAGCTTGGAGCATCCTGACTGCTATCGCCACACACACCAAGCGAGTAAAACTTGGTCATGCCGTTTTATGTCAGGGCTTCCGTTATCCTGCAGTGCTGGCCAAGATGGCAGCTACACTGGACGAGATATCCAATGGCAGGTTCATTTTTGCCCTAGGAGCAGGCTGGTTTAAACGTGAGTTTGAAGCTTACGGCATTCCGTGGGGCGACCATGATGAGCTTATTGAACGAGCTGGCGAACAGATAAAGATAGTCAACTCCTTATGGACCCGGGATAGCGTGAATTTTACTGGCAGATATTATCAGTTGGTCAACGCAAACCTCGTGCCAAAGCCGGTACAAAAGCCTCGTCCTCTCATCTGGTATGGCGGCAACTCGGAAAAGTCGAGACAACTGGTAGCTGACAATAGTGACATTGACGGCTGGTTCATAAGCAGTGGCTCATTGGATGAAGTGAGGGAGAAGATATCAGATATGAAGGGCCGGACACGGGGAAGAAAATTGGAGTATGCAATGTACGCCTTTACTCTTCTATCCCGAACTGAACAAGAAGGGGAGGACATGGTAAAGAGGCTGGCTGGGGGTGACCCGTCCACAATTAGCTGGGCGCTAAAACCAGGTCTGGTGGGGCCACCGGCTAAAATTGTAGAGCAGCTTCACAAATTTCAGCAGGCTGGCATCAACCATGTTACTTTGCTATTCTCATCGACTCTGGATAATTTGGCAAGGTTCTCCCGGCAGGTAATAGAGCGAATGCATTGACTGCGGGCGCCTAGCTTCTTTTGGCTGCGGAGCCCGAATATATAACTACTCTAAAGGAGGAAAACGATGAAAAAGATTAGTCTAGATAAGGTAAAACCTTATGCCGCACCCGGGCATTTCGACATGGTTGCCCTCAGACTAAGCGGCAAAGATGAAACAGGAGCTGAGAAGTTCTGGGTGGGTCTTTCTCATTTCCTTCCTGGGGGTGGAGCTGAATTCGGCGCAACACCAGCGGAGAAATACTACTTCGTCTTGGACGGAGAAATCACCGTTAAGACCGAGAAGGAAGAGATTGTCCTGGGACCATGGGACTCAATCTACATAGCTCCCAACGAAGGTAGGTCGATACTNAACAAGACCAATAAACCGGTGAGTATGCTGGTNGTTATTAACTATTAGTAATCTTCTCTATTCCGAGCAATTATTACAATTCTTACCCGAGTAAGANAGAGGGGGCAGCTTATGAGAGCCGAAGAAATTAATCACGTCGCTTTGCTNGGAGCGGGCATGGTAGGGTATGGACTGGCACTGCATTTTGCCAAGGAAGGTTATCAGGTATCTTTATACTCCCGGACTCAGCAGACACTAGACAAAGCCATTGAAAATATTAAGTCAAATCTCCCCGCCTTAATGCAAGGACAAGCTGGCGTAGAGGATGAAGTAAAAAAGATTATAAGCAGGATAAAAACAACCAGAAACATAGACGAGGCAATTGCGAAGGCACCGATTATTATCGAATCAGTGGCTGAAGACCTAAAGGTAAAACAAGACTTATTTAAGGAATTAGACCAGATGTGCCCTAAGGATGTTATTCTGGCCACAAATACATCGGTAATCAGTATAACGGCGATAGCATCTAAAGCCAAGCACAGGGACAGAATCATTGGAACACACTTCTGGTTTCCACCATATCTTATCCCTCTAGTTGAAGTGGTAAAGGGAAAAGATACTTCTAATGAGACAATGGAAATAACCTACCAATTCATGAAAATGGCGGGAAAATATCCCATCAAATGCTTAAAGGATGTTCCAGGATTTGTCGCTAACCGTCTCCAGCACGCCCTGTGGCGAGAGGCTATCTCAATTGTAGAAAAAGGCATTGCTGATGCAGCTACTGTTGACGATGCTATCAAGCAAAGTTTTGGTATCCGGATTGCAGTTCTGGGGCCAATTGAGAATTCCGATATGGTGGGGCTAGATTTGGTTCTGGCCATCCATAATACCGTTTTGCAGGATTTAGAGGCTTCGCCCAACCCCTCACCACTTCTAAAGGACAAGGTAAGTAAAGGTGAGCTTGGATTTAAATCTGGAAAAGGTTTTTATGACAAATGGACACCAGAAAGCATAAAGCGCACTAGAGAAAGGCTTACGAAATACCTTATTGATTACTCCCGAAATCAACAAACTTGAGACAGAATATATGATATTAATGATCAGCAACGTAAGGAGGAATGCATATAAATGGAAAAACTTATCATAACCGCGGCTTTAACTGGTAATATTACCCTGCCAACGCAGACGCCTTATCTGCCTCTGACACCACAACAGATCGCCGAGGAGGCGGAAAGGTGTGCCAATGCCGGGGCGGCTTCCGTGCATGTCCATGGCAGAGACCCCCAGACCGGCAAACCGACCACTGACCCGGCGGTATACCGGGAGATTGCCACTCTCATCAAGGCGAGAAGCAATGTTATCGTCTGCGTAACCACGGGCGGTACTATGGAAATGACGGCGCCGGAAAGGATAAGGGTTGTCCCGGCTCTCAAACCGGAGCTGGCTACATTTAACATGGGCTCGATCAACTTCTCAATCCACCCGATAGCCGAGCGATATGAGGACTCAGAATACAAATACCCCTGGGAGAAGGAATTCGCCGCCAATACCATAGATTTTATCTTCCGCAATACCTTTGGTGATATCGAGCACTTCTGTAAGACCATGACTGAGAATAACACCAAACCCGAACACGAAGCATATGACGTTGGACACCTCTACAACATACAGTATTGCATTAGGAAAAAGCTGGTGAAGTTCCCTATCTGGGTGCAATTTGTCACAGGAATTCTGGGTGCGATTGGCGCTGACCTAGAAAATATCATGTTCATGAAACAAACGGCTGACCGATTGTTCGGGGCAAAAAACTACAAGTGG
>JGI2172J19969_10001060_pt1 | contig 12446 bp, 12 predicted proteins | sample DeeMarSWOR230_32_FD_19969 | JGI IMG/M metagenome (IMG submission 19969)
CCTCCAGACGAGTCACGGCCATCCCCAGGGCGATCCCGACAAAGCCCAGCACGACCGAACTCAGCACATGCCCCAGGCCGCAGAAGAATGAGATGAGAAGTGTTTTGGAAAGGGACCATTTCCGGGCCCGGCCGATGACGATGAAGGGCAGGTAATGGTCAGGCCCGAGCACTGTGTGGACCAGGCCGATAGTTGCGGCCGTCCCGGCAATGATTAAGATCTCGCTGCTCATATTTGTCTCTCTTTAAAAAAATGGTGGACGGTAGGGGACTTGAACCCCCGACCTCAGCGTTGCGAACGCCGCGCTCTCCCAACTGAGCTAACCGCCCACGAAAAATTTAATCTGAACCTAAAGAATTTACCATTTTTTATATATTTTTTCTACTTCTTGGAAGGGAAAGTAGGTTTGACAGGCAAAATTGGAGGATGAACTAAGAAAATAGAGACGTCCCCGATTTTTAATAAATATTTAACGCCCTTTACTGAATTGCATCATGGCTTGAAGGAAGATGTCGCGAAATAATTAATTTTGCGACATCTTCGCTTATAATAATTCGCAAAAGAAGATTTTGAAGGGCAAATGAGGCAGAAAAAGGTACAGCTCTTGAGACTAAGGAAGGAATAAGATTGACACTATATGGGCATCAGATTCTGATTGATTTTTTTTAATATACCATTGTTAATAGATTCAGGCAGTAATAATTTGACTTTTTCAAGACTGTGCTGTCTGATCCAATAGTCGCTCGAATCGGCTCAGAACAAAAGATCTCCGGCGTGAGTCTGCAATCTTTCGAATCATGCTATATGCTCTCTTGATGCTGAATTGAGGTGGCAATTCGACTTCAGGAAGGACAGCAAATAGTCTAGACTTTGACTGACTAAGATAGAGAAGGTCTAACAACGCTTTTTCAGGCAAGGCCATTCTCACATGATGTGTTCCTCTCTCTTCATACCCAAAAAAGAAGCTTCCAGGGATATGATGAACCGAAATCGTTGCAACCGGAGTCTCGTAAGTTCTCGTACGCGCCAGAGAGATGCAGTAGATGACTTCGGGAATCTGAGAGACCATATCGTGGTAGTAAAGCGCACTTTGTAAAGACACATAGCTCGGGAATGGGGCAGTCAAATGTGGAACAAGCGCCAAGGGCTCTAGTCTTTCGGGCATAGCCCAAAGCCCTCTCATTAACCGTATTACATGTCCGTGCTGAGTCAGACGCTCGAGAAGTTTGCTCGCATGAGATTTTCGTATATTTAGCGCGACCATGATATCGGCTGTCCGAAATACAGGCTGCGCCATGGCTTTGATTTTTCCTAAAGCCTCCGAAAGCGTCATCGACCTGATCCTTCAAAGGCATTAGATATTGTCAGAATCATGCTATCCCAAAGATCCGATGAAGAATATTGAGCTTGATAATCCGGGTGCAGATAGGAAACGACTTGACTCTTGAACATGTCATAAGATACAGCCCAAATACTTTCCTTCGCCTTATCAATATACTTCGCGGCCTTATCATAAACAACCGAAGTGTCAACTCCCGAAGTAAGCAAAAGATGAAGGTCGAATACATCTCTTGCCTGAATTTGTTTGCGTGTTGCCAAAGCGATCACTTTTTGCACAAAAGCATCCTCTCGTTGATAATGGCTCGCCAAAATCGGTGTAAGTTCATACGTGCGTATCAGACTCGCATCTACCGAATCAAAGGCAAGGTCGGGTATCATTCCCCTTCGAGAGAACTCTATTTTTGTGCGGAGTGGGACACTTGATCGTGGAACCATAAGAGCAAACTTCCACCGTTGCGTAGTGTCAGTTTGTTTTGGGGACGATTTCTCTTGAATCTTAATTCCTTTCACATCGAGAATTTGCTCAATGGTATTCGACTCGAGTAACCGGCTCATGATGACCTGCAGTTTATCTTTTGACAGCGCTGTATTTACATCTAAGTCCATGTCCTGCGAATAACGAATGCTTTTGAAAAAAAACCTCAGATTGCAACCTCCTTTCAGGGCATAGAGCTTTTTATCCACTTTTCTCCCCAAAAGGTCTAGAATAACAAGATGGAATAACTCAACGGATTCCCTCGTAGAATATAACTTCATCGTATTCCTCAAAATATATAATACGTATAGTTGACACATTTGTCAACTAAATGATGTGGCAAAAATCTTTTTAGTTCTCTTATGGACACTATATGGACACCAGATTTTCAGATCAAGTCTCTCTTTGTCTTCATTAAAATGGCGTGAAATCCCTCAACACATAACTCGCTATGAAAATCAACAAGATCTATCCTGTGCGGATTTACCTGCAGATATAAAAAATAAAGAATGGCTCCTTGGGGACCGACCCCATCATTCGTACCGCAGGGAATCCACTGGGTTGGCGACGGCGGCTTTCAAAGCTTGGTAGGCTACGGTCAGCACAGCGACTCCCAACACCGCAGCCGTGGCCCCAGCGAATATCCAGAGGCTGAGATTGGTCCTGTAAGCAAAGCTCTGAAGCCATTTGCTTGCGGCATAAAAAGACAGAGGCCAGGCGATGATAGTGGCAGCAGCCACCCATCTCAGGAAATCTTTTGAGAGGAGGCTCACGATGTCGGTTATCCCGGCACCCAGAACTTTTCGTATACCGACTTCCTTTGTCCTCTGCTCGATGGAGAATAAGGCCAGTCCGAAGAGACCGAGACAGGCCAGGAAAACGGCCACTCCGGAGAAAAAACGCAGGCTGAGATTCAGTCTCTCTTCAGATCGGTACAGCTCGTTCACGGCTTCATCGAAAAATGAATAAGTGAAGGCGAATCCGGGAGCTATTTCTTTCCACTTCTTTTCAATGAAGCTGAGGGTTTGTGAAAGGCGGGAGGGACTGACCTTGATGGAAATAAACCGTATGTCGTCCGTTCTCAATCGGACTGCAAGGGGTTTGATAGGCTGGTGCATCGGGACGAAGTGGAAGTCTTTTACCACCCCAATAATGGTCCCCCATCCCTTCCAGTCCGCGAACCTCTTTCCGACAGGATTTTCCATTTCCATGGCTTTGACGGCCGTCTCGTTGACGAGATAAGCCTGTTCGGGATCTGACGGGAAATCCTTTGAGAAGCTTCGCCCCTCTATGATGGGGATTCCGTAGAGGCTGAAAAAATCGTAGTCGGCCCCAAGATGGTGAAACAGAACCTTTTCGTCCTCCCGCTTGCCTTCCCAGAGATCGTAGTCACCTGAGCGAATATTGGTTGGAAGCCAAGATGAAGTAGAAACCCGGAGGATGCCCGGATCTTTTTTTAGCTCTTCCTTGAATACATCAATCTTTTCCTGGATGAGGGCGTTGTCCTCGTTGACCGGGAGAGTGACAATGACTTCTTTCATCTGTCCCGTGTACTCGTTGGTGATAAAGGTCATCTGCTTCCGGATGGCGATCGTAGACACGATGAGCATGGTGGCGACCGCGAACTGGAAGGTAACCAGAGTATTTCTGAAAATCCTGGATCCTCTCGATCCCTTGATTTTTCCCGATTTCAGGGTTTGAGCCGGTTTTAAGGAAGAAAGATACAGGGCCGGATAATAACCTGAAACAAGACAGATAAAGCACAAAAGGGCGGTGATGCCGGCCAGGACATAAGGCGTTTTGAGAAGAGAGAGATCGAGGTTTGTACCGGCAAAGGCATTGAAGGAAGGGAGGAAAACGATAAGAAGTCCCAGGGCACAAATCAGGGCAAAACAGGTGAAGAAAAAAGATTCTCCCAGGAACTGCCGGATAAGCTGCCCTCTTTTGGCTCCAACAACCTTGCGTATGCCGACTTCGTTGGCCCTTTGCGTCAAACGGGCGGTGCTGAGATTGATATAATTGCAGCAGGTGATGAGGATGATCAACACGGCGATGGCTGTGAAAATATATATGTATTTGATATGGCTGTTTTGGGCCAGCTCGCCGGGGATATTGCCGCCGAGATGTAATCCGGTTAGCGGCTGGAGGAGGTAGCTGATCTTGCTCAGAAAATCGGAAGTTTTTCCCCTNATGAAGGCCGTCATTTTNTTCTCGAATTCAGCCGGGGATGTCCCAATTTCCATCTGGATATACGTCTGGTAGTTGAAGCCGTTCCAGGAGGACAGCGACCTCACTCCATACAGGGACTCGAGAGTTTTGAAGGAGGCGAAAAAATCCGCATGGAAGTGTGTGTTTTGAGGGATATTTTGAAAAACGCCAGTCACCTGAAAATCATATTTATCGTTCAATCGGAGTGTTTTTCCGAGTGGGTCGTCGCTGCCGAAATATTTGGCGGCCATCCTCTCGGAAATCAGCAGCGAAAACGGGTTGTCAAGCGATGTTTCCGGGTCTCCTTTGAGCAGAGGAAGGGCAAACATTTTAAGATATCCGGGATCTGTGTAAAAGAACGCCTCTTCGGTGAATGAGATACTATTATAAGAAAGAGAGGCATCACGTCCGGCTTCTTCTATACGGGCGGCCTGCAGCACCTCGGGAAATTCGTCCCTCAGAGCCGAAGCCAGCGGCCCGGGAGTCCAAGCCTGTTTGTTCGTTCCCATGAATTCCGTCGGCGACTCGAAGATGACCCTGTAAATTTGGTCGGCGTTGGGGTGATAGCGGTCGTAGCTTGTCTCGAAGCGAATAAAAAGCAGGATCAGGAGGGAACAGGTAATACCGACCGATAAACCGGCGATATTGATCAGAGAGTAAGCCTTATGTCTTTTGATGTTTCTCAGGATGATTTTCATATAATTGACTAACATCGTACCTCCTAATGCCAGATGGAGTTGAAAGTAGGTAGGAATCGAATAGACAACCTGTCCCCAGTACCAGAGTGTGGCCCTCAGCGGTCCCAGTCGCTCCGCTATTCCTCTGAATTCTTCCTCGAGCTCGATATAGACGGAATGTTCCTGCGTGTACCTCTTCATGAAGGACAGGATTAACCGGGCCAGCCGGGGAGGACGGGAGGGATTATATCTCATGGTTCAAAATCCTTAACCAGGTCCCGGACATTGGCCCAGATGGTTTTCTGAAGTTCGAAGGCAGACAGGAGCGATTTTCTACCGGCAGGCGTCAGGGCATAATAAACACGGCCGTGAACCCCTCTGCCTGCGGGCTGTTTACCTTCTGTCTTTCTTATATAGCCTTTTCGCAGCAGTTGATCCAGGGCGTTGTAAAGCGTCCCGTACATGATGCTTTTTCCCGTGAACGCTTTGATTTTTTTTCGGATGGCTACTCCGAAGGCTTCATCTTCAAGGCTGAAGATTGCCGAGAGGATGATCTGTTCTAAAACCGTTAATACTTTCATGATCGAATATCCTTTTATACGTATTTTACGTACGTTAAATACTCATTATATAATACCTCATAAAAACAAAAAGGTTGCAAATTTTTTTCATGACATCCCGAAATGAGCGTGGCAGGCATAATAAGCTTATCCCCGTGTGCTATCTGTGTGAAAAAGATGACTAAAAATTGCTAAAAATATGATACAGGGGCTAAAGGAAGGATCAAAGGTAACTCGCTGATAATATTGATATTTCTCTTAAAATCAAGGCTTTACGTATCCAGGGGCTCATCGTCTTGCGAACGCCGCGCTCTCCCAGCTGAGCTAACCGCCCACAAATGAATGTCTTTGACCGATTCTGAATCGTTAATTCACCACTTTTGCCGCATTTTTTCTACTTCTATCTGGCCATAACCCTCCATTGCATCCTCAAAGTAAAATTTGAGCTCTTCTAAATATTTCCCTTTATAGATTTAAAAAATCTGTATGACTGATGCTTGATTTTTTTATTGATTGTATTAAAATTTAATACAGGAGATTAAAATGAGAGCGGTTATATCAGTAAGTTTTCCTGAAGAGCTCGCATCGGAATTGAATCGATTGGCCAAGGAAACAGGCCGAACAAAGAGTGAACTTATCAAAGAAGCCTTGCGAGCCTATATTTGGGAAGAACGCTTCAAGAAACTCACTAGATCTGCAAGAGTGAAGGCAAGGAAACGCGGTTTTGTCACAGATGAAGACGTGCTAAAGGCCATCTCGTGAGAGTCGTTTTTGATACGAATGTTCTGATTGCTGCGTTTATTGCCGAGGGCCTATGTTCGAAGTTGCTTCACAGAGCNAATAAGGGGAATTTTGATCTATGCATCTCCTCTTTTATTATCAATGAGTTNCAGAAGACTCTAAAAGCAAAAATCGGATTGTCCGACTCGGAGATTAAAGCTCTGACAGATTTGTTGCATGATATCGTAAAAATGGCTGATCCAGGGGAAAGGGAAGAGAAACAAGCCGGAGGAATTTGTAGAGATAAAGCAGATGACCGTGTATTGGCTTGTGCTCTCGCCTGCAAGGCGGATTATCTCGTTACTGGTGACCAAGATCTGCTGGANATCAGGAAATTTCATAAAGTCAAAATAATTACTCCAAGAGATTTTGAATTGCAATTTTACTTAACTTAGAAACAACCGACCCCAATCCGAAAACACCGGCCACAGGCTGTCCCATATGTGACAAAAATGACTCAAATGCGCTAAAAATATGATACGGGGACTAAAGGAAGGATCAAAAGTAACTCGCTGATAATATTGATATTTCTCTTAAAATCAGGGGAATTACGTATCCGGCAGGCCATCGTCTTGGAGACGCCGCGCTCTCCCACCTGAGATAACCGCCCACAAAAAAATGAGGATTTAAGATTTCACCAATTTTCGCGAGTTTTTTTCACTAACGATAAACAAGTTCCGTTAAAGGAGCTTTTGTTGAATGGATTCCCAAATTTCTGTGAAGCCGAGCTTCTTGGCCCATGACGAAATATAGGTACGATCAATCATGTCAGCAGAAATCTTGAGCATGCTGGCAATATCACGGAGGTGTTTTTCTGAACCGCCTTTTTTAAAATATTCTAGCTTTTTTATGATAACATCTTCAGGTGCGGCAAAATTCGCCGATTCCTTTTCAGAGACATTCAGTCTTTTAATACGCTTAAACCGACTCTGGTCAAAATCATCCTTTTTGCTGATGATAACATCTACTTTGAGACCAGAAGAGGGATGAATGATATTGAATTGATGCCGACTCTCTATGGCATTTCTTACAGCATCGACTTCCATATAATACTCGTCTTCAGGGAAAAAAGATCTCAGCGCACTGGCTTGGTCCAGATTTATGTCTGCAACTATATCAATATCATTTGTAAATCTGGGCTCGCCGTAGGCGATGGAAGCAAGGGCTCCGGTGATTAAATAAGGAACCCTCAGTTTCTCAAAGCACCTGACAACCCACAACAACAGCTCATGCTGCTCCATGAGAAATCCTTCTTATAACTTCAGAGCTTATTCTCTTTTCATCCCAATCAGGATGCAGGGATCGCAAGTAATGAAAAAGCTGTTTCCGTGCAGAGCTCCACAGCCCAAAGGCAATCTTGAGGCGCTCAAGAGGCGACTTCTGTCTCAATATCTTACACATAACATCGTCAACGACCTCAAGTTGGTCGAATTCTGTCCTGCGCCTGTTTTTAATCCATGAATCATTACACTCATCAGTCTTTATCGCCAAACAGTCCTCCGCGCTTTGTTTTATCGTTTATTCCCCTTATATTCCAGAAAAAATGCGAAGTCAAGAAAGCAGGCTTTGAGGAAGTATCAAACTGAGCTGGAGGCCATTCAATCAATCAGGCCATCAAGCGTTTTTTTGAACAGCTCCAGATAATCTTCTCCCAGCGCTGCCTCAAATTCTCCGAGCCATTTCTTTATGTAATCGAGATCATAATCAGGGTTCTTCAAGATTACAGACCTTACATCCTCCAGATCCCTGGGCCTTCCGGCTATGATTTTATGGATGATGACGTCTTCCAATGAGGCAAAACAGACATCCTGGGCGCCTATTTTTACCTGCTTAGCGTTCTGGATTGCCTGATGTTCATAGGCGGAAAAAGAGAATATGAAATCCACCCGTATTCCGCTCTTTTCATGGAGCGTCGGCAGCACCATAGTTTCTCTAACAAAGTCTTCTGGTTCGGGCACGAGTATCTTGAACTTGAGGTTTCCAACAGACTGCATAACCCGATCCAATCCCTCGCTCCCGATTCCGAGTGTGACGTCTATATCTTTAGTCAGCCTCGGTTCCCCATAGAGAAGAACAGCTTGCCCCCCGACGATCATATAAGGAATGTTTTTTGCCGAGAGCTCGCCGGCGATTTGTTCAAGAAGTTTTTGGAACACTATTGATGACCTTGGCAATCTTTATATCAATCTCCAAACCTGACAGAGGATCCTGGAGAGGAAACACTGACAGAGCTCTAGCCTCCTTGTAAAGGGAATCCAGCAACCGGAGGTTGCGCAGCAAGTCAGGTTTATTCCGACGAATGGTGTTGTCCTCAAACTCCTTCAGTCTGGGACTTTTTTTTATCATTATAAAAACAGTAAAAATATTATATCATGCCCTGAGGCTGAAAACTATAAGGGATGTGGTGTTCCTCCTTGATTATCAGGGGATGCAAGAGCTTTGCCCTGGCCTTACACACCTTGCCTCTGTGGCCATTAGAATAAACTCCACAAGGTCCTGCGCTTAGAGCATACCTTAGGGATTCAGATGGCAACTTATTCGGCCTCTGGGAGGAAAAAGAAAGCCGTTAATCTGAAATAATCAAGATGCGCCCTCATTTCTCCTGGCCATCCCTCTCTGTATACGTTTAGAAAGGTGAGAACGAAATTTGAGTTTAAAAAATAGGATATTTGTCTATATAAATAAACACTTCATTTCTGTATCCTGTATATTGAATCCGAAAAAATAAAATAGAGGGACGGTCTCTTACCGTTTATTTCAAAAAGGAGATATAAATGATCAAAGCCCTCAAATCCATTTTCGCCGGCTTCTTATTATTCCTGTTCGTTTCCTGTGTGGGGCATGATGCCGTTCTCCACACCACAGAAAAAATCACCTTTCAATCGGATCAGTTTCATCTGGTTGGAGAACTCAGGCTGCCAAAAGAAGGCGACAAACATCCTCTTGTTATCATGGTTCATGGAGACGGCCCTGCATACCGCACTTATTTTCTCAAATTGAAGGAATGCTTTCTCAGGGCTGGATACGCGACTCTGATGTGGGACAAGCCGGGCTATGGTCAATCAAAGGGAGAATTCAGTAAAAACCATCTCCGGGAGGAGCGGGCCAACATTCTTGTTGATGCTATCGATCGAATGAAGACTCATCCAAAAATTGATGCCGAGCATATGGGTGTATGGGGAATCAGCCAGGCCGGATATGTGATGCCCATGGCGCTTTTAAAGACAAAAGACATCTCTTTTATGATAATGGTCGGATGCCCGGGAGAGAACGGCATCCATCAAACGGCCTATCTTATCCGAAGGCAGCTTCAGTTTGGAGGTGTTTCGGAAGAGGAAGCCAGGCAGGCCGAGAACCATTTTGTTCAACTCTTTTATGCCCAGACCTTCGATCAGTATATTGAACATGCGAAGCCGCTGTATGACAATCCTGTCCAGAGAGAAATGGGATTTGTTTCTGCCCTCTGGGACGAAACAAACTGGAAACCTCACTCCCCTGAAGACGAAGGTTTTTTCAACCCTATGGATATTATTGAAAAAATCACCATTCCAGTTCTAGCCTTCTTTGGCGAAAAAGATACCCAGGTCGATCCTATCCAGGGCGTGAGCGCCTATAAAAAAGCATTAACAGAAGCCGGAAATAAAAACTTCAGAGTGGAGCTTATCCCCAACGCTGACCATAACATCATCTTATCCAAAACTGGAAGCTTAAAAGAAAGAAGAAGCCGAAGCTCCAAAGAATGGCAGAACTATGCGCCTGAATATTTGAAAATTATGGAAGACTGGCTGAAACAATTAGATAAATAACCAAATCTCATTTGTAAGAATTTGTTTCCGGGACAGCCATAGATCCCTCACCGGTTTCCCGCTTTATTCTGACAGAAATCCTGAAGATCGTTTATCAAATGACAGGAACGGATATCCCAGGGCAAATAATCATAAGGGAGACTATCTTTTTTTCAATTCATACACCTTGGGAGAAGTATATTCCAGGATAACTCTTTTTTCATTCTCTGGATCTTGTTTTTCACCGAGGTAGAACCTCACGGTCAGTGTTCGTCTGTCGAGATCGTATTGGGCGTACCAAAGGGTACGGCCAGGAGCAAATTCGGGGTTGCCCGGCGCATTCGGCGGCACAGCCACTTGGGCATTGATGGCAGCGATTTCCTCGAGAGTGAACTTTTTCTGAGCCTTAATGGACTCGTCCAGTATTTTGTACCTTCTCATACTCCAGTCGAGTTCGGTCTTCGGAAATTCGTCGATTTCCTGGTGATGGAATACCAGATGATTCGTTATACACTGAGGGCCATCCCCGTCGATGATATAACTCCGGTTGCGGTTGGGGGAGAACTCGAATACAAAGGAATTTCCGCTCCTGTCTCCGATGATGTAGTGACAGGGAATGAAAGAATAATAATGCTTCAGAGAAAGCAGCGCTTCCTTGGCCTCTGTCACATTTTTGCAGTTGTCCAGAAGATAACGCATGGACATCAGTTCGTGAAGTCCTACCTCGTTACCCGTTTCTCGTCCGAATTTCTGCAGCGATTCCTCCTCGGCCAGGATGGAGACACTCAGGCCTTCAGAATTGATGCCGTCCAGTACCCCTCCGAGATACTCAAAAGCACACAATGATAAGGAAGAATAGCCCTTGTCGGGATGGATCTCGAACAGGATGGGCCGGGCCATCATGGCCAATCGGCCCTTTTGCGGCCGCTTTCCGCTGATATCCCCGGTGGTAAAGTCATAGTTCCGGCTCAGGATGCTGTGACCGTTTTCTGTGTGCCCTGCCGGGTAGAAAGTGACGGAGCATCCCAGCGCTGCCATTTGAGCCTGGAAAATCGTTGAAAAATTATAAGAATCATCGGCGATGTTCAATCCGAAGGCATCAGCGACTCCCTTCATGCGTTCGAAAAGGATCGGATAATTTCTGGCCATGTACTCCCTTTTAGCCCTGTTCAGGATGTGATCGTCCGAGGGTGTAATCCGGGTGCCATCCCGTTTGGCCATTTCCCCGATTTTCTTGCCGATATCGTAATTCGANCCCTTAAGGACAACATGATGCACTTCCGCGAATTTGTCGGGACCGCCGGCGATNATCGTTTCCTTGTATTCCTGTGTACCAATGGANTGGGCGGCAAAAGAGATGACCAGGAGAATGCCTGCAAAAATTAGGAAACCTGATTGTTTTTTCATGTGAACGCGCATAATTCAACCTCTTTCTGGGATTTAAATCTCATTAAACCATACGAATTGACGGCGAAATTTGTTCCTCAAAACCATCTGTTGTGGAGAAGATAAAATAATGGACTTCGTACACAAATCGACAGATGGAACCATCGGATGCGCTCAAAAACGGGACGGTGTCCGGTTATCCACCAAGTGATCGCATACTCCTTTATTCCCTTCCTGGTTCTGCAAAAGGATGTCAAAGAAGAAAAGACGTATCAAACAGAGCTGCCGGGAAGCATTGATTCTCACCTCAAGGTAGAAAAATAGCTCTTGCCCTTGGCCCAGAAAGAAAGAGGAAATCAATAAAATCTTTACAAACATTTAACAACTTTCTGACAACTTACTCCTGAAAAAAACTATATTGTTCCCAGAGGGCGGCTGATGAATATAAAACTTATTTATCCTTCCCAGAGAAAAGCTAACCCGGGACTCAAATGGTGGAAGCAGCCCAGGTCCCACCGCTATCCCGGACTGGGGCTGCTCACGGTTGCAGCCCTGTGTCCTTCATATGCCAAGATCAAACTCGTGGACGATGACTTTGAAGAGATCGATTACAAAGAAGACACGGATTTGGTCGGAGTATCCTTATTGACAATCAATGCCCTGCGAGCCTATGAGATCTCGAAAAATTTCCGCGAAAGAAACATAACCGTGGTTTTTGGAGGAATGCACGTGACCGCATGCCCTGAAGAGGCAGGAGAGCATGCTGATGCCATCGTGACAGGAGAGGCAGAGGACACCTGGCCAAGTCTCCTCCAGGATTTCGAGGAGGGAAAGCTTAAAAAAGTTTACAGGTCATCCAACAGCTCTGACCTTTACAATATGCCCCAGCCGAGGAGAGATTTATTGGACAAAAGAAAATACGTGACTGTCAACACTGTCCAGGCGACACGAGGATGCCCCTTCGACTGTGAATTCTGCTCAATAACATCCTTATTCGGACGCAGAACACGATTCAGGCCAGTAGAGGAAGTGATTGAAGAAATAAAATCTCTTGAGGGCAATATTTTTTTATTGAACGACGATAACATTGCGCAAATGAACGGATATTACAGGAAACTTTTTCTCAAGCTTATCCCTTTGAAAAAAAGATGGGCGGGGAATGCGTCATGGAATATTGCCAAAGATGAAGAAATGCTGAAATTATTAGAAAAATCCGGCTGTCGGGGATTGTTCG